>Ga0153937_1000526_pt1 | contig 14052 bp, 13 predicted proteins | sample TSNY021MetaG_FD_104680 | JGI IMG/M metagenome (GOLD analysis project Ga0153937, IMG submission 104680) | Attine ant fungus gardens microbial communities from New York, USA - TSNY021 MetaG | ecosystem: Host-associated > Fungi > Mycelium > Unclassified | place: USA: New York, Robert Murphy County... | reverse complement strand
TTGTTTTGGTGTGCCGTCAAGGGTGGCGGACACTGCCAAAAACTAACGTATCTGCAATTTTCAAGGTTCTAACGGAGCCAATTTTTTGACTTCCGTTTTTCATAAATTACTTTACACTACCTATTTTATTTTTGATGATTATACCTGACGGTGGGGGACTTTGGGTGTGAAATTTTTTTACAATATATCAATGATTTTTCTCACAAAAATCCCAGACTCCCCAAATTCCCAATCATTATACAGAGAGGATATGTAGGAAGTATAATGGGCTTTTTTGTTTTTTGGGTATGTGGGAATCTGGGAAGTTAGAAAGGACATATGAAGCTACAAAGGTTATTGAGGACCTCCTTTGCGTCAAGTAAACTGGTTGCGTTATCTGAGATTGGCTGACAGTAGTGTCTGTGGTTTTATCAGTCAAGGGACTTGCCATTAGTGCATAAGAGCTTTGCAGGTTTTAACAGTTATAAGAGCAGACCTTTCCGTTTCCTTGTTGTGTTTCTAAAAAGTAGTGCCACAGCCATCGATAACAAGATGTTTTGTTATACCACCACAAATTGGATGGTATGTGTTGTTCCAGCATTAAAGTTTGCTTTTAATTCAGAGAAAGTTCTGTATAAACAAGACCACGGACATCAAGTGTTGTTGGGGATACATGTACCTGATGGATTTCACAGTCAACACAGTCAATAGAAATTCTTTCACCAGGGATGCGTTCAACGGGCATGGATACATGCGGATTATCATAGTTTCCCTTAACAAAACGGTTCAGGGGTTTATAAAATTGTGTGGTTCCATTTGCCGGATATATCCGGTGTCAGACGGATTTCTTTCAAGCGGTTCATAGTGAGTGTCGCAGTACTTAGATCAATAGCTTTACTGTTTTCGTTTTTACTACGAAAGGACTATAGCACCAGACAATGCTTTACCTTGTTTTGACCGGAAAAGAAATGTGCCAGCTATTACCTTTAATCTGGCTATTTCTCATAAATGGGTAATCGGCATTTCACGAGCAAAATAAACACATCCAGGATTTCCTTTTTCAAAGGATTTCCAGGATGTGTTTATGAGATGGTTATCATTTGCCTACCCATGGGTGAGAAAGAACCTCTAATCCCAGAATCCCAATTACCCAAATAAAAATATTGAGTGTATTGGTGGTATTGAACCGTGGATCATGTTTTTTGGGTATTTGGGACTTTGGGAAAATACAGTCTCTGGTGACGGCCACTTCTTTTTTTAGTAACCGACTTCATATCATTAACCCCCAATTTTTCTCTTTTTATTCATTGAAGGCCTCCTTGATTAAATGATTTTTGCAGTGGTTTTGGGTTATTCTGATTCGGCTCAGCTGAATTTCTGAAATTTGGCAGGGCCTATATAGTAATTCCTCCCAGAGTATAATTCTTCTGGGAGGAATTAGCAGAATATTATTTAAAAAGACCTTTCGAGGTTCTCGGACAGTCACTCTCTTGTGCTGTGGAATAGTTGCATTCATCTGCTCCGACATAGCCATATGAAACAGTAATTTCATTATTATTTAGATGCATATTAATGACCGCTTCAATAATATTGCGGTAGTTTGCTTTGATATGTTCTGCGGCTGCTTTGTAAGGTGCAACTATCCTAACTTGGTCTCTTGAGACTTGAACTTCCAGAAAATCAATCCATCTATAATATTCTGCCTCTGGCATATTAGACCTAATCATTTCCCTTACTTTCTGCCAGTCGAAATTATTTTCAGTTCCTTTTTGCGAGTCCATCTCTAAAAGAATCATTTCTGCGTTATGCATGGATTCCTTTACGGCAGATCTATTGACCTTATTTGGCTGTGTACTGTCTGTGGATGCAAGTACCAATTGTACTTTACCCATGTTATAGAGTAAACTTACAAGAAGTGCTGTATTTTCTGTAACAAGTTGCTCTTCAGGAGAGAAATTATTCCAGTCTTTTTTACCAAGTGTTTCTACAACATATGATAAAATATTAAACTGTTTTTTGTAGACTTCATAAACGTTGGAAATTGATACAAAATACCTTTTCGCAGTCGTGTTGAGTTCCAGAAGATATTCACAAATTTTATTCACCTCGTCACGTTCTTTACGTACTTGACGAAAAGCGTCATCCGCTTTATCAGACAAGGAATTGCCAACGATATTAAAAATAATACCCCCAATCATAACACCAGCACCTAGTGTTGCAGCACCCAAGATGGTAGAGCCAAGCGCCATTCCTCCGCCACCGGCGGCAATGCTCCCGCCACCAAGTGCGGCCAATGTTGCATTAGTAGCAGCAACACCGCTAAGAGAGGCAATAGCTGTACCGGTTGAAGCAGTTCCTAATGCCGTTACGGCGGCAAGTGTTGCACCGGCAGCGGCAAAGCCACCGGCAGTACCCATAGCAGCACCACCCAGACCACCCAGTAAAACACCGGCACCTACGGATACCTGTTTGATTTCTTCTGGATCATAGGTTGGAATTGTGACACCGTTTTTCTGATACTCCTTAAAAACAGGTCGGTTATGTATCTGTTCGAAAATTGTCGCAAAATCATTTAGACTGCTTAAAATCTCTAATTCTTTTTTCCCCAGGCAATCCATTTCGTAGGTAGCCAATTTGTTTTCTTTTTCAAAATAATCGATGTTTTCTTTATGATGGCGTTGCGATGTTTTCATTGTATCGTTGGCATCTTTCATCTTCACGGCACCATGAACTCCTGTTCCGACTCCAAGAGCACCGGCGGCGGCAGCGCCTATTCCTAAAATAAGTGGTAATGGCATAATAAAGACCTCCCTGATAATATTTTTATATTGTTGGTTTAATTTCGATAAAAGTCAGATTAAAGGATAAATATACTATTCAAAGACCAACACCTTACTTTTATCATTCATAAAGCTATTAAAATCATCTGACCATGGTATGCTGACACCAATAATCTTCAGAGCATTTTTAAGCATAACATTAAGCTCTGTTTCGTTTTGGGCATTATTCAGATCCGTGGCTAAGGTTGAATACATCTCTACCTCATCTTTGAATTTCTGCATATCAATTTGCATAAGTTCAGCGGCAAAGTGTTCAAAATAAAGAGCTTGTTGCTTATAGTAATTAACTTCGGCACTGACAGATGGAACATTGTTGAGAACAGATACTAACTGGTTCATTCTTTCGCTGCAATCTAAAAAATATAATAGTGAGCAGGTTAAAATACCAGTAACTAATGTTCCGCAGAATACAGGTACGATATTTGTCAGGGCAGGAATTGCATTAATACCAGTGTTTCCAATGGCATCTGTTACAAGTGTGCCGACGACAACACTGGCCCCAGTGGCCAGGATTTTACTTGTTGCGAGCATTCTTTCACCAAATGGAAGATTGTCTGGATTCAAAAAAAGTAACTTAGCGGCTTGAACTAAACAAGCATATGATTGGCGTATTATTTTTACAATATTTTTTGCTGTAGTAAAAAATATATTGCATAATGTTGTGGTCAGGCTGGATAGTACGCCTGAAATTGCGCCATCTTTAAATTGATTGAGTACATCTTTATATTTGCTTTTTGCATTAGCAAAACCCTGTGTGATGCCATTTCCTATTGCGTTTAGAAGTTCATTTATTTCGAATGGTGTTGTAACAAGATTGAATTCTTCTTTTACTGAAAACCATATTTCAGTAAAAACAAGCCCAACTGCTTGTCGAACTCCCATTTTAAAACCGACTGTTGCTGCGGCTTTGGCGGTATCTTCAGCAAACTGGGGACTGGTGTAATATGCTTGCGCCAGTTTGGCTTCATATGCGGACTTCGATTTATTATAATGCTGCATCATGTTTGTTTTTACTTCATCAGAAAGTTCTGGGTGAGCAGCAATATAATCAGGAATTTCTTTAGCCTGCATAGATGCATTTAAACTTTTGTTTGTAAATTGCAGATTTTCCGGGGAATTTGCTAAATCTTTTCCTTTGAGTCCGGAGAGTACACGGCCTCTATCCTCGTGAATGCTTTTTGCGGCTATAACATGGTCTAATTCGGCATTTATTTTGGCAGGTGCATTTTTGCTATTGCCTAAAAAGTGTAGTTCTTTCCCAGTATAGGCATCTGTTACAGTAGTTCCTGAAGTTCGGTATTCCTCTCTGGCATTATGCTTTATTTCTTGATAATTTCCTCCACGGTGATACTCTGTTGAAGAATAGGTGCCACGTTCATTGTAGGCACTCTTATTTGTGGAGTTCTTATAAGTCATTTGTTCATCGTTTCCGATTTGACGTACATTGTGAATAGTATCAATATCACCGCCATGTTGGTCCTTTATCAAGAAATCCAAGCCAAATGAAGTAATCAGGCTTTCAACAATTACTCGTTCATATTGTTGAAATAAGGAGTTCATTATGTTGTCATCCGGATCGGGTAAAAAACCAGAATCGGACATTGTTGCAAAACAGCTATCCATTATGAATATTTTCCTTTCGGTGCTTGAGTTTTTAGTATTTTATGTGCTTTTCGAGTTCTTTTAGAAGGTATTCCGGGGTTCCCTTAATATTGCTAAGAATCCATTTAACGATAGTTTCTGTTAACGTTAACGGAATACCATGCTTGTCTGGTTTTTGAAATTTCATAAATATTTCCTCCTTCTCTATTTGCTTTCTATATTTTCGCCCTGGCCTTTTAACCAGAGTTCAATACCTTTATTTCCGTATACTTCCGCAGAGACAAGATAACTCCCATTATCTTGTTTCGTTGCGACTGCGGTAGGGAGCCTATCCAATACGGCATTAATATCCGTGCCTTTATAGATAAAGCTGGTTTTGTGCAGTTTACCACCATACATAAATGGTATTCGTTTTCGAAACTCACCTTCTTTAAACCTACTTGCATATGGAATATCGAAACCTTCATTGGTGATTTTATATGACATAATTCTGTCAATCCGGTATATAGTGGGATATCCAGGATGCTCTTTGTCATTGTCTCCGATATAGGCAATTAAATAAAAATAATATTCAGATTCCATAATGCCAACAGGTTTGATTATGGAGTTTGTTTCTTCTCCATTCGCTTTCTTGTATTTCAGTTGAATCTTTCGCTGTGAGTAGACTGCCGTTCCAAGTTCCCAAATAGTATTTACTAAGGTTTGTCCATGCCGTGGTTCGACATAATGATAGACTTCGTTGCCTACCAGGTCTTTCATTTTTTTTCTTTCACCGGCAGGTAAACAAGCATTGATCAAATCGCTGATGATTTTCTCCATTTCCTGTTTGCTAAGAGCACGACTTTCTAAAAGAATTTTAGCTACAGCAAATAATTCTGCATTAGTGAGAGTAACTGTTTTTGAGCTGACAATGCGGAAGCCTTTGGCTGTCCGATCATATCTTATTTCAGCAGATTCACCTCCGGTAGTGGTGCGGTTTGAATAGAAATCTCGGATAGAGTCTATGTCCCGTTGAATCGAACGGGAGGTTACACCGTATTCTTCTGCTAAGTCCTCTTTGTGAATTACCTCTCCTGATAAAAGGCGGGTATAAATTTCTAGTATCCGGTCGTGTTTGCGGATTGCTTCTTTTTCGGTATTCATATAACCCCTTTCCTTTATTATTGAATGACTTTAAATCGATTATAACGTATTGCAATGACAGCAAATGTCATTTTGACAAGAATTTTGTAAAAGTTTATACTTGAAGTATATCATGAATAATGCTAATGGACAATACTTTAAATGCTTATAGGACGTTCAAACAACGTTTATAATTTGTACAATAAAATCAGGAGGTTTATATGAGTGAAATAGATTACATAGCAATTGGAGAAAGAATTCGGAAAGCACGTAAGGCGCAAGGGCTAACACAGGAAGCAGCTTCGGAAAAATGTAACGTTACCAGTTCTTTTTATGGAAACATAGAACGTGGGAGCCGAAAGCTGAGTGTTGAAACCTTGGGAAAAATATCAAAAGGCTTAGGCGTATCAACGGATGTTTTGCTGTTTGGAGAGGATTTGAAGAAGCAGGATATGTTAGTTGATGTATTGTTGGAGGTTCAAAGAAAGGCAGATGAAAAACAGTTTGAGAGGTACTTGGCAGTTGTAAAATCAATAGCTGCTATTATCGATCAATTGTAGTCTGTAGCCGGGACAAATGTTCCGGCCTTCTTTTTTTGTTTTGATTTTCAAATAAATGTAGAGCTGTGATTAAGTAATAAGCTCTTCCTTCATATCGTAAAGAATACTGTTCAAGTCCATGATCGATGTTTTATGGTTAATTGCAAAAATGATAACACTATCCCTTACATTTCGAGGATGAAGTGGTTCGGCGTGACCAAGGCGCAGGATATATTGAGTCTCTGCTAAATCGGAACCTAAAGAAATGCAGATTGCTAATAATTTATTGCGAGACGGATTTGATTTAGTGCCATCAAAAATCTGGTAAGTATAAACTTTATCCAGATTAGAAAGGCGTACAATATCAGCTTTGCTGCAGATTGATTTGCCGAGCAAATGATTCAATGCCTCGGCAAGTGTGGTATTGTCAAATTCGTTCTTATTGGTGTCCAGATACTTTTGAAGGCTGTTTTCTGTAGATATCAGCTTCAATAATTCGTCGGTTGTTCTTTTTCTCATAGATATTTCTCCATAAACAAAGTATAATCATCATAATATATTCTTGCAATTAATGCAATATACTGGCAGCATACCGGAAAAACAAATTGATGGAGAGATAAAAGATACTATGATTTTTCAGGATGAAATTTATAATGAAGTGGCAGAACTGGGGAAGAAGGAAGATTACCGAACGGTCTTGGTTCGTGGAGAAGATGGGGCAATGATGGTGTGTAAGGAATTGTTGGAAGAACTTGTACCTGTCTATCAGCAATTGAACGAGCTGAATCATCCTAACTTGGTTAAACTTTATGGCATGGGATTATATGAGGGAAAACCGGCGGCATTCATGGAATACTTTCCGGCGGTATCATTAGAGGAAAAGATGATACAGACAGGGAAATTTACGTTAGATATGGTGAAACGGATTATGCTTCAGATTTGCGATGCGGTTTATTGTTTTCACAAAAAAGGGATTATTCATAGGGATTTATCGCCGTCTAATATTCTGATCAATCCCCAAGGGCTAATCAAAATTACAGATTTTGGAATTGCCAGGTTTCATAAAAAAGGTCAGGCAAGTGATACGGTTTTGTTGGGCACAGCCGGATTCGCCGCACCGGAACAATTTGGCTTTGCCCAGACCGATGAAAAAACAGATATTTACTCTTTGGGAGTATTGATGAACTGGATGTTAACCGGAAAGTTTCCGGTAGAAGAATTATATCGTGGGGAACCGAAAATTTCAGCAATCATAAAAAGCTGTATTAATATGAATGCCAGTGAGCGGTGTGAAGTTCAGGATATTGAAAAGGCGATTGATAGTCCTAAAGTACATAAAGGGTCATTAAAACGCAGAATATTGACCAGAGTTCCCGGATTTCGTACCGGAAATAAGGTACATATGACATTGGCTGTAATTACCTATGCATATGTGACTTTCATGTATTTAACAGGGTTGTTTGTATTTCGACTTGAAGGGTTTTGGTATAGACTTGTCGGTTTTTTAATATGTACTATGGGGATTGGTTGGTTTGTCGGGAGCTTTTCAACAATGGCTTACCGCTTTCATATGAATGCAGGAGGGAGAAAAGCGGTATTGTTTTGCATCTATTTCATCATTGGATTTATCATTCTTTATTTTGGGTTTGAGTTTTTGCTTCATTCTTAACTTGCAGATATATATATTATGCTGACAGCATACCCCAAAAGAGAAAAGGCTGTTTATAATCAGTAGTGATTCAGATTATAAGCAGTCTTTTTATTGTAATATTGTTACAGATGATCTGCCACGTGTGCTAAGGCACTGATGGTTTTTAGATATTTTTCATATTGGGTGTTACCGCTTTTCTTGACTTCGGATAAAATATTCAGAATACGTTCGTCTGTCTGCGGCAATTCATCACTGAGTAAGTAATCAGCGCTGACAGAAAATGTGCTGCATATAGAGCAAAATGTCTCTAATGACATAATTTTAATGCCTCGTTCTATATTGCTGTAAAATGAGGGGGAGATACCACACTGTTCTGCAGCAACTTCCTGAGAAAGTCCTAATTCTTCCCGGCATCTTCGGATTCTTTTGCCAAGTTCATAATAATCTATTTTTTTCATGGGAACACCTCCATTGTTTAATTCTACAAGTAAATAGGGAAAATAAAACATCCCATAAGAAATAATATTGCCCATAAGAATTAATTATGATACAATGTTTGCAAAGACAAATAGGTCGACCGGGAAGCATCCATGTATTTCCTCAAAAGAGTAGAACTTTTCAATTAGATATTATAATCATGATAAATGACACCTCGACAAAACTTTTATTGCAATTATAATATTTAATATTTGCAATGACATGAGGTGTCGTTTTTGAGTGTTATCATTAAATCAATCAAGATATCTAAGTCAAAATGTGGAGGTGATGTAAAACGATAAGGAAGCAATTCCTGGGATAGGAAGATAGATGGAAAGGTAACACTTTAAGCAGATGAATTGAAAAGACTGACAATATGAGGAGGCTTTATGAGGGATTATAAAGTAACAGTTTGCCGCATTGGACATGCCATCGTCAAGGCGGATTCAGAGGAAGAAGCTAAGATGTTAGTGAGTGGACTTTTGCCGGAGCAGGTTCAGTGGCTTTTACCGGAACCACAAGCTCCGCCATTTTTGGTAACGTATGTGGAATTGGTGGAGAAAGACTAAGAGGAGACAAGTTTAAATATGAAAATGGAGGAAGATAAGATGGAAAAACCAGTAGATGGGATTCGGCTTGAATCTGTGGCACCGTTTGAGGATGCGATGCTGCCTTTGAATAAAGGGTATTATATTTGCGGTGGGATTGGTCTGGCAGTAGGTTTGATGGGTGGGGTTGGTATAGCAGTATTAGCGGGACTTGTAGGTGCATTTCTTTGGTGGGTAGTAAAAGCCAATATTGCGCTGATAAAATGGCGGCAGTTAAAGGCTTATAAGTTCCACCTAGGCAGACAGGTGTCTTATGAGGAATTGATTGCAAAGCTGGTTACGGTTCTGACTTCTTATGGGCTTAGGGTAGACCGAAGAAGTGATGGAAGCCCGGAGGTAAGCTACAAGAATGTAAGGATGCAGGTAAAGTATAATGGAGATGGAACATTTTCTATGCCATGGAGGCAGAAGTTGGGAATGCTGTTTTTTGATTCTCGCTATATTACCAGTTATAAGAACACGGTAATGGCTATGTCAATTCTCGGGTATCATGTACAACAAATTTGCTCTGGGAAACAGGAACAGGTCATAGGGAATGGAAATCAGACACAGCCGATAACGAGCGGTAGGGGCTGTAGTAATTGTGGAGAGATACTGTCTGATGGAGCTAAATTCTGTCCAGGTTGTGGGAATTCCGTGCCGGTAGAAGAAAACAACAGTTTTTGTACAAAGTGCGGGAATGCATATCAGAAGGGGGTTAAGTTCTGTAGGAATTGTGGGGAAAAACTGGGAGAGACGGATATACCAGAGCCTTCAAAGACAATCAGCTAAAGAGATAAGAACAAAAAGACCATATGCGGAGGAAGAACAGGAGGTTTGAAGGATATGTATTGTGAGGAGTGCGGAGCAGAGATGCAAATAACGGATAAATTCTGCGAAAAGTGTGGAAATAAAAATCGGAGTATCGCCAGTGAAGAAAGAGAAAAGGATACTAATAATACAAGTACTGGGGGTGCAACCTCATCTACGATTAATACACCATTGTCCGGAGTAAATACACCAAAGTTTAGTATCAAGAAACTTGCAATTCCTGCATTAATTATTGGATTGATCTTTATTGTTTTCACGTTATTTGGTGGTGACTCTATCAGTACAGTAAATAACAAGTATATTGATCATGTTAAGAATGCATCTCCGGTTAGATATCCAAATGCAACATATGGAGAAGCATTTGACAATTATATTGGGGATATTAACTGGGAGCATTTCACATCGGATTCCAATAAAGAAATTGTAGAAATTACAGGCAATATAACATATGATGGCTCAAAGGTTAAAGTGCTTATACAATATGAGGTAAATAGTGATGATACAATTGCATTTTCTTATTACGAAATAATAGATAGAAATATAGACATTTCTGAAAATTCGATATTATTGTATTTGTATGATAATGCATTTAAAGAGGTATACGTTGCTAATGGTTATGAACTCCCATCTGACATCAGTGTTGAGCTGTATGGATATAAATTGGCATATGGATTAATTGACGCTTTCTCAATTGACAGCTATATAAGCGGCAGTTATACAAGCGACAATCAAATCACCGGACAGATGTTTAATGACTTCTTTAGCCCAATTACTAAATCTAATACATCTGTAAGCAACTCTCTAACATCGACAACTGTGGCTGCTGAAACAAAACCTACTGCTGATTTAGCAATTGAAGAAACAAAAGGGTATGAAGAAGCTTGGGGGATTAAGGGTGATGGGTATTATGATGATCGTGAAGAAGAAATGGATAGTGAAGTTGCCATGTATGTTACAACCGAAAATGCTGGTCTCTATTCTGATATGAATACATCAAATTCGATAATGACAATACCGGCAGGAATGAATGTTGGCATTACAGATGATTGTGGTAATGGATGGCATTATGCTATCTATAATAATAAGGATGGGTTTATTGAATCAAGTAAAATTATGCCGTTTAATGATTATCATAATAGGGAAACCGCTGCTGAAGTGGCAATCGGTAATGGTCAATACATCCTGCCTGAAAGTAGTGCCAGAGCAATTACAGATGCAGAATTATCCGCGTTGACTTCCGAACAATTACGTCTTGCGATTAACGAAATTTATGCCCGTCATGGAAGAAGATTCAATGATTCTGAACTTCAAACGTGGTTTGATTCAAAAGACTGGTACGACGGAACTATAGCACCGGGAAATTTTAGTGAGAGTGTTTTATCACAAATAGAAAAAAACAATATTTCTAAATTATCTGCTGCACAGAATAATAAGGGATTCACTCCGGACTGGATTTATGGAGAATATGAAAATGACATTGCAATAGCCGAAATTGGCTGGGTATCAGGTGATGATGTGGATACTATTTATCTCCAAGGTAGTTATGGAATGTACGCTGGAGAGTTTTCTGGAGTTGTCATTATGAAAAATGATAATTATTATGTTGCACAGGACGAGGATGGATATGTACTGAGTTTTGAATACAATGGAATCGATCGTATTGAGGTTTTTGATGATAACCATAATTATGGAATGGGATTTCCGGGCTTTACAGGTACCTATAAGAAAACAAAAGATTTATCACAATATGTAAGCTAATAAAAAACCAATAAAAATCCAAAGGAGAATATGTTTATGAAGAAGAGATTGTTTTTAGCAGTAGTTTTGGGAGCGTTATTAATGTCGATTACGGCATATGCTGAACCAGCACCAGCACCACAGATTTATGAAACAAGTTTTAGTCCAGATGAGGTAACAAATGCTGTATATGATAATAATAAACTAAAGAGTATATCCATATTTTATATTACAAAAGATTGGGATGGATATCGGCTATATGCTGAAGCAGCTACAATGGATGGATTGTATTGTGAGAAATATAGTGGTTATGCTACTGAAATAGGCACTGTTGGAGAATATGGTCTCGTTTTCCTTTTTACCAGTGATCACGATTCGGCCGCGACAGACTATGTTGGTGGTGATGTACTTGTAGCCTGGCGCAATTATGAAGGTATTGATCATCCTATCTTAGTTGGATACGACCAGTATGCAGACTATTTATTTGAAGGTGAATACTCTTTTAGTCGTCCGCTTTCTCAGTAGTCTGGGTGTATGGAATTTCATCAAAAATTCCAGGTTTTACAGGTATTTATAAGAAAACAAAAGATTTACCATAAGATGTAAGCTAATAGCCAATAGTTTATGAACTACGAACCAAGAGCAAAATGAAAATTCATATAACAACTAAGGAGAAAGAAAATCATGGCAAAATTTTGTAAGTACTGTGGAAACCCTTTGAGTGAGGCGGGTGTATGTGATTGTACCCAGGCAACAGCAGATATGGAAGAGAGAGCAAAAGCACAGGTACTGCCAGCGATGGAGGAGCAGCCAGTACGGCAGCCGACACTGCCGCCAACACCACAACCAGCACCAATACCAACACCAGCACCACAAACGGCTCCGCAGGCTGTTCCAAAGGATTCGAATGCGGCAAAATATTTGACGGAGATAAAAGATATCTTCCTGCAGTTCTGGAAGAGCCCGGTTTCCTTGTTTCGTAGTGCGGTACAGATGGAGAATAAAACACCGCAATTATTGATGGCAGTATTGTTTGCCCTGCTGACAATTATCATAGTGTGTTCCGCGGGAAAAGGGAATGTGTACATGGAAGATGCTGTCTTTGAGATGGGTTTCATAACAGCTTTGACCTTCGTGGTGATTCGTCTGGCTTACAGCGGTGGTGTTTATGTTCTGGCGAAGCGAAAGAATTCAGCACTGAATTTCAAGACTGTGGCAGGTGTGTTCAGCATTACCTTTGCTTTTGATGTGGTAATGCTATTGCTGCTGGTAGTGTTTAGTATGATTTCTTTAGTGGAATTGATTATTGCCGTTTTACTGTTTTGGCTGGTTACCACAGCAGTGTTATCCTATATTGCTGCCTGGGTGGTGATGGGCGAAGATATCGAAGCAACCTATAAGGCAACATTGATTGTTCAGGCGGTTCTGATGGTTGCCCTTGTGTTTATAATCAGAGGAGTTGCAGCTCGGACAATGGTATCAGATATTGTAGACTTCCTAATGTGAATTTCCTAGTATACGAGGAGACTTGATTGTTTTAGGGTAAGTGCTACGCGGTAACATTCGGTGGAAATTGTGGAGAAAAATTAAGCTGGCAAAGTGAGGGGGTATGTATAGATGTATTGTGAAAATTGTGGAACAGAGCTGAAAACAGCAGATAAATTCTGCGAGAAATGTGGGAATAAGAACCCGAAATCCATTAATACAGAAGAGAAAGCCGAAGTAAATAGCAAGAAAGATATTAAAATGAAAGAGATGAACGTTAGTAAGATTAAGAAGTATGGTGTTATTGCAGGAATCGTAGTTTTATTGTTATTATCATTTACAATAATTTCTAAACAGGTTAAGAAAAGTAGTTATATTAAAGCAGTACAAGTTATGGCTCCCAAGAGATATCCATCTGTAACTTTCAAAGAAGCTTTTAGCAACAAAGATTTATTTGAATCATCTAAATGGGAGTATTATGTATCTGAAGATAAAAGTGATATGGTGAAATTCACAGGTATTATTGCTAATAGTAATAACGAAAAGGGAATACTGGAAGCATATTTTTGGGTTACTGGACCTAATAGTATTTTATTCCTTGATTGTACATTCGACCTGAGAGATGGTGCTGATGAAAACACAAAAAGTGTATATGGTATATATGCATTAGAAGAAGTATTTGGTAAAGCATATGAATCAAAAAATTGTATATTACCAGAGGAATTATATATCGATACTTGGTCGCTTGACAATTTTGCATTTTCTGTAATGATAGACACTTTTGAACCAGTAAAATATGTTAAAGCCACCTCAAATATGATTAATAAAGATATTCCGGTATCAGCAACTGTTATAGCAGAAACAGAACCCCCTACTACTGTAGCTGTTGTAGAGACAACTATGGCAGAAACAGAGCCTATTATTGTAGAAACAGAACCTTCAACGGATAATAGTATCAAAGTTAATAATAAAACCATTCAAAGTTCAACACCAGCACCGGTAATTTATGAGCTTGGTAGCATTAGTCCAGATGATGTAATAGATGCTATATATAAATCTTATCCAGATGATATGACAACTTCGGAATTTTATATTGAAAAAGAGTTGAATGGATATATATTGCATATTGAAGCAACATCATCACATAATCCATATTATCAAACATTTAAGGGATATTGTGATGAGATATATAAAAATGATAA
>Ga0153937_1000525_pt1 | contig 14061 bp, 13 predicted proteins | sample TSNY021MetaG_FD_104680 | JGI IMG/M metagenome (GOLD analysis project Ga0153937, IMG submission 104680) | Attine ant fungus gardens microbial communities from New York, USA - TSNY021 MetaG | ecosystem: Host-associated > Fungi > Mycelium > Unclassified | place: USA: New York, Robert Murphy County... | reverse complement strand
TTTCTAACTTCTATAGCTTAAATCCATTTCTTGCTGCCATTTTTCTGTCCATAAACATTCCTGTTGTACTGCTATCCAAGAGCACTTTTACTGTTATGCCTTTATGCATATCCACTTTCTTTACCCTAATGTTCAACCACACTTCTCTTGACATTTTGAACATTCTCCTGACATCTTTTTGCTTGTCTTCCTCTTGTACTGTTCTTTTTAGAACTCCTGTCCACATGCCACCCTGCTGTGCCTTTCTCTCTATGGGGTACTACCACTCTCCAATTCCACTATGGTTTTTTCTTTCCTGTCCTACATTCTAGACACAGGATCTCACTTCTTTCTCATTCCAGCACTCTTCTTCCTATTGCATCCTTTCTTCTACACTTTATACACTGCACCCTTGTCATCTCTCCCCTCCTTGCTTCTTTCTCTCTCTAGTTTCATGCTTCCTGGCAAAGGTTACACTACATATTTTTTACTTGTCTTTCAAGGAGAAACCCTTGTCTCCAATTTTCATGGGTTTGAACCCCCTTACTTTCACATTCCCCACACTCTACATAGGTTGCTACTGTCTTCTCTGTGATCCATCCCCTCTCAAGTAGAAGTGCCTCTGCCAGGGGCATGTTCCCCTTGTCACAATATTTCTGTGCCTTTTCCCATATAGGATGTACTGGTCTCCTCTCTTGCTGTACCTTTTGTGGACCAACCACACATGCTACCTGCTCATTTCTCTCCTTTTGTCTTTCTACTTCTATATTTGGACATTCCCATTTGCAGTGTCCAATCCCTTAATATCTAAAACACTTTACTTCCTCTACTCTTTCCTGCCGCCTTACCTCTATTTCATTTCTCACTCTACACTGTATCACCCTAGTCACCAATATCTCATATCTATTTTGGGGTTTTTCTCTTTTCTCTTTTTCCTCTTCTTTCTTTGTCCTGCAGTTACAGGCCAAGTGCCCAAGCTTTCTACAACTCCAACATTCTCTTTCTCTCCTTCTCTCTAACTGTGTTCTTAGTGAAGCAAAGGCTCACTTTTCTTTGAGCATGTTGCTCGGGAGGTTGTTATATTGTTGTTGAGACAGTGTTAATGCCTCAAGGTTGAAATGAAAGGTTTTTGATCTTACTAAAGTTATGTCTGCTAGGGTACAAGATCTTTACCCAGCCAGACACCTACTACCTTACTGACTACTGCCCTAGTATTAGGGTTATACTATCACCTCTAAGAAGAGGATCCCTACTTTAAGCAGCTTCTTAAGGATACGCTACTATTCCTCTGTGTATATGGATCACAATAGACCCCCAGCACAAGGTTGATAAAGTGAAAGAGTACAAGTAGTCTACTGAACACCACTCAATTGCAAGGTCAGGTCTTGGATATGATACCTGGGTTTGGTACCACACTGTCACTGGCAGTCCCTAACTGACTACCAAGTCCCCTTAAGCCAAGGGCCTGGCTATGTATGGAAGTAACTAGCAATCACAATGATCACCAGTCAAGGGTCAAAATAATGTAAGAGTAAGAGAATAGACAAGACTCAAGATGAACAGTGTCTAAGAAGTGGTATTGAGTTCTTCTATTGTGCAACTCAAGTTGAGTTGACTCAGTAGCTAAGTCTTTGAGGGTTACAAAGAGAACTTGATGGGATATAAGACTACAAGAGCAAATTAATAGCTATAAAGGTATAGCCATAAAGAGAGGGTACTGTCATACCCAACTGTAAGGGAATGGCTGTCACTCTAGGACTAGGCTTAGCTGAGTATTTGGTTTACATACACCTAGCTTATCTTATCTCTGATGCCCTTCTATCTACTCCCTTACCCTTCTATCTATATATTGCTCTAATTATTCTATTTAACTTAGATAGGAAGTGCTATTATTGGACTGTAGCTTACATGACTATGTACAGACTGTCTTCTATAGTATATATAGGAGCTTGTATGGGTAGATTTACCTTTACTCAAATATCACACTAGCTTCCAGAACCTCTACCTAGCTTATTAGGCAATGCCTCTGAGTGTTCCCCTTATACCAACTATATAACACTACTGATCCCATTGCATCACCACCAGTAATCACTCAACAAGGATTAAGTAATCCTTCCTGATCCTACTTAAATACTAGCTCCTGTAGTAAAATACCTTAGCTTTGTTCTCTCAGGAATATCAATCTGTTTACTACTAGAAACTATCTCTAAGCTTAGTTTTCCCCCAGCACAGTAGAAGACTCACTATTCTTAGCCACTTCCCTTTCAGAAGTAGATCCTGATAGTACCAATATCAGCAGCAGTATCAATAGAAGATGAAACAACTAGAGTAGGAGGGGATGCTGTAGCTAGAATAATACTAGTTGCTTGAGCAGAAAACAAAGCAAAAGGTATAGAGGACTACACAGGGGAACTTAACACAAGACAAGGCACACTACCATTGAAATGCCCCCATAAACTCTTTTTCTTAATTGTAGTCTAAAAACAAAGTAAGAATATTGTCTAGTTTTTCCCAGATATATCAAGCAAGATATCAGTTATAGTGGCTATATTGTTTCAAGTATTAGATTAGGTTCTTCAGCAATTTATAGTAGGGTGAAGCCTGTAACCTGAAAAAATACTAAAAGAATATAAGTAACTCAGTCATTTAAAGCTACACAAGAACTGAAGATACATACTGGAGGCTTAAAGTATAAATATGTAAAAAAAACAATAAAAAAGAACTTTATTATAGCTACTATTCTTAGGTGGAATGGAATAATGATAAATAACAATATAAAAATAAAATCTACTCCATATTGCTGTCATGGAGTATAGTTTGCATTTCTAATACTAATACCTATCAACCTACATTTCAATAAGCTAGCTAGGCACTATAACCTATATGTAGCTACTCTTCTATGTCAACATGCCATCTGTACTCTTCTTAACTCTCATCATTCCAAAATAGCACTACTCTACTACATAGCCATAAGCTAACTTATCCACAAACAAAACCTTTGATTAAAAAGTGTAGTAGTTAACATTAATTACTACCTATCAAGTAGGAAGAGAATAATAGTATAGGAAGGCTAGAACATACTGTGAATTACTATGAATATACTATGAGTATGTACTCTAGGTTCTGGAAAGTGATGCAATAAGTAGAGTTGAAGAGTAGAATATACTACCAAGTAAAATGAGAGATATTGCTCTCTGATCCTATGGTTTTACAGCTGGTCTAGAAGAAATGCAATAACAATACAGAAGTAGAATAACCTTAACCTCAGCTCGTGCACTGTACCTCAATCTCCTGCTGCATATATAGTTACTTATTTTAGAGTAGTAGAATATTGTTCAAGAAAGAAGTAAATTCAGGAGTAAAGAATTATATAGCAAAGAGCACTACAAGAATATGGGGAAAAGTAGATTTAGGACTTAATTTATGAACTAGATTGCTACTATATATCTACCCTGTATATATACCAACTGGAGTAGGAGAGAGCTAGTCTAAAACATAATATTTCTAGTCTGAAATATGATACTCCTATAGGAGATAAATAATAATAATAAAGAAAATAAATAAATAATATTAATTTATACTGAATTTTCTAGTATATGACATTACCTAAATAAAATCATATCTGTCTTTAACAACCTAAATAGTAAACTTAGACCAGGTCATTACTTAGCTGATCTTTTTCTAGAATAGTTCTTTTTCAATATCATTAAATAATCAGACTTCAAAGTAAGAAGAGCTTATCTAAGGAAACTAAATGATGTATACCTTAGTATACTAAATAATACCAATATCATCCTCATAATTGCAAATGTAGGTGTAAAAGATAGTATTGCTATAACATTTACTTATATTTACAGAAACTAAACTATTATCAAAAAACTCTACTACCAAGCTATAAAATTAAATATAGTATTAATCAAGCTGTCAACATACCTGATATCAACTACATCATTGTTATCATAGATGTTATTTATATAGCCAAAAAAATATTAAACTTTTCTTGCCATTTATACCAACTCTATACTATTATTATATTATATAAGTTAAGAACTTTTTTCTAGGTTAACCTAACCAATAGCATAGTGTTTTGAGACTGTCTAAGCAATAACAAATAACTGCTATACTATGCCATCAATAGTGAAATTCCATATATAACATTATTATATTTCTAGAGTTTAACTTGAGAGTGTTTTTTTTCTAGGACAATATTTTGTAAAATCCCCTAAATTAACTTATTTATATATATATAATTATATATATTGCATACTTTCCTATTCTTTTCTACATATACTATCTAGAAAAAACTCCATATTTAAGTAGATACCTAGTATAGATACTATGGACTACTATCAAGCTCCATATTACAAATTGATAATGTTTTAATATATATATATATATATATATATATATCAGAGTTGTTCTACTATTTAATATCTTATTTCTCTTTATGTTCCTGATATTGAGTTAGAGTCTATAAATATATTAGTCCAACAATTCTCCAAATAGGCCTAAAGCTTAACCCATAAATACTTTTGTAGTTAGCCCAAGGTTTTTTAAGTTATATCTGAGATTAGGTTAATTTTTCCATGAGTTTAAGACCTAGTTTAGGCATTATTAGAGGTCAATTGTACTCTGGTGGAAATCTAAGGAGATTCAGTACAAATGTGTTAGAGATATCTATTAGAAATGTATTAGAAATTAGTAGAGATCTGTTAGAGGTTATTATAGGTTTTTTTATACCTATTGGAGATTGTTACAAAAAATTCTGTAGTTGTTATTCTTGTTCTTATACATCTATTTCTTTTCTTTAACCACTACTATTTCCTCCCTTGAGGCCATAATGGCTCTTGAGGAGACCCATACTCTACTAATCCTTTATCACTAATATTATCATAATTTCATCCTCCATCCCTATATCTGTCTTGTTTATTTATATCTGACTTATGATCATTATAATATATATTAGACATATTGTACCAGTTAAAGCTCTTGCTAGTGAAGCTTTTCTTGTTTTAGTCTTCTAGAAAACAGCATCTGAAATGCAGATGGTAGTCCAAAAGGATTGTACTAAGTTAACACTACTGTCCAGGTGGTTATATAATCCCCTAATCAAAAACCCAATGGTAAAGCCCTAACACTTGAAACATACATGGGCTGTCTTTACTTTACTTTTACCATTGCAGGAAGTTATATAGGTTAGGCTCTGATAAAAAATGGAAAACATGCCATTAATAGAATGAACTGACTTAGTATTAAGTAGGAAAGGATAGCAGCATGGGAAGACTAGAATATACTATAAATTACTATGGATATACTATGAGTGCATACTCCAGGTTCCAGAAAGTAATGCAATAAGTGGAGTTGGAAAGTGGAATATGCTACTAAATAAAATAATATGTTGCTTTCCAGTTCTATGGTTTTATAACTGGGCCAAAGGAAGCACAACAATGACATAGAAGTAAAATGGCCTTAGCCTTAGCTTATGTACTGTACCTTGATCTCCTGTTGTGTAGTAGCTTAGCCTAAGATAACTTAATCATACTCCAAGTTTGAGTTGACAAGAAGAACTTAATAGAGTTTCCATTTGATTCTATATACTACTTATAATACTACTACATGGTCTATGTACTACTTTCCCACACTTATAATATGATGTCATCATATGACATGATATTGTGACATCCTAACATATGACACTTTCCTGCACTCCTTCCTTGTATAGTAAGTCCAAATAAAAAAAGAAAAGAAAAGAAAAAGAAAGTAAAATAAAATAATGACTTAGCTGTTTTGCCAAGTCATGACATGTTGTGTATGTAGTCACTTATTTTGGAGTAATGGAATGTCATCCAAGAGAGAGGTAAATTCAGGAGTAAGGAGTTATATAGCAGAGAGTACTACAAGAGTATGGAGGAAGTGGCTTTATGACTTTAGGACTTTAATCTATGAACTAAGTTGCTCCCATGTATCTGCCCCATATATATACTATAACTGGAGTAGAAGGGAGCCAGTCTGAAACACAATACTCCTCCCAGTCTGAAATGTGATACTCCTATAGGAGGTAAATTATAATAATAATAAAGAAGATGAATATAAATATTAATTTATACTGAATTTTCCAGTATATGACACTCAGGCCCTTCTTATAAAGCTTTGGCTCACTGAGAAGTCACCGGTACCTACCTGAAAAGGGGTATGACAAGAGTACCTGTTTTAGTGTCCATTCACAAGTGTTATGTGCGAGGAGGGTTGGTCCAGTCATAAGGTATGGGAGGCTAGGGGGAGAATTGAGACATTGGCAGGAGCATACTTTGGACACTGGTATCTGTCATTTAGTGTACAATTTCTTCTCTACCTAGACTACTGACTATAGTTGGGGTTTGGGAGGCACAGTTACAACATGTGCTGGGGGTGTGTAGCTACCTTTTACATAGTGCTGCCATGGACTGCGATTGAGCACCGTGTAATAAACTGTTGATTTAAATAAATAAAAAAATCCTTGTCCTTGCATCTGGCCATAGTACTCTACTCCTCTAGCAACCATTCCCTATCACTCCATGGTTTGTAATGAATGTAATCTCACTCCATATTCATAACATATGACAGGGAAGTAGAGATAGAGGTCAGCCATTGAAAAGCATTAATCCCTAGCTGTCAGGATGGTACATCATATCTAGGGCAAATAATGTTCAAGATCGCTAATTGCTTTATTAATCAGTCTACCTTTTTGTACCCCACTTATTGATACCACCATGTTTTTCTATACCAAGCCCCTTTAGCATAAAGCTCAAGCAGACTTTAATAGAAGCTTAGAGTTACAATTGGATCTCAGTATCGGATTACATTTGAAGGCCATGCTGAGCCCCACAAAAATATAGTTTAGCTACAAGGTGCATGTGTTGAAGAAAAAGGAGTTCCTAATTCAAGATTGATTCGATATCAAATTCAGCCTCAGACCCATGTATATGACAATTTCTTCTTGCATCAAGAGCCTGGCGCTCTGCCGAAGTCCGTCGTTGAACGCGCATCAGTATCTCATCGAGCTGTTCAAAGTTCCGATCATCTTCAGCAAATCTGCGATGTTTGTAACCCTGAACATGCTGCCAAGAACATCAGGATCATTGCAAGCAATACGAAAAGGACAGTCATACTTCGTGAAAGTCATTGAATTTAGACCGGCAACTCTCACAATAACCAGGCTTACTTCCCTCTTCACGTTTGGGAAGTTTGAGGGTATTTGTACTCTTGCTTCTCTTGAGGACCGCATGGCGTTGTGGTACTCGGACAGGTGGACCCATTTTACCGGCCATCGCAAGTCTATCTTGGGGCTGCTTGTGCATGATGATCTCTTGGCGTATTTTCCCGTTCAGATTTGAAGGCATCTGGTGGGTACGAAAAGCATAGTTGACTAATGAGGCTGTACCAGTGGTCGATGTGATGCTGACGCTGTTCCCCGATGCTGCCGTATATCCCATGAGACCAGAAGCTAAGAATCCAGATGCATCGATGAACTCGACATCACCGTCCGCATCATGGTTGACAAAAACTTTGTCTTGTGCGGCATTGCACATGTTGTTTAGGGAGACAGAGCGGCGTAAATCACCGACTCTCCTCGAAAGCAGGCTCGACACGGTTTTTTTCTCAGTCGCCTGCCTTCGGAGGAGCGCCTCGCAGCGGGCCCTGCGCTCTGCTGTCTCTTTCTTCTCGACTTCTTGTAATCGATCCCATCGCTTTTTTTCCCTTTCATCGAAAAGGATAAAGGGGCCGCGAGCTTGAGGGTGACAGTGAAGAGTGGGCCATGGTGTCTTCTCGCCTTCACGTTCTTTGTGTGCTGGATATTCGTGTGCTGCAATCGTCGCCAGTTCACCATGTATATCTTCGATCAGGACAAAGTGGCTGCCACGGGTAAAGTAACGAAAGTCGTGTCGCTTCTGGGTGGGGTCACGCTCGCTGGGCCCGTGAATTCGCTCTGATTGTAGGAGTTTGGAAAGATTGTGCACACTGCGCGACTTTGTACTAGTATTGAAGGACGTTGCTGGACCTAGGTCATCCAGGCATCGTGAGAGTACACTTTCGAGCTTGGCGGAATCCCATATCTTTTTCCCGAATGCGAGCGCATCTTTTATCACGTCTTTCTCTTGCGGGTTCTCTTGGAGACTTGTTTGACCGAGCCATGAGTTTTGATCGTTATATCAGCAGGTTGACTAGCTCACCGAGGAATCGCTTTCACAGGGCTACGGGGGAATTGCCCAGGTTGAGCCGTGAGACGAGACTTGGTATAATTCTCCTTTTCTGAGATGTCTATTTGGTTAGGAACTAGTTTATCTGAGATTACATGTGTAACCTCGCGCTGGAAGAAAGGATCGATTTTCTGTGCCGCAAATTAAATTAATGCCAAATTGAAACTGAACGGACACGCATTACCCCTCCCAGTTTCAGAATACGCGACTGGAACAGTTCCAGCCGCTGATCATTGATGGAAGATGTATCTAGATAGAATGTCCAGCTAGGGAAAGCACGGCGATACTTTTCCTTGAATTCGAGTCGTTGTTGTTCCCGCTCGGTCCTGTGTCGTTCTCTGGATTTGTGAGTCTCAGGGTCGCGCTGCCTCCTGTCAGTCCTCGAAGGTGGATTCATATTCGACGAAGCGATTGCTCTATGTCGTTTGATTGAAGATCCAGGATTATTGGGGGCAGCAGAGTCCGGAGATCTTGGTCGTTTAGGTTGATGAGCAGGTTTAAGAGAGCGAGCAGGAGAAGGGACAAGAATGAGGGATTGTGAGGGACGGGTGGCAAGCGGCAAGCGGCAGGTATTGGACATGGTGGCCGGTAGGGAGAATGGCCTGGATGAGTTCAACGTTGGACAGCCAAATACGCGCATCAGACGCGTGACATTCTCGTGATTTATGTCACGCTGTAACTAGAGTCACGTGCTAAAGACGAAAAGCGCACCAGGCAATAAATTTACTGTGATGGCAGGCTATGCGACGACTCGACACCATCCTGTTCAGGGTACAGCAAAGGACAGAATAACCGACTATCATACTACTCTCTTTCGCCGCCTGACATGGGAAGGGACCGTTCCCCTAGAAATCCGCGTCGACAGCAAAGAACTTCCTGCCAATTCGAATAGAGGCCTTGAATGTTACTATGTTCAGGCCCCTCGCATCAGCTATCTCCCTCTGTTGACCCCAGAAATCCGTCGATACCTCATGGATGTAGTGTTTGATGAAGCGGCCGTTGGCGACTTAAAGGAAGAAGACTGGTGGTTCGAAACTGAAGAAGGCACTCTTCTCAAGTGGTTCGGTCGATTCAAATAGCTCGCAATTCATCCACATCCTGATATATATGTTTTGATAGGCACTGGCCAATTGGTCTCATCTATGATAATCATACCATCTCAGCTTCCGTTCGTGCAGCTGCATCGCATCGACCCAACTCCCAATCACTACCGTTGCGCATCATCCTTCATTTAGTTTCTCCTCCCCTCGAAAAACTTATGCTTGCACCCTCACAAGAAGCTTGTAAACAAGCATTCATGGGTCAGCTAAAAGAAGCTGACTTTATTCGTTGGGGAAACACCAAACGGATTACTGGCCTTCGCAAGGTTGAGCAAGACGGCATATGGGAGAGCATTAAAGAGCGTGCGCGTTGTTTCATCTGGCACCAGAGCTTTTGTGCTGATTTTGGAACATCTAAGATAACTTTGACGAGTACTGGCGTATCGCTTCCAAAGTGACACCCGCGGCTACGCCTGCCCCTCCCGTTAGTTCTACGGGAAGTAGCCCTATGCACATCCGGCCACCCTCTATCGACGCGGGTGGTGTACCAGAAAAGGATAGTGCGTATGCTGTACGATGTGTCCCGGTCAGGATTTATCTTCCAGATGGTCCATTTATTCAAGAACCCGTACCTCCGCTTCTAGAAGACGGTATGTATATCCATCGGTCACTTGACCACTATATCAGAATGCTTATCACTCTACTTCTAGGTAGTCCACATACACTTTACCATTTCTTATCCACCCACTTGCCATTATTGTTCCCGCCTCGTTCAAACCCTCCCGTGTCCTCTCGAGTCAATCCCCAAACTCAATCCACTGGAGATCTGGCCTACGCATTGGTCCAAGGTGTTGTCTCTCCTTCAGAAGCTGAGATTCCCTGGCTAGGAGCTTGCCTCACAGGAGCAGATGGCTGGTTAAACATCTGCATTGGCCTTAACCATTCCTAACTACTTTTCGCTGTAATCCTATGTTGACTAGGTCACGATTATGCTTACTTGACACAGAAGCTTAGATCGGTAGAACCATTCTATGCAAGATGATATCCGAAGAAATTTGCAGTTTATTTCTTCAGCATTATCAAATTCTTATTCATGATATAAATGCTCAACGGTCCGTCTTCAAAAAAAATCATAAGTTCAAGATCATGGTCAAGCGTCATACATATTTGATATCTTTGGTTCCAAATTTATTTAATGATTTTCTCCTCCACAGTAGTACTATCATGCATTTCTTGCCTGGGGAAGGGAAGGAAAACCAGCGGACATCTAGAATGGACTTATGATGATCAGTGACCTTGAAATGTTGACAAAGCTGGAAATTCCGAGTTCAGACAAACCAGTGCTGTATTAGAGAATCGGGTATATCAAACAAAGTACAAAGATGTCTAGGTGGGAGCATCCTAGGAGATGGGTCAGGACGTGATGAGTGAAGAGACGCAGAAGCTCACAGAGACCTTTGCGCAAAAGCGTTCTTTCCGTTTCCTGCGCTTTTCGAGCTCTTCTGGATCAATTTGTTCTATAGCAGAACTTTTTTGGTTGTTATCGAGGCCGAAGCGCTTTGCACGAGCCTTGAGTTTATCTTCATCCTAAACAAAGATCAGAGAGACGGGGCAAAGATACAGGAAGCACGTGCTTACGTCTGGCAATGGGTTGACAAGGGGGATGCCAAATCGCGCGGCACGAGCCTTGCGCTTTTCGAGCTCCGAGTCTGCAGTATTCTCTATGGACTGTGCAGTGGAAGCGGGTGGGGTTGGGGGCGCAGGGGCAGGGGCATCGGGCACCGTTGTGGGGTCAGGAGGCTGGCAATGGCGGGTTGAAAAGAGTTCAAGAGCATTTTTGTCATTAATGACAGCGTTGACGAGAGCATCTTTCTTTGCTCGTGGACTGGCAGCAACGCCGGCGTCGGCGAGGATGCGCCTAAGCTCAGGGACTTTAAGCTGCTTGACGGCGCTGTCCATGGTGACGTGACATGCTGTGACACCAACCGATAATGGTATGGCCGTGACGTGACGTGACGACGTGATGGAACCATCCCTCCGACTGTCCTCCACGACATCCACGACGTCCAGCCCATCCAGCAGCCCACCATTCACATTCAGCACGGAATACACGACATTCAAAATCACCACAATAACCAACAGCATGACTCCCTCTTCCGCTCCTTCTTCAGAGACGAAAACCACTTTATCTGCCCTCAACAGGACATCTTTGCTCACCACCCCCATCCAAATGATGCTGCCTCCCCACCTCCTCAGTTACAACAGCTTGCAGATCGTCCCCTCGATCTTGATGACGAACCTCTCTATGTCAATGCAAAGCAGTATTTTCGCATTCTCAAGCGACGTGTAGCTCGCACTCGACTGGAAGAACTCCATCGCCTTTCTCGTCAGCGCAAGGTCTGCGTCCCTTTTTTCGGTCTCTTTCTCTCTCTCTTTGCTTCTCATGCTCCTCTTTTAGCCATATCTCCATGAATCCCGCCATAAGCATGCCATGCGCCGCCCCAGAGGGCCTGGCGGTCGGTTTCTCACTGCAGAAGAAATTGCTGCACAAAAGCAGCCACTTCAGGACGAGCCAGGTTCCTCGACTTGCACTATTCCTGATCATGATTTTGAAGACGAGCCTGAAGATGACGAATCCAAGCCCAACGAATCCTCTGCCAGTCCCGCTCCGGAACCGGACGTATTTATTTCCCATCAGCCTCCTTCTGACCCCATACAAGCCATCAGCTTGGCATGCCATCCAACTGTCTCTCTCCTTCCCCAGTCCTCCTCCGTTCTTCCTGTCCCCTCTGTCTCCCAACAGCCCCAATCAAGACCGACCTCATCTCCCATCACTGTCTTCTCTCGGCCGCAACAACAGCACCAATCTCAGAATAAAGGCAGCCTCGCCTCGCCCTATGTTGTCCAGATGCATCACGTTCCCCATCCTCATGCCCACGCTAGGCATCATCACTCTAATATCAGCTCCTACATTTACACCTCAGACAGTGTCAGCTCCACGGGCTCAGTTATGCAAAGGCGGACCGAGGACATGATCCAGTTCGGTGCTAGTCCTTCAAGTTCCTGATATTGTCGTCTAAATTATGCGGACTTATCTACCGTTTCATATACACAATGCGTTTTCATAGATTTACGGACATGTAAAACTGCTGTTTTGCTTCATGTTGATTATCTCTGGTCTCAACCTCCATCCGCTTTCTATGTTTGTAGCGTCCTTTTGTTCGGCCCCTTCTAGTGGATTTGGTATGGGCCGATAGAGGACAAGTGCTTGGTTTGCCCTTTCAGGTAGTATGAGAGGTGACAGAGGTCTTTTCATGTGTTCAAGGAATGGCTTATTGATTTCTATGTTGCTAATTTCATCAGTAAGCTCTGCCTCGAACGAATCAAGGTCGGTGATCAGGATGCCTAAGGCATTCAGCAAATTATGACCATACATTGAACTGATTATCACTTACGATCAGGCGACAATTCATACCACGACGGCGTTTTCATCTGTATTTCTGGGATTTCCTGCTCAGGCTCCTCGATATGGCTGGGTAGCAGGACTGGTGTTGTATACCCTTCATCACCCTTGTCATCGTCGCCCATCATAATATCAGAGTCTACTGCCAGATCATTGACAGTCAGTCTTTGGTCAGGTAGTATATCAATAACTTGTGGTTCATTATATAACGAGAGGTCTGCAAATCCCTGTTCCAGTACAGTACAGCGACGCCGCTTCGCTACTCGTGGCTCTAGGGCATCAAATTCTTCTGAGCCGGTCACCTCTTGAGGATGATTTCGTTTTTTCCTTTGTGTATCGAGACATAGACGACGGTTGTGTTGGTCGGTAGACCAGATAGACATGGATCTCTGATGAGAATTGAAACTCATTACACGCAACTAGTCTCAATCACGTGATGGTAACTTTCATCTTGAATTTGTAACATTAGTGCTCAATTGCAGCTGCAGTAAAGTACAACACATCACCTTCTGTTCCTTCAATCACTACGATCTCCCCTTTGGGGAGGATCATCCTTTATGGAACATTATATAATATACATTTATCAAGCTTCTTTATTCCAAGTTTTTTAAAAAAATTCAGCAATTTGTTGCACAGGGCACAATGGCAGACTGTGGTAGTACACAGGGTGTCTACTTGAATAAGAGGGGAAAAAAGGGGGGAAGCTTTGGGGGATAAAAGAAACTAGCTATTTACATGGTTATGAAATGTTGTCTTGGAAGCAGAACACATGAGGGTTAGCTTCCAAGAATGTTAGGTGGGATGATAAAGACAAATCTATGAGTCTCTACAACTTGCCATATAGCAAACAGTTATAGATTATATGCCCTCTTATTTTAAGGGTGATATTGTTGCATAGGGCCCACAAGGGGCAGGGCATACCCCCAGGGCAAGGGTGAGGTAAGGGTAGCAAAAGTCTACCCTTGGCTCTATCCTGGAGGGTAAAGTATATCCTTATATTTAGAATGAAATAATTGTACTTTACTCTTAGAAAAAAATATACCATTGCGTCTCTCACCTTCCCACTATTATCAACAGTAGCACCTAACAGTGAGACAGTGAATATAACCACTTCTAAAAACTACACCACACACTATAGCACACTAAACCAACAAAACTCAACCAGCAATGAAATTAGAGGTAGAATCCTGAATTAGAAAATCTGTCAGGAATGTAGGGAGTAGTATGGGAAAGGCTAGGAATATACTATGAAATTACTATGAATATACTATGAAAGTAAACTCTGGGTTCCAGAAAGTGACACAATGGACAGAATTGGAATGAGAAACATACTACTATGTCA
>Ga0153937_1000524_pt1 | contig 14080 bp, 10 predicted proteins | sample TSNY021MetaG_FD_104680 | JGI IMG/M metagenome (GOLD analysis project Ga0153937, IMG submission 104680) | Attine ant fungus gardens microbial communities from New York, USA - TSNY021 MetaG | ecosystem: Host-associated > Fungi > Mycelium > Unclassified | place: USA: New York, Robert Murphy County... | reverse complement strand
ATGTATTTAAGGACTGTATGTCTGAGAATAAATCTTAGACTTAACAATATCTTTTGCTACTTGTCTAACTTTGCTTTTTTGAGCCTTTTGATTATTAAATCAACCAATCACAAATCAGTAAGTGGCCATTTGTGATAAAGTTGCAAGCCTTTTTGAAGGCTTTGAGCAATATTCTAGCTAGCCCAGGTAATTCCTAGAGCACCAGGCTGCCTCAAGGGAACCATTGGTGGCTCTCTGGGGCCCATAACCTGAAGAGCAGCAACTATGCAGTGCAATGGTTGTGCTTTAGGTCTTACATATAAGGTTGGGCTTTAGACAGTAAAATAGATTGGAAATCTCATCATTTAACAGTACATCCTAGGTTGTTTATATACCTATTCTCATGTCTATTCTAGGAGTAGAATACATTTAATATATGTCATTCATATGGAGAGTTGTCATAGGTGTATCATGTATTGTTCATCAATACTAAGAATGATTAGTCATCCCCTATCATTTCGTGCTTTGTTCCAACAGTATACAGCTCCTTTCTGAGAGTTATAGTTTGCTCAAAATTTACACCTAGGTTTCGGATGTGACCCTAGTCTGTCAACGTCAACTACAACAAGTAGGTACCTATCGAAACTTTCGGGGAGTAGTAAACGGTTTTATATAAGTAATGTCACAACACTGGTAGTTAGTCAATTGTGAATCGTGTCATCAACTTCCTATACGGTGAACCATAACTTGAAAATGCGATGCCGCATTTTATCACCAAGATTCAAGATTCGACGGAAACAATGACTATATATTGAACGAGAAAATCGTGAACCATTGGTTATCGATCGCTCAAAGTCCCAAGTGTCTTCTTCCTTCTCTGATAACTTCAGTCTCCATCACTGCCTGCAGACTGCAATCCGACTGCGATCGAGCCCCACGTAATAAACTTTTGACTCAAAAAAAACCCAGAATTGTGCCGATTAAAAACCGAATACAGGGATAGTCTTGATTTAGCAGACCTCTTTGAGCCTTTGACGAAACATAAATCAAGGAGTGATCAACGCAAGATGTATCGGACACAATAGCCTATTGATCGGACAACAGATTGTAGACTTAACAAATCAAGTACTTATTACAGTGGTAACATGAGCGAAAAAATCAATAACTTAGAACGACTATAGAATTGCACTGGATTATAGCTCCCTAAAAACGATCAGCACATCCAGTATCACCCGACAGATGAGTAGACACGTACAGATTCTTGCTTCCCGGTCAAAACTTCCTGTGGCTAAGACGTTTCCCGCAGGACTAAGATCGGTGGAAAAAACTAGTCGTGAGTCAGCAAAAAATGTTGGCACTCAGGAACCTGTCAAGCAATACATACCAAGACTATGGTGTCCTTGGAGTATACATTGTACCTCAGCACCCTTCGCATCCCAGAATCGCACGCCACGATCCATGGATCCTGAAACGACCCATTGTCCATTGTGAGATACAGCAACGCTCAGCACGTAATCCTGATTTATACATGGTCGTCAGTCCCAATACCAAACCGTAAATAGAAAATGTACCTCGTGGCCAGTCAAGTTCATTATACAAGGACTGCTCTTGTCGTCCCTCTTCCCATCCGACTTACGCTTTGCAACAGCACCCATACCACTGAGGTCCCAAAACTTCAGTGTCTTGTCCAAGCTTCCACTCATAAGGCCCTTTCCGTCAGGGGTGAAGGCAACGCTGCGGACGCTACCCCTGTGTCCGCACAACCTCTCCACCAACTGTCCAGTCGAGACATCCCAAATGCGCACGACCGTGTCAAAGCTCCCGGCAGCAACGTATTGACTATTAGGACTGATGGCAACGGAGGTGATACCAGCAGATGAATCGTGATCATTGATAGTAAGAACTTTCGAGGTTCCGTCAACCATATCCCAAATCCTGACGGTTTCATCGCCCGATCCAGAAACGATAAGCCGCCCATCGGTGGAGAAATCAAGAGAGCAGATTTCTCGTTGGTGACTATCAAAAATGTTGCAGATGCGCTTCTTTGCGATATCCCAGATCTTAGACGTACGTCAATTGTAAGCCAGGAAATCCTAGAAACTAGATGATGTACTCGTATTCGTGCGTCATCACCTCCGGTGGCAAGATATTTACCATCTGGGCTGAAACAAACACTCCAGATATATAGGTGACCTGTTTTCCCTGCAGTATCGTCAATGAGTACACTGGAACACTTCTCTGTAAGCAGAGGCAATGACTGGAGTATATGAAATAGCCAACCAAGTCTTCTGGCCAGTATTGGCATCGTAGATCTGCGCCGTCCGCTTACAACCTGTAGCGAGATATTTTCCATCGGTCGAGAATTTGACGCGTAAGACGGAACTGGGGATACAAGCGTCAGATCATTGACTATTCCACAACAGAATAACGCACCTCTCATACATCAGCGTGTGTATCAGTGAAACTTCCAACTGCCTCGTGGCCCTGGGATTGAAGATGGCAAACCAGTCTGTCCCTTCTTTCTTGTGTTCGGGGGGCACAGAGTGAATATCAAAACCAATACCTTCCCACCACCACATCGTGAACTTGTTCGCTTCGTAGAACTCTACTGCAGCCGCATAGTCAATAGTTTTGAACTGCTGGAAATACTCCTTCTCCATATCGAACTCCCAATACCATATAAACGACTTTCCCCATGCCTGAATTTATAAAGCCCACTGTTCCTCCTGACCAATTTCTTGCGAGAGAGAGTGTGAAAAAGGGCTGAGGCACGGCTCAATCCAAATAATACAGGGACATATGGCCGGATGATATTTGCTTTCTCCAATTTATCAACAGCCTAACCATGTGTGAATAAATTCAGTGTGGATAATCATATTCGAACCATACCAGGAGAAATTCAGCAGGATCCAGTTTATCAAAGGATTCGGTGCGAATGCGCTCAAATATAGTGTGGGATAATGTTTGGGGAGTCGCCGAGATGTTGAAAACAAGATCATCCGATGAATCACTAAGTTCCCACCACATCCGGTGCGCTATCAGAGACTTGCGACAGTCAATGTCTGCCAATCGCTGCAATATGGCAAACGGAATATCCTTAAGAAATCGAGAAAGGTCTATGTGATCACAGGACAACCGGAATGAGAGGAAGACAAAAGCCACCAACTTGAGGTAGGAGTCAACAAACTCGGTTCCATGTGGCCAAGAAAGTGAGGTAGAGGAGCCCAATGCCGACATAAGGTCTGGAATAATAAGTAAGTTAAGGGCAGATGCAAGGGGAGAAAATACGTGCTTAAACCATCAATAGCATAGCTTGGTGCATAATGATGGTGACATTGAATCAAGCGATCAAGGAATTTGCAATAAATGGCAGGGACATTGACACAGAAGGAACCAGAGCGAGTGGGATCATGGAGGAAATCATAGAAAGATTTGTGATAGAAAGAAAATGTTCCATGAACAGTATTAAGATGGCTTCTGATCGACCGATCTAGACGGAACCATTGACCTTGGTCATAACACGGCCGTGTGAGGTCAATGCGAGGGTCAAGTGAGCTGAGAGGGTCAAAAGGTGGCTCGTATGAAATCACGGCATGTAGATGGTGACAGATGTCTCTGAGCGTATACTCGGAGACCCTGAACATGCAACAAGGCAGGGAAACATACCAATGAGTGTCAGCATTCCAGTTGCCCCGATTATAGGAAAGAAGGAACTGGGCAGACATACTCTCATGCATTGTGCTCCGGAATCTGGTTCATTATATGGACATAGAGAACATCGAGTTGCAAAAGGGCTGAAGTGGATCCTTGTTTCTCTGCACCGGAGAGGCTATCGAGGAGAGACTGCAGTCGTTCACGGAATTGCGAGTCTTGTGGATAGGCCACATGACGGAGAACAGCAGCAGGGTGGGCAAATAGGCCATCTGCTGCATTGACAAGGGTTCCAATGTCGTTATCAGGTGGCCATGATGACAGTAGATGCAGGAAATTTTGTTTTTGAAGTATGTTCTTGAGTCCACCCCGAAGGTACATCTCAATTTCGTCGTCTGCCTCGCGAGAGATGGGAAGTTCGACAGAATGAGTGACAGAAGCGACGCTGTCCTGCTTGAATGTGGACACGATGCGGGGTTCAGCGCGGCTGAAGATAGCCCAATGGAATGGAGTGGACCCTTCCCTGACAGAGGATGCAATTATCTCGATGATCTCTGCTTGTGCATCTCCATCCACACACTCATCCAAGCCATCAATAAAGATGGCTTTTGGTTGTACCCTTTTTTCCTGCTTCTCTAGCTCCCAAAGTGGCTCAACAATCAGTGATCTGAATTGAGATGGCATTTTCTTCTCAACAAGACTCTTATCCTTGGAGATCCTCTCATCGACAGCGGCACGATAGTCAGGAAGGGCAGTAGTAAGTTGGTAAGCGATGGAAGTGAATAAGCGTGAGGGATCAGAGTGTTTGTCGACAGTGAAGAAAAACGCAGCACCAAGATGTCCAGTATCTTTGAGTTTCTCGGCGCATGTCTGAGCAATGGCCGATTTTCCGACACCAGCCGGTCCCCTCATCCAGTACATCGACGAAGGTGGGTCGACAGATCCAGTTACCCAATTTGTGATATCAGCAATATATTGTTCCCGAGTACCTGGGAAGCAGCAGCGATCGTAGTGGTGTTTAGAATCGAATGCAGCTCCTGGATCGGAGGCTTCATAAAGGATATCAATTCCTAGTACTGAATTAACTAACATTTATTAACCGAAATGAAGCTGCTCACCAGATCGGCCGTATTGGTTCGCGATGTTGGTATTGGACTGCGCAATCAAACTACTGTCCTTAATTATGAAGTCTCTGGCACCGGTAAACATCGACATGATGGTGGCAAGACAAATAGACGATGAGAACAGGAGGCTGTTAAATCATGTCAACGTGTGAACACGGGCCACAAACTAGCCAACAACAGTTCTTCCCATGTTTGATATACCTCCTTCGGTTGATTCTCCCATTCAATCTTGCACTACGACACGTTCATTATCTGGAAAATGAGAATGCTGAAGGACATGAACGGATACTATCCAGCCAAAAAGACTTCAACGATTGCGGCATGAGAGTGTTATGTAAGGGTGGAAGCGGGGCTTTGCATAGTATAGATGAAAATTTTGCACTGATCCACCCAGGATGCCACATGAAAATGCTGGTTGGGAAAAAAAAGTTAAAAATAGAGTTTTACATATAAGCAGCAGAGACAATGTATAGTAGAAGATGTAAGAAGAAGGGTGGGGCAAAAACGCTTGACGGGATGTTGCAATCTGGGGGACACGTGGCTAACAGGTTATGGGCATGGAAGACAGACACGGAAGTGATGGGAGCGATGGGCTGGGGAAAACATGAGGAAGCGAGTCAACTGTGAGTGCTTTTCGAAAGACACAAGTCATGCGTTGATGTTAGCGTGCAACCAGAAAACTTATCTGTCACTGCCAAAGTGTCAACCTGACTGTCATCCAATTTTGTGTATATTCGAGAGACTTCAAATGACGTATTAGATGTGGCAGGTGTAGTCCATTGTCCGACTCAAGCAAAGTGAATATAGGGCACGACGTTGGCGCTGTTCCTTCTCATCTCGACACCTACCCATTAGTCTTGATTAATCGGTCCTTTTCAATTGTCAGAGATCACACCATTGCTACAAGATGATTGTGTCGACATAACAGGCTGGCGGTGTGAGTGCAGTAGCCGATCAATCGAGATAGCAATCAAACATTAAAGGAGTACTCGTTCCACGTGATGGTCTGCGGCTGCGGATTAGTTGATAGCTGTTTGTCCACCCCTTCAGATGCACCTAAGCATAGGCAAATTCTGTGTTCATTCTTCTTAACCACTACTCTCCCACCATTTACTTCTTCCGAATCGTTTTCAAGGTCGTGAATCTAAAATGCAGATGTTTTTGCGAAGTGTTTCCCTCGCCATCCGAACTGCTCGGCCTTCATAACTTCGCTACCTACTTATTAGAACATGAGTGAAAAAATCAACAACTTAGAACAAGTATAGAATCACATTGGATTATAGTTCCCTAAAACATGATCAGCACATCCAGCACCATCCGACAGATGAGTAGACACATACAGACTCTTGCCTGACAGTTGTGGGAAGGTTTAATGAGTTTGACTGGGGAGAGTGCTTGTAAGTTAGAAGGGATATTTGTAGTCTTAGTATCCTTGTACTAGTATAAAAAAGGGAAAATTGAAATATGTAAGAATGCTAAAGGTAACCTATTGTCAGGCAGGGACTTTTGGAGAGGTGACTTATAAGGGAACTGTAAGGGCAATAACAGACTCAAGGCTGGAGGTCACACTGGAAAGCTAAGTAAAAGTCCTGGAAGCTAGGATCATATTTGAGTATCTACCAATACAGGTTTGTAAGGGCAACTGTTATGAGCCATCTCAACTATAACCAAAGAATATCTATTTATAAGGAATTGAACTGGCAGCCTCTTGACTGGTTGTAGAATACCATCATACCATCAATGTAAACAAGGGCAAATAGTATACTTGTATAAGTAGCTAGCACAATTGATCAAGAACCCTATCAAGTTCTCTTTGTAACCCTCAAAGACTTGGCTGCTGAGTCAACTTGACTTGAGTTATACAACAGAAGAACTCAGTACCACTTCTTGGACACTGCTCACCTTGAGCCTTGTCTATTCTTTCCTCTCATAACATTTCAATCCTTGACCAGTGATCATCACAATCACTAGTTACCTCCATACATAGCCAGGCCCTTGGCTTAAGGGAACTTGGTAGTCAGTTAGGGACTGCTAGTGGCAGTGTGGTACCAAACCTAGGTATTATATCCAAGACCTGACCTCACAACTGGATAGTGTTTAGTAGACTATTTGTATCCTTTTATCTTATTAACCTTGTGCTAGGAATCTATTGTGAGTCATATATACAGAAAAATAGTGTCATATACTGGAAAATTCAGTATAAATTAATATTTTTATTCATTTTCTTTATTATTATCATTTATCTCCTATAGGAGTATTGTGTTTCAGACTAGGAGTATTATGTTTCAGACTAGCTCCCTCCTACTCTAGTTATGGTATATATACAGAGTAGATACATAGTAGCTATCTAGTTTATAGATTAAAGTCCTTAAGTCATAACACCACTTCCTCTTGTATAGCTCTACTATATAACTTCTTACTCCTGAATTTACCTCTCTATTGGACAATGTTCTACTATTCTAAAATAAGCAACCACACATATGATAGAAGATCAAGACACAGTACACAAGCTAAGGCCAAGGTCATTCTACTCCTGTATCGTCATTGTATTCCCTCTGGACCAGCTGTAAAACCACAGGACCAGAGAGCAATATATATCATTTTATCTAGTAGCATGTTCCATTCTCTGACTTCACTTCTTGCATTACTTTCCAGAACCCAGAGTACACACTCATAGTATATTCATAGTAATTAACAGTATATTCTAGCCTTTCCATGCTGCTATCTCCATTCTACTTGACAAATAGCAGTGCATCCTTAAGAAGTTGCTTAGAGTAGGAATCTTCTTCTTAGAGGTAATAGTATAACCCTAGTACTAGAGCAGTAGTCAGTAAGGCAGTAGGATACTTGGCTGGATGAAGATCTAAGCACCCCAGCAAGTGTTAAACCATAGCTTAGAAAAAACTCTATTATTGTTAAGAACACTATACAATGTCTCTATAGCAATACAACAAACTCTTGAGCAACATGCTCACAAAAAAGCAAGCTCTTGCTTTACTAAGGGCACAACTAAAGGGAAAGTGAGTTTTACAATATGCATAGTTGAGTTGGAGACAGCAAATGATGGTTATCTTCATGGTACAAATAGTTACATAATTCCACAGTATTCTACCTACTTATACTAACAGAATATCTCAGATATAGTAAGTTGGCACATGATACAATGGAGAAAACAACAGAACCTTATAGAAAAATATAATGTTATATCAAGTAAGCCAGTTCTATTTAATAGTGAGAAAAAAAGTGTTAAAGTTATAGGAAGTTCAGACACCTGGTGTAAGGGTGACCAGAGTAGAGTAGACTCCAGAAGAATCCTTAGAGTTTAGAATAAGGCTCCTGGGGATGTACTCTACAATATATATACTGCTATAGTTAGTACATCTCTGATCCTATAGTCTTATTTAGTAGGATCAGGAGTTGCCAAGTCAAGCTAAGGGTAATTAAATATTATGTAGTTATATTTAATTAGGTACAGGGTTGCTCTGGAAGATTGGTCTAGTGTTCTAGGGGTGGCATTGGTAGGGTCTCCTTATACTCATTCCCCCTTTAAGATTACTGTATCTTGAAGCAATTATTCTAGACTTGAAAATTGCATCAAAATCCACTTGGCAGATGTACCTAGAAGCTGTAGGGTGCTTGTAGTAGAACTCTGCAATGAGATCAGAAACTGAAATATTGGAGACCACTTCCCAAGAGTTATATACTCTACTATATCTCTTCTATTTTACCAAAAACTGAAACCTCCTCTGATACCAGCAACTGTCTAGGATTTCCTCTACCTCCTATTTCTTCTTTCTATTGACAATGATTGGTGGTGGTGGGGGCTCCAATCTTTGTCCTAGTATTAGGTCATCTAAAGTAGTGGACAACTTCACTATATTGAATACTAGATAGAGTTTCTTTATTGTATGTGGTAGTTTGAGACAATAAGCTAGGAGTCTTACTTGGTGTTCTACAATGAAGGGTCCAAGGCAGTGATAAAACAATTTTGGAGATGAACGTGTAGTCTTGATATTGGATATATCTAGGAATATTCAATCACCAGGGTAAAATACTAGAACCAGAGACTTTCTTTGGTTATAATATCTCATTATATTCTCTTGTGCTTTTTGGATTGGAGACTTGACCTCTTTGACTATTGCCTTTATTTGCTCTGTGAACTCATTTACCATTTTCAGTCTAGAGGGTCATTGTCTGGGTTTGAAGCCCATGTGGAGAGTGCATCCAGTATTGAGCAAGAATAGAGTCTGTTGGGTAGAAGCATATATATGGTTGTTGTGCTGGAATTCTGCCATAAGCAACAGGTCATACCAGTTATCTTGTTTTTCATTAATGGAGAGACATAGGTATTGGTTGAGTTCTTGGTCAACATGCTCTATCTGTCTATTAGTTTTCAGATGCCAGGCGATGGAAAATGCTAATTGGATTCCCAGCAATCTATAGAGTTCTCTGGTGAAAAGTACCACAAACTGGGGTCTATAGTCCAAAATTACATATTGGGGCAGCCCATGGAGCTTCTATACATTGCAGAGGAACAGTCTGGTGGCTCTTTTTGTAGTCACTGTTGTGTGCATTGGAATGAAGTGGGCTCTTTTTGATACAGAGTTTACCACTATTATAATAGTATTGCATCTAGAGGGCTTAGGGAGTTCCACTACCAAATTCATACTAAGAGTATCCTACCTTGCATTTGGTATGGGGAGTGGGTGTAGTTCTCCAACCAGAGGATGTCTTGCCACCTTCATATAGAGGCATAGATCACAGATGCTGATATATTGTCTAGCACACCTAAATATCTAGGACCACCATCAATTGTAAGATACTAGCTCTAGTATCTTCCACTGTCTGGAGTGTCTAGTAATCTTTATATTATAACACAGGACTATGATTTTCCTACATAGGTCTAGGGTCTGGGGGATGTAGATCTTTTCCCTGAAGTAGAGCAAGCCATTGACATCTGACTACTCTAAAGACTGTATTGTCTTGCTTGAGGACTTTTTCAGTTTATAACAGCTTGTATGGGTAGATCTATCTTTACTCAAATATTACACTGGCTTCCAGGACCTTCTTCTAGCTTATTGAGTGACTGCCTCTGAGTATTTCTTTTACAACTTCAGCACAAGGTTTCTACTAAGAATAGTACAAGTATGCTACACAATACCACTCAATTATAAGATCAGATCTCAGACACAATACCTGAGCTTAGTACTGTGCTTCTACTGATAGTTCCTAACTGACTATTAAGTCCCCTTAAGCCTAGAGCCCAGCTATATTGTAGTGGTCCTAAGTTGTGTTACCCAAGTACTGAGAAAGATAAGAGAATAAGCTGGCAAGGCTCTATAATGAGTGGTGCCAATAAAGAAATTGAGTTCTAGTATAAGAACTTAGACTGTAATGCCTTAGAACTACTTCTAGTCCAAGTTGACAAGGAGAACTCAATAGAGTTCTTATTCAATTGCTATATACTACTTATATACATTATGTATTTACTTCTATTTATAAAGTCCCATGTATCTCTTTTGAGTCATTTCCTCTCACATATCTACTGATTATTTAATTAAATGAAAAAGAAAAGAAAAGAAATATAAATAATGACTTAGCTATTTTGGCTGTATCATAACAATAGATAAGGGCACATACAATCTTCTGATCATCCAATATAGTGCTAGATACCAAGCAACACAGAGCAATCTGACTCAATCAATCATGCAAGTATATCTTGTTCTCAGAGCCTGCAAATATTAGTGGCTCTGGCATCTTAGTCTTGGAGATAAATGTTTCCTCCAGGGAGCCTTGTCAGCTCTCTCCAAAGATAGATGACCTCTGCCTCCAAAGTTGCAATTCTGTTGTATGTAGTAGTCAAGGCACTGTTACAATGATTGATTGCTCCATTGAGCACCTGATTGATATAGTTCTTGAGAAGTGGAGAGGTTCCTTGATATACATTTTATAGTATCTATATCTCAGTCTTATCCCAAGGCATGTACTCAGCACTTATGCCATCTTTGACAAGTGCATCCTAATTCTTAGCACTGAAATCAGAAAAGAAAACAGTAGTGGTAAAGTTGTTGAAAATCAACATATCTATTTAAGTAATTAATTACAGTTCTTGAGTATATTTTCAAGGGGGTAAAAGGAAAAAATGCCCAAATTTAGCCTCTTAATGCCATTATTGTAAGAGCAACAACTAGCAATTGGCTAGTGTTACACCACTAGCAAAATTTCTATGGAAATATAACATGGAATACACTTTATACCCCTAAATTCACCATCTAAATTCACTCCAGACATCTTCTACAAGCCCCAGACATAACCCAAAAATGGGTATTTCTACTGAGCCACTATCAAGCTGTCATATGCTAGAATAGTATATATCTTGGGAGGCAAGAATGATGAGCTAGCATCTGGTTTTTCAGAGATAAACTATTTCTGATGACACCTTAGAACTCAGATACCTCATCTTATCTTTGGAATGTGGTATAATTTCAATCTAGAGTGGACTTGGACTAATATAATACCAAGGTGACAAATCAAAAGTCTATCAACAACTTGTGATCCCATTACTGCTGGACTCAATCAAGAAGTAGACATTATACAAGATGATAATGGCATCAAGAGCCTTTGCATATAGTAGAAGTAGTTTCTAGACTGCATTTAAGATGAAAGGTAGCTAATTAGCTGGATAGGAGAAGTAAGTAGAAGGAGAAGCATGAAAGTAGAGTAGGATCACATGGTCATGTCCAATGGCCATAGAAGGATGGGAGACAATATCTGTCATAACTATATAGCGATATTGGTAGGAGAAAAGCAAGGGAAGCTGAAAGAAAAAGAAGTTTCTCTTTTTATTTATTTTCTAATTGAGTCTCAAACATGTGTAACCTTAATATACTTCTCAGAGTGGAGAGTAGTGGGCAGTGCCTTCTTGACCCTTGCTGTCATGACACAGCCAAAACAGCTAAGTCATTATTTATATTTCTTTTCTTTTCTCTTCTTTTTCATTTAATTAAATAATTAGTGGATATATAGGAAGGAATAACTCAAAAGAGGTGTGCAGGACTTTATAAATAGAAGTAAATACAGAATGTATATAAGTAGTATACAGCAATTGAACAGGAACTCTATTGAGTTCTTCTTGTCAACCCAGACTGGGAGTGGTTCTAAGATATCATAGTCTAAGTTCTTATACTTGCCTTCATCTCAGAAGCTCTAGAGGTTGTTGGATACAATTCTTTTGAGTGTATAAGGGGTAATCTTGGTAAAAGGTTGAGTTAGTAGTATTATTGCTTTGTATATTCTATTTGGTCTAGAGAACAAGTAGTAGGGATAACTTAGATGATCTTTGGCAAGGTAGCAGACTGGAAAAGCCTGGCTAGCTACTCACTCAGACTGTATCACACCCATAAGATTTGGTATTGGGGGTATAGATAAGGGCTTGGTTGAGACTAATAAGGCCCATGAATGGTATACTAACTATACTTGTTAGTAAGCTTGTTACAGTATATAAAGGTTGATATCTTAGGGGCATTATGCTAGTCATGATCTAGATCAATCTCACAATCATTTCAACTATTTTTACATTACAGATAAGCTGTACTTCTTCCTTTTAATTTCTTTCTGATACCTATACTACCTATTCATCCCCATAAACCCTTTAGTATACAATTGAGAACTGTCACTGCCTTTTTCCTACTTGCTTGTTACAGTAAAAACCTCATTTGTCCCTTTCACTGGAAGTTACACCAAAGAGCTAAGTAAGAGTCCTAGAAGTTGGAGTGATATTTGAGTAAGAATAGATCTACTAATACAAGCTCTTATATATACTACAAAGGATGGTCTGTGCACAGTCATGTAAGCTACAGTCCAATAATAGCACTTTCTAATTTAGATAAATAGAACAATCAAGGTAACATACAAACTGAGAGGTAAGGGAATAGATAGATTGGTATTATAAAATAAGATAAGCTAGATAAGTGCAAACCTAGTACTTAGCTAAGCCCTGTCCTAAGGTGACAGCCATTTCTTTACAATTATGTTACACCAAATACCATTCCAATTATATTATATCTATGGAATAGTGATATTGAGCTCTAGAAGAGCTTTACAAATCTCTGGTACTCTAGTAGCTGGTTTGGAAAAATTTATATTCTTCAGGTACTTACAAGTACCTTTTAGCATTCTCCACTCCTTGGCTGTAAGCTTGTAACCAATTTTGTCCAGCACTATAATTACATCCTGTAGCTGATTGAACTATTTCTATAGAGGGTTATATTGTGGATTCTCAGCCTAGGTCTTGTTTTCACTCATCTTGGTAAAAAATGGTAATATACAATGCAAGGTAGGTTTTAGAAGTTCTTTGTACTCTTTTATGCATAATAACTTTTTGGTTTTGCAAATATGTAGTTCTGGAAGATAGGATGCAAAGTAGAAGTCATCTACTTTGTACCAGCAAGAGTCTGCTTTGATGAGTCTATCATAGAGTTTAGTGAATGGAGTTCCATTTCTATCCTTTCCAGCAATGACTTCTCAGTCCCACTCTCCTTTTTCAGTGAGAGACATTCAGCAAGAGTCTTGGTGTTTCTGATGGTGGGCATGGCTTAGGGGCAAAAGTGAGCATAACATCCCTAGCTCAGCAGATAAAATATGATAGACAGAAACTATACTACAATTATACTAAAAGTGTCCTTCCAACAATATAGGTTCTGTCTTGAGGGGAGAGTTTGATATTATGTCCAGTCTCTCACACTAGCTCATAGAGGAGGAATAGGGGTCTCAGAGTAGTTCTAGCCACCTGCAAGGGTTTTTTGGAAATGTTTACACAAATCCAAAGTCTTTTAGGACCAGCTGTGATGACAGAAACCCACTCTGAGCCCTTAGTAAGTCATCTTTCCTGTAATAGAAACAAAGATACCCTCAGAAAGTCATCTTGTTCTGTAACAGAGACAAAGAGACTCCCTTATAGCCCTCTAGACCTACATCTGGAATAAACACAACTCTATGTCCTTTGCAGAGACAATAGAGATAGAAAACAGTAGACTTAACAAGCTATCACAAATGGCCACTTACTGATTTGTGATTTGCTTATTTGATAATCAAAAGACTCAAAAAAGCAAAGCTAAACAAGTGACAAAAGATGTTGTTAAGTCTGAGGTTTATCCTTAGACATACAGTCCTTAAATACATAATTGTGGTGGTCTATGTACCAAGACAGCCTACCACATGATCACTACCTATTGTTCTACATATAGGAGTGCTATTGTTCTTGAAATAGAGATAACCTAACCATCTTAGGGCAGTCCTTTGTTCTATTCAAGGACAGATGATAATCT
>Ga0153937_1000521_pt1 | contig 14086 bp, 18 predicted proteins | sample TSNY021MetaG_FD_104680 | JGI IMG/M metagenome (GOLD analysis project Ga0153937, IMG submission 104680) | Attine ant fungus gardens microbial communities from New York, USA - TSNY021 MetaG | ecosystem: Host-associated > Fungi > Mycelium > Unclassified | place: USA: New York, Robert Murphy County... | reverse complement strand
GGCAGGGACACGAGTTTTGTCCAGGCCGTCTACCCACTGTCCCTAACTGACAGTGAAGTCCCCTTTACAGCTAGGGCCCGCTATCCAAGAGGCTTGAGAGCACTGTGCTCTCTAGCGAGGAAGGGTGTAGAGCAAGTGTGGTGGGGGAAATCACTCGTAGGGCTGGTATAAAGCCAACTGCACCTTTAAGTGATTTTGAGCAGGGTTCGAGGTGAACAGTGCTCGGATGTGGTATTGAGTTCTTGTGTTATCAATAGGCAGTGAATGCTCTTAGTGATCACCCTAGGTGGATGTTCAAGAAGAACTCGATAGAGTTCTTCATTGGATTGCAGCCCTACTTATACTACTACCACAGTGGCTGTACCCTAAAGCCCCACAATCACATGCTCTTTCCAGAATGTTCTATGATCACCTGACCTTGTCATGTGATTTAACTTACTGTCTCCACCCTATTTATATCCTTACTCCATTGTATGCTTGTAGGGTTTTGGATTCAGTGTTCAAATGCGTGGGAAACCTTTTCCTGTTTTGGGCTCTCATAACATTATGCTTACCTCCAGAAGAAACCTCAGAGAATAGAATGAGGCTTCTAGAGAGTAATCTATACTATATATACTACTCCTCTAGTTACAGACTATCTTAGCAATCAGGAACAAGAATACAGGAGTGGGCAACTAATTAAATATGAGGTAATTGAAATTTAATTAGTTGCAGAGTTGCTCTGGTACACTACTACTAGTGTGTTAGAAGTGGAGTTTAGTGTAGTCCTCTTATAGGAACTCTATCAACTACTAGAGGTACAACTGGCCTTCTCCATAGTCTGACATCTACAGACTGATGGACAAATAGAGTATATTAATCAAGAGCTCAATTAGTACCTATGTTTATTCATCAATGAGCAGCAAGACAACTGGTATGACCTGTTGTCTATAGTGGAATTCCAGTACAACAACTATATACATACCTCTACCCAACAGACTCTGTTTTTGCTCAATACCAGATATACTTCCTATATGGGCTTTGAACCTAGGCAACAACCCTCTGGACTGGAGATGGTAAATGAGTTTACAGAGTGAATAAAGACAGCAGTTGAAGAGGCCAAGTCTACTATCTAGAAGACATAGAAAGACATAATGTGCTATTATAACCTAAGATAGTCTCTGGCTCTAGTATTTTACCCTGGAGATTAGGTATTTCTAGATGTATCTGATATTAAGACTACATGTCTGTCTCTGAAACTATTACATTGTCATCTTGGACCCTTCATTGTGAAATGCCAAGTAGGACCCTTTACATATCATCTCAAACTACTATATGCAATGAAGAAACTTCATCCTATGTTCAATGTAATAAAGCTCTCTGCTGCTCTAGAAGACTCCATACCAAGACAAAGACCACAACTACCACTCCCACTAATTATTGTTAACAGAGAAAAATCATAACTTGGCCAAATAGCTAAGTCATTATTTCTTTTATTTTTATTTTATTTTATTTTCATTAGGAAATCAACAGATGCATGAGAAGGAATGACTCAAAAGAGAGGTGTGGGACTTTATAAATAGAAGTAAATATAGAATGTGTATAAGTAGTATATAGCAATTGGATGAGGATTTTATTGAGTTCTTCTTGTCAACTTGGACTAGAAGTAGATCTAAGTTATTACTATCTAAGGTCTTACACTAGAACTCAATTTTACATCTAGAGCACCATTCACCTTGAACCTTGCTCATCTATACTCTTACAAACTCAACAACTGTAAGAACTTAGACTGAGGCATCTTAGAACTACTTCTAGTCCAAGTTGACAGAAAAAACTCAATAGAGTTCTCATTTGATTATGGTACACTACTTATACATATCTTGTGTTTACTTCTATTTATGGACTTCTGTGTATCTCTTTTAGTCATTCCCCAGTTTTCTAATTAAAAAAAAGAAAAAGAAAAAGAAAATAAATAATGACTTAGCTATTTTGACTGTATCATGATAACAACTCTCAACTGATAGTCACTATGATCACTAGTCATCTCTATATATAGCCTAGCCCTTGGCTTAAGAGGACTTTGTAGTCAGTTAGAGACTACAGGTGGAAGTATAGTACTAAGCTTAGGTATCGGCACTGAGACTTGATCTTGTAATTAAGTGATATTTAGTAGATACTTGTACTATTCTTAGTATAAACCTTGTACTAAAGTCCACTGTAACTTGTACACATAGAGAATTAACAGTTACTTTTTAGAAGGCTGTCTAGATTAGAGATCCTATCTATTGGATGATAGTTTAACTCTAGCATTAAGGTAGTAGTTAGTAGAGCAGTAGAACTCTGGCTGGGTAAAGATTCTGCACCCCAGCAAACGTAGTATAACTAGTGAGATCAACTATTTATTCCATACTATTAAGGTGTCAATATAATATCTTAATCCTAGTACAATTCCCTCATGAGTGGCCTGCTTAACCAAAAGTGTACTTTTACTAAACTAAGGGTAGAGTTAGAAGAAAGGAAAGAGAGGATGTATTGGTATTGTAGAAAGTTTGGGTATCTAACCCACAACTACAGAAATAAAAGAGGAGAGATAAAGGGGAAACTAATTCCCCAAAATAAATTTGAAATAATAGCGAGTAGGGTGATGCAATGTAGAGTGGAGAGGAGAATAAAAGTCAGGAGACAAGAGATAGTGGAGAAAGTAAAGTGTTTTAGGTGTTGGGAAGTAGAATACTATAAATGGGAGTGTTTGAATATTGAGAAAAGAAGAAGAAGCAAAGAAGAAACAGTATATGTAGCTAGACCACAAAAGGCACAACAAAAAAGAAGGCCAATATGTCCCAATGGAAAAAGGTATAGGAATATTGTAAAAAGGAAAGTATGCCCTCTAAAGGCACACTCCTGCTAGAGAGAGGATGAATAACAAGGGAGATGGTGGTAATATATATAGACTGTAGAGGATATGAAGATAAGAGGGTACTAACCCATGAAAATTAGAGACAAGAATTCCTCCTTAAGAGACAAGTAAGAAACATGTAGTGCAGTCTATATTAAGAAGTATGGAACTAGAGAGAAAGAGAAGCAAAGAGAGGAGAGATGATGAGAGTAGAGTGTGTAAAGTATAGAAGAAGAGATACAATTGTAAGAAAGGTATCAGAATGGGAAAAAAAAAAGATCTTATATCTAGAATACAGAGTAGGGAGAAAAAGAGAGTAGTGGAACTGGAGAGAAGCAGTATACTCCATAGAGGGAAAAGTGCAGTAAGACAGTACACAGACAGAGGCTTTAAAAAGTATAGCAAGAGAGAGGAATGAACAAAGAGAAGTAAGGAGGATATTTAAAATACTAAGAGAAGTATGACTAAACATTGGAGTAGAAAAGGTGGATATGTATGAGGGCATAACAGTAAAAGTACTCTTGGACAGTAGCACAACAGAGATGTTTATAGATTAGAAGATGGCAGCAAAACATGGATTTAGACTGCAAAAGTTAGAGAGACTAATAGCAGTTAGAAATATTGATAGGATCTACAACAGTGCAAAAGCTATTACCCATCAAGTAGAAGTGAATGTGTACTACAAGGGTCACATAGAAAGGATAAGAATGAATGTGTGCAGTCTAGGAAAGACAGATATTATACTAGAGATACCATAGTTACAAGCATATAATCCAGAGATAAACTAAGAAACAAAAGAAGTCAAGATGACAAAATGTCCACTACTGTGTGGAAAGAATATAAAGTAAAAAGAAGAAAAGGGAATAAAGAAAGAAAGAAGAGTAGTAACTCTAGAAGAAGAAAAGTTTATAAAATGGGCAATAGATAACAAAGAGAATTAGAGAAGAAAAGAGAAAATTGAAGTAGACTACAGGAAAATTGAAGAGATGGTATTACAAAAATTCTTAAAGTGAAGGAAGGTATTTGGAAAAGTAGAGTCGGAAAGGATGCCTACAAGAAAGATTTGGAATCATGCTATAGATCTCAAAAAGATGTTCAAACCCAAGAGAGAAAGGATCTACTCTTTATCCAAGAACAAAAGGAAAGAGGTTCAGAATTTCTTGGAAGACCAACTAAGAAAGAGGTATATTAGACTATCCAAATCCCCTCAGACATTGTCAGTGTTCTTTGTGAGCAAGAAAGATAAAAGCAAGAGGATAGTTATAGACTACTATAGTCTAAACAAACAAACCATAAAGAACAACTATCTATTACCATTAATAACAGACTTGATTGATAATATGGGGGATAAAAGAGTATTTACAAAAATGGACTTGCAGTGAGATTTTAACAATATAAGGATAAAGGAAGGAAATGAGTAGAAGAGAGCATTTACAATATACATAGGAGCATTTACAATATACATAGGATCATTTGAACTAACTATAATGTTTTTTAGGATAACAAACTTACCAGCTACATTTCAGGCAATGATGAATGAGATCCTGAGGGACCTGGTAAATGAGAGCAAGATTATTGTGTTTGTAGATAATGTATTGGTAGGAACTGAAATAGAGGGAGGACATGATGAAATTGTAGAGGAAGTACTGAGGAGACTGGAGAAGAACAACCTTTATATGAAGCCAGAAAAGTGTGTGTAGAAGGTGAGGAAAATTGGGTTCCTTGGGATTGTCATAGGACCCAATAGGATAGAGAAAGAGAAAGTGGATAGAGTATTGAGTTGGCCAGAACCAAAAAATGTGAAAGATATCAGAAAATTCTTAGGCCTTGCAAATTACTACAGGAGGTTCATCAAGAACTTTGCTTAAGTAGCAAGACCAATAAATGTACTGATGAGAAAGGATATTAAGTAGCAGTAGGGAAGCAAGTGGCAGCAAGCATTCAATAAGCTCAAAAGAATCTTTATAGTGAAACCAGTATTGGTAGCCCTAGATTTGGACAAGGAATTTAGAATAGAAGTAAATGCTTCAAATTATGCAACTGGAGGAGTATTCTTAATAAAGTGCTCAGACAATTTATAGAGACCAGTAGCCTTTATCTCAAAATCTCTAAGCAATACTGAGAGGAACTATAAGATACACAATAAGGAAATATTAGCTATAGTTAGGTACTTGAAAGTATAGAAGCACTTCTTAGAAGAAACTACGACCAAGTTTGAGGTTTGGATAGATCACAAAAATCTCAAATACTTTATGAAGGTACAAAAGTTAAATAAAAGATAAGCTAGATAAACTCTATATTTGTCTAGATTCAACTTTACACTGAAACATGTTCCAGAAAGTAAGATGGGGAAGGCAGATAGCTTGAGTAGAAGGCTAGACTGGAAAGTTAAAGTGAAAAGAGATAACAAAGACAAAACATTGGTAAAGCCCGAGTGGCTAGAAGTTAGGAAAATAGAGAAGGTAAAAATTATTGTGGAAGAAGTCAATCTACTAGAAAAAGTAAAACAGTTAAAGATAAAAGACAATGAAGTGATAAAAGCCATTAAAGAAATGAAGTGGGCAGGAGTAAGAATGTTAAGAGATAAAGAGTGGAAGAAAGTAGATGGCATAATATATAAAGAGGGAAAGGTGTATATACCTAAAGATAATATATTGAGAACAGAAATGACTAGGCTATACTATGATATACCAGTGGAAGGACATGGAGGACAATGGAAGACAGTGGAACTAGTCACTAGAAACTTCTGGTAGCCAGGAGTAATAAAGGAAATAAAGCAATATGTGGAAGGGTATGATTTCTACCAAAGGAACAAAAACTGTACAGAACAACCAGTTGGCAAATTAATACCTAAATCAATACCCAAGAAACCTTGGACATATATTTCAGCAGATTTTATTACAAAATTGCCATTAGTCCAGGGTTATGACTCTATTCTAGTAGTAGTGGATCGATTGACAAAGATAGTATACTTTATTCCAACTATAGAGAAGACATCAGCAGAAGGCTGTTTAGAAATAATGTATAGAAGTTACATAGTTTACCTAAAAGTATCATATCAGATAGGAGACCCCAGTTCATGGCAGGATTAATAAGGGAGTTGAATAGGATGTTGAAAATTGAGAGTAAATTGTCAATGGCGTTCCACTCTCAAACTAATAGATAGATAGAGAAGGTTAACCAAAAACTAGAACAATACTTAAGAATGTTTATTGACTATAGACAGGAATAGTAGCCTGATTGGCTAGGAACAACAGAGTTCGCCTATAATAATAAAGTGCACTCAAGTACTAAAACATCACCTTTCAAGACAAATTATGGATAAGATCCCAGGATAGGGTTTTGTCATAATACAGCCAAAAATGGCTAAGTCATTATTCATTTTCATTTTCATTTTCATTTTCATTTCTTTTAATTAGGAAATTGGTAGATGCACAAGATGGAACAACTAAAAGAGATGCACAGGAGTTTATAAATAGAAGTAAACATAGGAGATATGTAAGTAGTATACCATAATCAAATGAGAACTCTATCGAGTTCTTCTTGTCAACTCAGACTAGGAGTAGTTCTAAGATATCTCAGTCTAAGTCCTTACAGGTTTGAGGTGAGAAAGAAGAAGAAATATAAAAGAGCAGAAAAATTTGCAACAAAGATCAAAGAAATTCAAGAAGAGACAAAGGCAACATTAGAGAAAGTACAAGAAGAAATAAAGAAATATGTAGATAGGAAGAGAAGAAAGATCAATGAGTTGTTATGAGAGCCCTAAAAAGAAAATAGTTTCCTAAGCATTTGAACACTTGATCAAAAACCTCAAGATATACAATGGGGTCAAGATATAGATAGTATGGGAACTAAAGTCATGTGACAAGGTCAAGTGACCATGGAACATTCTGGAAGGGCATGTGATTGTGGATTAGTAGTACAGCCACTGTAAAAGTAGTATAAGTAGGAGACCAATCCAACAAAAAACTCTATTGAGTTCTTCTTGAACATCTACCTAGGGTGATCACTAAGGGCATTCACTGTCTATCAATAACAAGTATTGTGGTAAGAGAGGTATGCCTCCAAGAGGTGTAGCTCTAGAAGAATAAAGATAGAAGACAAGGTGAGAGATGGTAACATTTGTAGAGTGTGAGGGGTGCAAGTACAAAGACACCAAAACATAAGAGAACTAGGAACAGGGTTTTGTCTCTGGAGAACAGCTGAAGAATATTTGGTGTAGCTGATGTCTTGAAGCATGGAGATGAAGAAAAAATTTGGCAAAAGAAAGAGAAGCAGTTAAAGTAAAGTACACTCAATGTAGATGAAAAGGTATGGTAACAAGGATGTCAAAAGAGGATAGGGAGAGAATTCTGTGCCCAGAATATGGAACAGAAAAGAAGTAACCATGGCAGAATTGAAGAGTAGTGGTATAGCCTATAAAGGCAAAAGCACAGCAAGACAGTATACAAATAGAGGGTCCAAAAGATACAGCAAAAAAGGGGGGTACAGAGAGAGACATAAGGAGGATATTTAAAATACTGAGAGAAGTATAGTTGAATATAGAAATAGAGAAAGTGGATATGCATAAAGAGATAATGGTGAAAGCACTCTTGAATAGTGGTGCAACAGAAATATTCATGGATTGGAAGATAGCAGTAAGACATGAATTTAGGCTGTAAAAATTAGAGAAACCAATAGTAGTCAGGAATGTTGATAGGACAAACAACAGTGCAGGAGCTATTATCCATCAAATAGAGGTGAATGTGTACTACAAGAATTATATAAAAAGGATGAAGATGGATGTATGTAACCTGGAAAGAACAGATATAATACTGGAGATACTGTGGTTGTAAGCACAATCCAGAGATAAACTGGGAGACAGGAGAAGTGAAAATGACAAGATACCTACCATTGTATAGAAGAAATACAAAGCTAAAAGAAAAAAGGATAGTGGCTCTAGAAGAGGAAAAGATTGTGAAATAGATAGTAGATGACAAAGAAGATTGGAGAAAAGAGGAAGAAGTTGTAGCAGACCATAGGAAAATTGAAGAGATGGTACTGTAGAAATTCTTGAAGTGGAAAAAGGTATTTGGGAAGGTAGAATCAGAGAAGATACTGACTAGAAAGGTTTGAAATCATGTTATAGATCTCAAAGAGATGTTTAAACCCAAGAAAGGAAAAATCTACCCTTTGTCCAAGAATGAGAGGGAAGAGGTTCAGAATTTTATGGAAGACCAGCTAAGGAAAAGGTATATTAGACCATTAAAATTCCCTCAGATGTCACCGGTATTCTTTGTGAGTAAGAAGAATGGAGAAAAGAGAATGGTAATAGACTATCACAACCTAAATAACCAAATAGTAAAAAATAACTATCTACTTCTGTTAATTACAGACTTAATAGATAACATAGAGAGTAAACAAGTATTCACTAAGATAGATCTTCAGTGGAGGTTCAACAATGTGAGGATCAAAGAAGAAGATAAGTAGAAGGAAGCATTCACAATCCATGTGGGGTTTTTTGAGCCAACAGTCATATTCTTTGGAATGATGAATTTGCCAGCTATGTTCTAGGCAATAATAAACAAAATCTTAAGGGACATGATTAATGAAAGAAAAGTTGTGGCTTTTGTGGATAACATATTGGTGGGGACAGAGACAAAAGAGGGATATAATGAAATTATAGAAGAAGTATTGAGGAGACTAGAAGAAAACAACTTATACATCAAGCTAGAGAAGTATATGTGGAAAGTATAGAAGGTTGGGTTCCTAGGAGCCATCATAGAACCCAATAGAATCAAAATGGAAAAGAAAAAGATAAATGGAGTGCTAAGTTGGCCAGAGTTAAAGAACGTAAAAAATATTAGAAAATTTTTGGGCTTGGCAAATTATTATAGAAGGTTTATCAAAGATTTTTCTTGGGTAGCAAGGCCAATAAACATACTGACTAGGAAGGATATGAAGTAGCAATAAAGAAGAGAGTAACAGCAGGTATTTAATAAACTCAAAAGGATCTTTATGACTAGACTAGTACTAGTAGCTCCAGACTTGGACAAAGAGTTCAGAGTAGAAACAAATGCTTCAAATTATGCTACTAAAGGAGTATTATCAGTAAAGAGCTCTGATGGGATATGGAGACCAGTTGCCTTTATTTCAAAATCTCTAAGTAATATAGAAAGAAACTATGAAATACATGACAAAGAAATGTTGGTATTAGTTAGATGCTTGAAAGCATAGTATTAGCACAAAGTTGTGAAGGCTTTAGGGCTCAACCAAGGTAGTTATTTAGGAAAAACTTGATAGAGTTCTCTATTGGATTGTTCAACTATTTATACAAATGTCTGTTGGTCTGTGCACCTATCTTCTGCAATCACATGACCCTTACTAATAACTGTATATATGTATTACATAATCATTACCATGCTATTTATATCCCTCTTGCATTGTACTCCTGAATATTCTCTACTAAGTTGAGGAATATATAGGAAATAATTTCTTTTCTGGGAACTATTTCATAACATATGGAGGCACTTTCTAGAAGAAACAACCACAAAATTCAAGATTTGGACAGATCATAAAAATCTTGAGTATTTCATGAAAGTACAGAAGTTAAATAAAAGGCAAGCAAGATATGCTCTATACCTGTTTAGATCTGACTTTATACTTAAATATATTCTAGGAAGCAAAATAGAAAGGGCAGATAACCTGAGCAAAAGGCCAGATTAGGAGGTTGGAGTGGAAAGAGATAACAAGAATAAAATATTGGTTAAGCTAGAATAGCTAAAAGTATGAAGGACTGAAGAAGTAGAGGTAATTATAGAAGGAGTAGATCTACTAGAAAAAGTAAGGCAATTGAGAGTAAAAGATGATGAAGTAGTAAAGGCAGTCAAATAAATGAAGCAAGCAGGGGTAAAAATACTGAAAGATAAAAAGTAGCAAGAAGTAGATGGTATCATATACAAAGAAGAGAATGTATATGTACCTAAAAATGATAAGCTGAGGATAGAAATCATTAGGTTACACTATGACACACCAATAGGAGAACATAGAGAGCAGTGGAAGACAGTAGAATTGGTCACTAGGAACTTCTGGTGGCTAGAAGTAACAAAGGAGATAAAACAATATATGGAAGGGTATAACTCTTGTCAGAGAAACAAAAACCATACAAAATAACCAGCAGGCAAATTAATACCCAATTTGATACCTAAGAAACCTTAAATATATATATTAGCAGATTTCATCACTAAACTGCCATTAGCACAGGGATACGGCTTAATCTTAGTAGTAGTAGATAGATTAACAAAAATGGTTTATTTTATTTCTACTATGGAAAAAATGTTGGTAGAAGGTTTAACTAGGTTGTTTAGAGATAACGTGTGGAAGTTGCATAGGTTACCCAAAAGTATCATCTCAGATAGAGGACCCTAGTTTGCAGCAGGGTTAATGAGAGAGTTAAATAGAATATTGGGGATTGAAAACAAGATATCAATAGCATTCTACCCTTGAACAGATAGAGGGTTAACCAGAAGTTGGAACAGTACTTAAGAATGTTTATCAACCATAGGCAAGAGCAATGGCCAGACTGGTTAGGAACAGTAGAGTTTGTATACAACAATAAAACATACTCTAGTATGAAGACATTGCTCTTCAAAGCAAACTATGGACAAGATTCTAGGATAAAGTTTGAAGTAAAAAAGAAAAGAAGATATAAAAGAGCAGGGAAATTTGTAGCAAAGATAAAAGAAATTTAGGAGGAAGCTAAGGCAGTACTAGAGAAGGCATAGGAGGAGATAAAGAAATATGCAAATAGAAAGAAAGAAAAAGTCAATGAGTATAAAGTAGAAGACTTGGTGATGCTTAGCACCAAAGATCTAAAATACCAAATGGTTGGTAGAAGGACAGAAAAGCTGATGGAAAGGTTTGTAGGCCCTTATAAAGTAAAGAAAATCATATTGGCAAATACAGTTGAATTGGAGTTACCTAGCACAATTAGGATACATCCAGTAGTAGATGTTAGTAGAATACATAGATACATAGGGCAAGTAGAGGAATAGAGGAAGGAGCAACCAGCTCCAGTCATAATCAAGGGAGAAGAGAAATAGGAGGTTGAGAGGATATTGAATAAGTGATGGATTAAAGGAAAGGATAAGTATTTGGTATGATGGAAGAGATTTACAGTAGAGTCAGATACTTGAAAAGAAAAGGGAAATCTAGAAAATGCAAAGAAGGCAATAGAGGAGTTTGAAAAGGAGTATAGAAGAGATATAGAAGATATCAGAAAATAAGAAAGAGAAGAAGGGATCTTTAGAAGGAAAGAACTACTAGGAAGGTTTACAGTAAGAAAATTATTTGGATGGTCAGATAAGAAGTATGACAAGAAATACTGGGTAAGATTAGAAAGAAATTGGAGAAGATAGAAAAGAGGAAGAGTAAGGGAATGAAGAACAATGGAAACAATAAAGAAGGAAAAGGAGGAAACTGAACAAGAAAACTTGGAAATAAAGGAGTAGACAGAAGAAAATAATGATAAAATAGAAAACATTTGTAACCCCTATTATAAGTTGAAAAAATCCTTGGGATGAGGAACTTGAGAGAGAGATGGTATCATAACTTAGCCAAATAGCTAGGTTATTATTTATATTATATCTCTTTTTTTTTCTTTAATTAGGAAATCGATGGACATATGAGAGGAAATAACTCAAAGAAGATACATGGAATGTTATAAATAAAAGTAAATACAGAATATGTATAAGTAGTATATAGCAATCAAATGAGGACTCTATTGAGTTCTTCTTATTAACTCAGACTTGGAGGGTGATTAAGTCATCTCAGGCTAAGTTATTATACAAGATTTGTGTGACCATTCTCTCTATATCCCCTTCCCCTTGTTTATATCTTCTATCAGTACTAGATAGTTTTATAAGATAATTTAGTTATTAGTGTGTGAGTTATGTGATCACTTGGCAACATGCACAGACTGCCTAGTATAGTATATATACTAGTAAATATATAGTAGAATATCTTATTCCAACATTGATTGGAATTTCTAGGCTATTTATTGTTTTATCTTAGGTCTGCTCTCATTACTAATACTTAGAGTAGTTAGATAGTCATCCAACACCCTTACAACTATTACAAATAGCTACTTACTGATTTGTGATTGATTAATTTAATAATAAAATAGCTCAAAAAAGTGAAGTTAGACAAACAACAAAAGATATTATTAAGTCTGAGGTTTAATTCCAGTTCTTATATATATAATTGTGATTGTAAGGGAACACCCTAGGGATACACTTAGTTATTAGGTAAGCTCAGTATCTATGGGCTAAGTGTCAAGTTAAAAGGGGATAGTAGTATAGAAAGACTAGAATATACTGTAAATTACTATGAATATACTATAAGTGCATACTCTGGGTTCCAGAAAGTGACACAATGAGTGGAGTTGAAGAGTGGAACACACTACTAAGTAAAATGAAAGATGTTGCTCTCTAGTTCTGTGGTTTTACAACTGGTCTAGAGTGAGTACAACAATAATACAGGAGTGAAATGACCTTGGCCTCAGCTTATGCACTATGCCTCAATCTTCTGTCATATGTGTGGTCACTTATTTTGGAATAGTAGAATGTCATCTGAGAGAGAGGTAAATTCAGGAGTAGGGAGTTATATAGCAGAGAGTACTACAAGAATATAGGGAAAGTGACTTTATGATATTAAGACTTTATATCGCAAATAGCCACTTACTAATTTGTGATTGCTTGATTTGATAATCAAAGTGTTTAAAAAAGCAAAGTTAGACAAGTAGCAAAGATGTTGTTAAGTCTGAAGTTTATCCTTAGACATACAGTCCTTAAATATATGATTGTGGTGGTCTGTGTACTAGAATAGTCTACAACATGATCACTACCTATTGTTCCACATATAGGAGTGCTATTGTTCTTGAAATAAAGATAACCTAACCATCTTAGGGCAGTCCTTTGTTCTATTCAAGAACAGATGATAATTTATAGATAAAGATTAGTATTATGTACAAACATTGAGGACCTTGTATCTCCATGGGATCTTATTGCCTTGGGGTCTATTTATAGCCGAAAGAAGTACATTGAAGAGAGCTTCATGATGGTTATTGAAGCAAACAATTATGTTAAGCAGTTCCTAAGATATCAGTGATTTAGTATATGGTAACTTGGTGATTGCTGACTGATCTACTAATAACTCAGTGAATACTGATTGCTTTGAGATATTTTTGGTACTGTTTGAAAGGTCTTCTTAGGGCTTTTGGTGGCTATTTAGATTGTTGAAATAAGTCAAGTATTCCCAGAGTTATGGTCCAAATGAAGTTTGTAACAGAAGGAACCAGTCTGAAATATAATATCTCTAGTCTGAAATGTGATACTCCTATAGGAGGTAAACAATAATAATAATAAAGAAAATGAATATAAATATTGATTTATACCAAATTTTCTAGTATATAACACTAAGTATATCTTCTACATCATGTTCCCATTTTCTTTTATACTTTTCCTGTCTTATATTGTCATGATAATACCTAATTAACTATATAAGAACATTGTGGTATTATTGGTTAGTGTTTATGTAATTGTGCACAGACCACCTATTATAGTATATATAACAGCCTATATGGGTAGATCTATTTTTACTCAAATATTATACTAGCTTCCAGGACCTCTACTTAGCTTATTAAGGTAATACCTCTGAGTGTTCCCCTTATAGTAATAGTCTATACACCAGGATAGACTATTATATGTTCACTATCTATTGTTCTATATATAGAAGTGCTATTGTTCTTGAAATAGAAATAACCTAACTATCTTAGAACAGTTCTTTGTTCTATTCAAGAACAGATGATAATCTATGAATAATAGATCTGTAAAAACTTAGACTGAGATATCTTAGAACCACTCCTAGTCTGAGTTGACAAGGAGAACTTGATAAAATTCTCATTTTCTTGTTCAATTCCTATACACTATTTATACAACTACTACATAGTCTGTGTACTACTTTTCCACACTCATTATATGACTTTATTCATGTGATGTTACCCTGTTATATGACATATCATGTGATACTTTCCTATACTCCTTTCTTATATAGTAAGTCCAAATAAGAAAATAAAATAAAAGAAAAAAAAAGTAAAGTAAATAATGACTTAGCCATTTTGCCAAGTTATGATAAGATCAATGTCATGTGCAAACATTGAGGATCTTGTATCTC
>Ga0153937_1000517_pt1 | contig 14107 bp, 10 predicted proteins | sample TSNY021MetaG_FD_104680 | JGI IMG/M metagenome (GOLD analysis project Ga0153937, IMG submission 104680) | Attine ant fungus gardens microbial communities from New York, USA - TSNY021 MetaG | ecosystem: Host-associated > Fungi > Mycelium > Unclassified | place: USA: New York, Robert Murphy County... | reverse complement strand
GGCAACATTGTGCAATCGAGCCTGTTTGCAGCTTGTTCATAGTCTTGTTAATATCTATGCATGCCGATAGGAAATAGATGCTGAATAATACATAGTCAGCTATAGTTGGAAGAAAGTGGAATTAATCATAAGTAAATATGAACACGATCTCGCGTAACATCGGGGGGAAGGGCATATTTGAACCCCATCCAAGGAAAAAGCTCAAGACTGAAGGAAAGCCTCAGCTTACATGAGTTGCGTCTTATTTTGATACATCAATTAAACTTACTGCCCTGCTGCAACACCCCGAGACTATACCGCACAGAATCTACAACAGCCTCATGCTTTATTGACGTGACCATCTCGGGATTTTACCTGATCTTGTAAGAAGTCCAGACAAAGCAGGGTGAAAGATCCCAATTTTGATGACCGCGTCCGTCCGCGGGTAACGAAACACCATGCATCGAATAAAGTGATTGAACAGAACTGTAGGCGCTTTTGTTAGAGAGATATACAGACGTAAGGTGGTTGAATGACGATGAGGGAGATTTTTGTTAGCATCCGAGAGCGCAGCCGGTGACATCGGTTATATGTGGGGAATCCTGACCCAAGGATCTCGAATTTTCACGAATGAGAAATGGTGGAGCTTTTGAGTAGAATGGACAGTTGACTGATTGAATCCCCGAACTTTGAATTGTCAATGAAAGCACTAATGAAGAATCCAGCAGTAGTTTCCGCCGATAATTTGAGTCGAGATTCATGGAGCCTTCTAAGGGGCCAAGTTTGATGTTATTCTCGAAATTCAACTTTGACACTCCCCCAACCAGCTTAATTTTAAGGTGATTACAGAAATGAGGTCAAATTGAGACGTGGCCTTCCGGTAGTTGTTCTTCACAACTCTCAAAATAATTCAGGCGAACGACGAGGAAGGAAATCGCCGAGCGAAGACGCCTATCATTTCTCGCTGCGCTTATTCATCACAGATGGAACCCATCAATTAGAACCGAGTTCTCCCACCTTTCTCATACGACGGAAGACCCTTAAAGAACACCTAAAGATCTTTGCCTCGTTCATTAATAATGGATCGGAAACAAATTGCTTGGTCACATACCAGCGGTACCTGACAATATGCAGGGTCAGACAATACTTTATACAAAGAATGGTCGCTTGTTATGACTAGTATCCGGAATTAGAATACAAGAGTCTTGCACCTTGGCTTTGGATCGTGTGGTGAAACCATCACCGGAAGAACAAGCTCAGATTCTTCATATCGATTCGGGGTTCAATACTTTTTTTTGCGCCCGTGCCTTCTCATCAAGATGTAGAATATTAGCCGAGCAATATAGGAAATGGAAGAGGGTAGGTACTCCTGGGCAGACAATGGACCGTAATGAAGGTGAGATCGCCATCAAGTATTACAAGTTCATGCTGTAACTGGTATCCCCCGACCGGGACGAGCAAAAAACGAGTGCTCTATCTTCTCGGGTTATCTCAAGAATGTTTGTTAGTTGTTAGTAAATTCAGAGCAGCTTTCAACAACTGACGGTCTTACATAAAGCATTTCAGTCGTTCTGAGTAGCAATAATTGCCTTTTCTATAAGCAAATGAACCGCCCCTGACTGTATGAAAAGCGTTATTCCATCTCAATGACTCCGAGCAACGTCTTTGTAATGACACAGGAGATCTTATCAAGGCGATCCACAACATCCGCTACAAATTTATCTCGAGCGACCTTCTTGAATCATAGTAGAGGTATTCAGAGCTTGTGGAGGAATTTTTGCGTAGGAAGATCAGCGTCGGTCGGGGGAACGCACTCTTGTTTAGAAGAGGCGCCTGATTTGGAAGAAAAATCGGAGCTCAGAGTGGAAATCAAGACCGGGAAAGACTATGGGCTGACCTGCTAACTTGAACGTGACAAGGACGCCCTATGCATCTGCATCGACCACACTCACTAATTTCCTCCATCCTGTCATTCTACGTCCCACGTTTACCCTGGTCTTCAGGAATTGTCCACAACGGTGATAGAAGTAGAATCGTCGTCTTTGTCAGGCTTCCATTCAGCACCGAGGAAATCAGACCGAGGGGCTCTATAAGAGAGTGGCGGGAGGGCAACGGTTTTCACGGGCCTGAGGCAGGCAGAAGAAATCCCAGTTCGAGCGTGACAAAACAAGCCACTTTGGTTCAGCTTCCGGCTCAGAAACATTACGACGCTTCCCCCTGAGTTAAGACAGAAACCATCAACTGATAAGAACGCTTTGCGCTTTCCGACAACTAGCTCTTTTTTTCTGGGCTTCTGCTGGCTTTCGTTCGATAAGCTTCTCGGCCTCCTATTCCTCTTCGTGGCAGCTTCTTTACCTTGAGGGCCTCCTGTGCCTTGGTTAATTCACCGACCTCGGAGTCGTTTAATTCCTATACCTCCTCCTAAGATGCAAAAACGTCGGTCTCACGAGAACAGAACAGGTTCTGGTACCTTCCCTGAACTAGGAGCAGAAGGGCTTGGTCAACATGATGAAAATCAGAGAATCCGCAAATAAATTGCGTCAAATAGAACAACAAAAAATGACTTTTTGCAACGCAAAGAACTTGGATCAACAGAAAAACGATGGAGCCAGAGGTGGTATATAACAGAAATATGTCCTTTTTTATTCACAAGTTTGTATTTATGTATTGTACCTATGCCCTCTTGCTTCCCCTACCTCCTACCTTTCTATTCAGAATGCAGTCTGCCCATGAAAAGTATTGTATCAGAGTACGTAGACTTGAGTGAGAAGCAAGTTGCTCAGCCATTGTGCCATTGTACCATTGTACCACGAGAAAGGCCTAACCAACACTGATCCAGTTTTCCTGACGGTTTTCTCCTATGGGAGAAAGAAAAATAATTGATACAACATTCAATAAACCACACAAGGACTGGGCAAATCTGGTTAAATCACTATTTCATCAACTTTCGACCGGCTTATACAGAAACCCTGCGATACAAGCGTGAGTCAAGCCAGCTTCGATGACAAAAATCAGCCAACACACCGGTACAACCCACTGTCTGCAGCCGCAACAAACGCCTGCCCAATCGTAATTACCGAGCTTCGCCCCGCATTTCTTGTTAGGACAAACGATCTTTCCTGATAAATGGCCCTCTGATAAGAACGGTTCCATCCATTTCATCTGCAATCACCTCTCATACTATTGCCCGATAGACACGAACGAATTGACTTACAGGTTCAACAAAATAACCCGAGCATTTGGGGTTTACGATGATGGGTACACTGACAAGCGGCTTGGATTGTGTTGCGGCAGGTGAAGACGAGACTGGGATGGAGGATGAGCCGAATGATGGAGAACGCAGAGCTGCAAGCTTTGGATTGGTGAACAACTGAGCAGCGAGATTAGCAGGACTGATGAGGTGGGTTGTCATCGGTTCTTGACTGATTGCCTTTGTGGTATCGGTATCTGTTGCCGATGACTCTGATATCCCTATATTTTGTACATTCCCAGTCAGTATTGCGGGAGCATCTTTGATAGACTCTGACGCAGGAGTAATAACCGCATCTGAGAGTCTTCTGCCCAAGAGTTTAGCTGCCTCTGCGTGGATATGATCTAGCGGTTTCTCATCTTCCTCCTCATCGTCATCAGCAACTGCTGACGACATCGTTAAGGACGTATCGATCAGCCCCCTCGAAACATTCCTGAAATTTCTCAGCCTATCAGCTCCGGAGATGTTCCGCGATTCATCTCTTTGAGGCTCTTCGACTATCCTCTTCTCGCTAACAGTATGTTCGATGGTCGACATTGCTAGCGAATCTCCGAGTACACCATTTCCAAACGACAGTCGTGGTCGTGATGTTCTCCGCTGTCTAACTCCATTTCCAGCGACTACTTGGGTAGGCTGTGCAAAAGAAGGCTCTGAAGGTCTCCTAGATGCAGCTGGTGTCATGGATGCGGGTGTTGCGGCTCCCAGCTGGCCATGGTCGAGCATGTGTTCCCGTGCTGCCAGCCCCTGACGGCACATCTTGCATCGGATGCGTCGATGCGGTATTGATACTGGTGTAGAGGGGTTCGAGTCCGTGGCCGGAGTGCGCGGATAGCTTGCGAACATCCCAAGATCTGAGATTGTTCCATCGCCGTCTGTCGTGCGATGGAAGGTCAGGTCAAAAAGGAAACATTGATCGTCTAATTCTGGGGCGATATGACAACAGAACTTACTCATCACTTCTTCAACGGTTCGCCCTAGATAGTAGAGACGTATGTCCTTCTCTTTCTTTGATATGTGGTAGTGCGCTTTGTGAAAGAGCTCGAGTTGCTGCACGAAGTTGGGGTTAGGGCTATTCAAAAGCCTCAGTCACGATTTTGAGTCATACATAAAGGCATACTCAATATAAGGACGAGTTTTGCGGATCAGCTCAAGCGCTTGTTCTGGATCAAGATCTTTGCTATACATCAAATATGCCGCGATAATGGTTGCGCTTCTACCTGGATTTCAAACTCTGAGCCTTCAGAATTAGTTTGAAAAACAGAGGTATCACATACTGACACCTGCTTGGCAATGCACAAGCACACCTCGTCCCTTGTTAAGCTCTGCTTGTATGAAGTGGATCGACGGTAAAAGATGAGAGAGTATATCCGCGTCCTCAGTGTCATCGATCAAAATTTGGTGTCGAATGAAGGTCTAGAAGATGGAATTTGTTGGTAGAATCAAGAAAGCCGCGATCGACATAACTCGCATGCTCCAAAGGACGTTCTTACCTCATTCACCGTAATCCGTCCTCGCATTGCCGAAAGAATGCTGAAGATATTGTTTGCCTTAAGTTTCTCAACGTTCAGAGCGCTGGGGAGGTCCCCGATCCAAAGGCCGGGTATAACTTCGTTCATCATAGTAGAGTGATGCTGGTGTACGGAGTCTTACAAAAGATTCTTGGGTGTTGTTTGCACACGACAGCTGGCTTCTCTTCATCATACTGTGGAGTAATGTTCCGAATGGGGTTCAGCCCTGCTAATTGTCGCCTGTACAAGCCTCGATGCATTATGGAGTAACTACTTCGTCGTAGTCTCGATGTCATTACAGTAAAGACATACTAATCGAGAAATACACAAATAGAGGATTACACAACCCATCATACTACACTCTCCTGTGCCCCTCTGAATCTCTCAATCTCATGTTCTAGGGACGTCTATTCGCTCATGGCCAATAGTATTTTATTCAGCTCAGTTTAATCAAGACACACCCGAGCAATTCGAAGGAAGTTATCACTTTAGGAACCTTCCGTATTTCCAGTGTGAGTTCTCCACCGATAGATGGTAGTTTAGGTGATGAGATGATGGTCAGCTTCTTGACGGTGTCTTTCGGATTCAGGCAAACGTGCTCAAGTCATCACGGCACAATACAACTTCAAGCTCGAAGTGCAACTTGATAAAATTATTAAACTCCTGTGAAAACATAGCAATCGCTACTGCGGTATTTTGATTGAAAGAAGCGATCCGACAACTTCAGCACCACTACAAGCCAAATGGGTCAATTCGAAAATTAGAGTTGCCCTTGTCAGTAATGTCCTACAGGTGGTTGATCAGACATCTGCCGTGACAGACCATTGAGGCAACATTGGCTGGAAGCTGGCTTGCTCTGCATCCGAGGTGAGACAGGTGATATACCACTAGACCAGCGCAAATAATATTCCGGTAAGAATTAGCGAAAAAATAAAGTCAGCAGTTGACAGAAACGATTGATACACTGGCTGAGATTACTGACAATAATCACATTCAAAGCGATCCTGGGACTCTGATTAGTAGAGTTTGAGCTCAAGAGAAAGATATGATCCTGATTCAACAAAGGTGAAAAATCCGTGTCTGCCTCCACGCCACTCGGGGCTGTAATCATCCGTCTCTCCTCATCCAGGACAACCCGACACATTGACAATTTACAAAATTAAGGGAAACGTGTTTGATTTTTTTCTCAACATTGCACAAATCAATAACTACAGTCAAGCGTCTTTTCCTGAAGCAGGTCAACTCGAGAAGCCCTGGTCGTTTGGTCAATGATTTATGAGCCCTTAGCCATGCTATAAGTTTCCATTGTCATCGTATCTGTTCTAGTCAAACCAGATCAGATAACATACCGCGCAAGGCCGGCGCTATTTCCATTGAAGAGATTCTGATCACCAGGACCAGTGGAACCAGAGTCTGCATACTGCCAGAAGGTCGTGTAGCTTCGGAAGCCGACTTATCCAGAGTTCTTGAAAAAAATGCGCTGAATCACTTACGAATAACCGGCTGGCAAAGCTCCGATGCTGGATGAGTAATGGGCAATCCAGAGTGGATTGTCGTTCTGAAAACCCTTGGCATTACCAGTGCATTGTGTCCACCAGTCAGTGGTGGTATAGATGATAGGAAAACGACCAGTCTTAGAATGGTAGGTGTTCGAGAAGTCCTTGACCCAAGCAACCATGGCGGATCGGGACAATCCATAGCAAGTGGCACCATAGGGATTGTCTTGTATCGGATCAAGAGGTTAATATTCCTATCAATACTAAAAGCACAACAAGACATACACTCAATGTCGAGAGCACCAGGGAGAGTAATACCATCGGGGCTCCAGCCACCTCCGTGTGCTAAGAAATATGTGGCCTGTGTAGAACCAGAGGAGATATCCGGACGAGCAAAGTGATAGCCTCCGCGAATTAGGCCAGCATTGGTTGCCCCACTATCTCAGCCATTGGCAATTGATCGTCATGTCCGATGAGTGCACTCACGTGTACTGGGAACTGAAGTAGGGGTTCCTGTAACCTTACAGTGGAATTTCATTGGTCAGTAACACAGTCGAGATGTCACACACCCGTGCCCTCAGTGGCCTTGATGAAAGCGAATGTGCCACCCTTGGCTTTCACGGCCTTCCAATTAACATTACCTTGATGACTAGAAACATCAATACCCAAGGGAGAAGCAGCGGAGACGAAGCTGGGCAAGGCAAGTGCGAGAACAGCGAGCAACTTCATTTCAATAATTCTTCTGCGCTACACTACACATACATATTTTATATGTTTCTCACATACTATGTATCCACTCACACATGTCTTCCAGATAGAGCCGAACTCTGTCGCTAAAATTATTCCGGGAGAATTCGAGCTATTCTTCCACTCGGTTCAGCGCAAGCACCTACTCACGGATGATGATCCCAACGCATTTTTCAGCGATTACCAGGTTATGATTGTCGATTATATGAAAACTGGCTATTCAGTTTCTGTGAACCCTGTGCATTAGGAGTGCATTATGGTATCTGAGGAAAAATCAAATTCTTCAGATATTATTATTAAAACACTATTTTTCTTGGCAAACTATTTTCGATTCTCATCAGACACAGGTTTCTGATCTACTCAGGTTTGCTCCTAAAATCACATGCTCAAACTAAGGCATCATTTGACATTGTTTGACGTTCGCCAATTGAATAGTGTTCTGATAATGGATGACTTCCTGTAGGCAGTCTAGGGAAATCCATGTACACAGATTCTGCTCTACGCCCAGATGCCGAGTTTCAAATTTCCCAGACTTCCCTAGCCTTTTATGGATACACGGATCAAAGTTACATACAGAATTTCTCCTGATGGCATCTACTGTGGAATGGAAGTAGGCTTACAATACATTTTCTCCTCTACTACGAGCTATTAAAGGCCTTACAATGAAGTTTTTCCCCAAGAAATGCAAGTCAAAGACGTTGAAATACGAACGGAGGAGGGTAGTTAAGCAATTGGTAACAAACGGATGGTAAGTACAAACTGACTACACTAGTTATATACCTATTCTTCATCATGTAACGTAGCTACCAATATCATTCACTTTCTATTTTGAGTGTGACGCTCGACATCCCAACAAGACAGTGGGAGTCTGAACTATTGAGTTTGTCCTTCAATTGTTCCTATCAAACGCGAGAAGCTTCGAGTGAAGTTGTAGGTGAGGTATCTCATCATAAGACATATTGACAGGTAAGAAAAAAGTTCACTATCCAGTAGATTCCTACGAGAAGTCATCCAATGTTTGAAGCAAGGATTTATTTATAGAATGGCCAATGTTGAAAGTGAACTCCAATTTATATGATCGTCTCATGTATCATGCTAGCAAACAACCAGCGACGACCATCATTTGTGTCGTCTGCAAAATTTGCGTTAATCGAAGAGTATTTCTTCAGCAAGAAACTACAAAATTCCATAGGAAGTCCCTCAAATTCTAGAATATTAGAAAATTATACAAGAAATTGCTTCGCAATGTCAAAGATACAACATAAATCATACGAACACGACTCGGCCATAGATTCTATTTGTCCCGAAGGACAACCAACACCCGTCGAGTCCAACTGGTGACTTCAAGTTACCAAGGAGAACCTCGAATACTCGCAGCACCGCCAATCGTACTTCCGTGGTTGAGCTACGAGAATTTTATTGTCAGATATCTGGTATCTGAAAGCTAATACTCACGATGTTCGAAATCTGCTTATGCACGAGCGCTAAATCTTGGGATTTTTATCAGCAAAGAGCCACCAATTGATCCACATACGCGATCACACTCACAATCAATGTAGGACATTGCTCCATTATTTTGATCCTCTACCAACATGTCACTAAATTCAATCTCAGTAGCATCCTGATTTTGCCTTGCAATAAATATCTTCGGTTTCCGACCTCCTCTGCTTAGGGTCCGATTGATCATGATGTTATGTACCTGAGTAGAGAGCGTGGTCGGAAGACGAGGTAGATGATGCTGTGTATAGCACGTCAGGCAAGAGTCAATGGGTTGTGAGAGGATTCCAGACCATTCGCGTATCAATCGACATAAAGTCATCCACGCCAAAGAGATCCTGTAACAGCTGTGGCGATGCGCCCGATCCAATCCAAAAAACCACTATTTCGTCGTTATCTCAAATTGCCGCCAGCAAAAGATCAGCACCCAATGCAAAGCGAAAGGAAAGGGCAAAACTCACCAATCATATAAATCCCTCCTGCCTCCATGAAGAAGTAGCTATTTCTCATCAATGACGGCATCCGTATCCTCTCTGGATAGGGTGATGTGTCCTTTTCTCCCCTGTTCAGGTCTTGCGTATTTACGGTGACGAGCCGTGGAAGAGCGATTTGATCATCTAAGTCGTGAATAGCAAGGAGTCGTGGATAAAGAGTGTGTATGAGGTCACGAGTAGGAAGTGAAAGGAATCGATGAGCTGTGTAGTTCCGGACATCTGAAGCTACGTGACGACCTTCAAATAGGAATGAGAGCTAAGTTGCGAGAAGTTGAGAGGACACCTGCCTTTGAGCGGCTTTGATTTAAGAAGAGCAAGAAGAAAAGCGGGAAGAGCTTTGAATGCTTCCGGAATAATAAGCTATGGTAGAGTTGTTACATCGAGTCAACTACAATTTGAGATTGAGGGTACAGACCTGAGAATTCCGGGATGCAGAGGCACACTTCGTTCTATATCCCAATAGGATAGCGGAACATTTCTCGGTAAGCTCTTCTCTTGTTATACTGAGTTTCTGCTTCCTCATGTTCAAGATAGCTGAGTAATCATCTCATTACTAAAAACAACGGGAGGTAGAAAGTCCTTTGCCCACCTTCACGCGTCAGTCTACAAATCAAAGTATCTAAATCGGCGTACTGGAACACATTCCCAGCAAGCTGGACAACCTGTAGAGCGAGATTTACTACCCGCACTCTCCGCTCACCCCATACAGTAGTATAAAGTGTAGCACATTGAATATAGGCATAACTTCGGGGATCAAGGCTACTTGAGTGCTCAAAGTCGGCCATGATTGCCCCATCGGCGTTCAAAGTACCGAAAGTAAGATCTGTTAGGTTGGTGCGCGTAAAATTCCCATAGTACTGCGAGATTCTGAGACCTACAATTTTCGTAAGACCATTAGCAGAACATATGGGTAGCCCATACCAGATGAAAGTCGCAATCGCATGGTGGCATTATAACCTTGACTCCGCCTCATCAATCTTTGCAATTGGGACTCCATAGCAACTCCGTCTCGAGCGACATCGAATCTCGGATGAAAGAACAGCTCGCCTCCTGTTTGGCTCACCACAGCACTGATGGAACCAATGTCCACGTACTTGCTGGGAGCAAGAAACATGCTCACACCAACTCCTTGTTCAGCCAATTCTTCGCCAATGTCTAACCAGGACACATCCCGAGGTTTGAATAACGATCTTTCTTTGTCCGTATCATAAAGATCAGGTTCTACAGGGGCACCTGGAAGGGCGCCTATGCCAAAGTTGGAAAGAGTTGAGTGGAAGAAGATAGCATTCCCACCGCGCCCAGCCTATCTCATCATGAGATTAGGGGTCAGGTGGGAAGTCACGAAGCTTACTAATGCAGCTAGACCTCCTCGAAGGGTCGAACCTAGACATGAATCGGGTAAAGGAGATTGTGTGAACCGTTGGGGTATTGAAGTCAGCAGAGCTTCGATTACATGTCTGAACTGGTCTCAGTTGGTGTATCAAAGAATTGGTCAAGGAGATACTACACCTTCGGGCAATTGGGTCCACGAAGAGTCCTTGCATAGGTACAAACACCTCCTCTAGATCAGCAACAACCAGCATATGCGTAATGTCTGACTAAAGAATGAATAGGTCAGGACCTGCAGGCAACATAGAAAAAGGATACTCCCACATTTAAATCATAGAATTGCAAGTTCTGGTCATAGGTTAGTATCATGAGTTGACATCCAGGAGGGAAAGAAGAATCCATTTGTTGTCCATCCAAAGTAGTTCCACCATATAGCACGGTTTTCAGCAGGTCACACGATACTTTCAAGAAGCCTGTTTCTGTGGCATCGTTCGATACATCGAGTGCAAAAATAAAGTTCATGGGGAGAGGTAGCTTGGAGCCTATAGCATGGGGAATGACAGAACAATAAGAAGGGTTTAATTTGGCTGGAGGATGTTGAGCCCAGTATTCTTCGGGTACTTTAAATTCATAGGTTCCCCGGTTGAGTTCTGGTCTTTGAGCATGATCTAATCGTAACATATTGGCGTCAAGATTGGAAAAATACTCCGTAGATACTGAACGTACTATTAGCCAGGTTGCAGAGTGAAATTAAGTTGAAACGGACACACCAACGGTTTCATGGCTACACAAATTGCACTTCCACCGCATCCCACCTGCCAACCATACACACCACGGATTAACATAACTCCTGCACTTGCCGCACCGGGGTGGACCTGTTGCACTAAAATCGACGACAGGAATAGCATCCTCCCGTGGATCTGGCTCTGCAAAAGGTTGTACAAGGACAGAAAGAGGCATTGCACAGTCATCTGCAAGTCGAGAGCTTGAAGGAAGATTCCAGGTTGTTACTCGGATGTATCTAGGAGACGAGTTGCCTGAGAAGATAGATAACACAGAAGATGGTCAGGGCAAGAAAGTGCAGGTCGAACTGGACAATTACCTTGATCGACAGCAGCAAAATCTGATGTCGAAAGAGGTGCATAAGCGCCAGGAAGGGTTGGATAGAACTTGTCCTCCCATACTTGAGAATCTATCTCAATTCCTTCGATAGGAGAAGGAACCTGACTGAGTTCAATGCGAGGTCGCAGACCTATTCAACACCAGCACTTTGACACTCGATTGCTAAACAATCGCTTTCAAAAAGCACAAACCTTTATACCCGAGCCCAGCGGTGTGTGGTGGTTGAGGAATATGATTCTGCATTGAGAAGCAGAAGGGATAAGTCTCAGCTCGCAAATTCACCGGCCCGAGTGGTATTCACTCTGTTTACACGTGATCGTTTTTTTTGATCCAGCATTTATTATTCCGCAACAAGCAAGCTAGTGCCAAGACGTGGAGGGCCTAAGCAGGGTCCAACGTTAGGTGGTGTGTCTACAGAAGGCATGCAACCATACCAGGAGGTGTAGGCGGAGCGTGATCTCAGTTGGACTCATTGTAAGGGTCAGGATCATCATCAGAATCATCATGAACATCTTCGAAGGTCAGAAACGAAACCCAGTGAATGTATCCTCTTTTTATGAATATCCCACCTTACCTATAAATTTCAATGGGACCTGGAAATTGGTAAGAACGAGTGAAATTCCTCTCTCCGACGAACCTGAATTTCGGACGTCCAAATTCTGTGTGGAGGATAGTTCTAGCACATCTTTGCGCTATAGCAGGGCCTGCATTAGCGTACGTCCCTCGTAGGAGCCATCTGATCATGTAGGTTGATTTGAGCATGGTTTGATGACCTTCAAATCTCCAATGAGTATTTTTAGAAGTCCATAACCGTAGAGACTCAATTGATCAATCTACTCTGATCGATTGACGACTGGTTTGTGTAAAGCGTTTCTCGGAATGATGTACAATAACTATACGAGGTTTATACAACTCAGAATAACAAATCTGTTGTATGAGCAGAGTCAAAAATAAATGTACTTTCGTCATCTAGGCACTTGACCCTTATCCGTCGACCTGGTATCAGGTTTGACCTCGAAAAGTAGAGGGTCTGGAAATGCGAGAAAGACGCCATTTGCTCATTAGCATTGCCGAATGACCTCAAAATATAAGCTAGTCAAAAAATTCGGAATGTCGAGAGAAACACAATGCAAGGTATGCTGAGTAACCAATCTATCTGAGGTTTGATCAGGATGAGGCAAGAGAATGCTTTAGGGTCTTCTGTCAAGTGGGTAGTACTGGGGTCATAATACCTCGATACAGCTACTTTATTCTTGGAACATAAATATCTTTGCGGCCAATTCGGAAAGCGATCAATGAGAGTACACCAATCCGCCAGGAAAGCCATATCCTCAATGCATACAGGATCCTGACATGCAGTTATCGACAGAAGCTGCTAAAGTATCAATCACATTCTGATATCACAGTGATTACTTGTATAAATTAAATATCAATTACAAATGGCAGTACGAACCAGGCAGAAGCCTGGCCGAAGACATAAAACTAGATGGTATCAGGGCCACTTCAGAAAAGAAGTGGGGATGTAGCACGCTGCCCGATGTGCAAATCCATATAATATAATATGGTGCTCGTTGTAAAGCTAGCGTGCCTTTAATCTGAATGCGGTGGGATGGCAGGATGAACTGCGTCATCCAATTGCCGCGCCAGTTGAATGACGACCGCACACGAGAGATCACACAAGAGAAATGAACTCACCGTATTTGATCCTTCGAGTATTTTGAGTCTTGACCTCCAGACGAATCCAAGACTATCTTGATTTCTTGACCCACCTCCTCCCCTTGGATTCGCCTGGGACTATCTTGAAGCTTGATGCCTTGACCCTCCAGCTCCCCTTGAATTTGTCCAGGAACATTCAGAAATCTTGACCCTCCACCTTCCCCCCTGGACGAATTCAGTATTATACTTGATTTCTCCCGGACGAATCCAGACTATCTTGATTTTTGGCCCGCCTCCTCCCCTGGATTCGCCTAGGAATATCTTGACGCTTGATGTCTTGACCCTCCGCCTCCCCTTGAATTCGTCCAGGAACGTTCGAAATCTTGACCCTCCACCTTCCCCCCTGGACGAATTCAATACTATAATTGTTTTGATTTCCCCCCAAGCGAACCCAGTCTATCTTGATATTTTGACCCGCCTCCTCCCCTGAATTCGCCCAGGAATATCTTGGTGCTTGACCCTCCACCTCCCCTCGAATTCGTCCAGGACTATCTTGATGCTTGATGTGCCTTGACCCTCCACCTTCCTACTTGGATGAATTCAATACTATACTTGATTTCTGCCGGACGAATCCAGGACTATCTTGATATCTTGACCCTCCTCCTCCCCTTGGATTCGTCCAGGACTATACTCATGTCTTGACCCTTCAATTCTTTGATTTGTGTCCTTGTATTTTTTTCCAGTATTAAGTGTTGGATCAAGCTGAGGATCAGGACAAGGTCTTCATCATCAATTTTTACTTCAATCGCACGGAGACGGAATGCAACATTTCGGACATCAGCAATCCATTGGGACATTGGCCGGCCTTTCTTCTTCTTCATCACCGAGAACTTCCGGCACAGGGCGAGTCGGGTAGCGAGACCTCGGGCACGATGAACACGTTCAAGTTCAGTCCAAATTTCGGCAGCGGTTTCAGCAGTCATGTGAGCAAGTTGATCAGTTTCAACAGCAAGGATCATCTCGGCACAG
>Ga0153937_1000515_pt1 | contig 14135 bp, 15 predicted proteins | sample TSNY021MetaG_FD_104680 | JGI IMG/M metagenome (GOLD analysis project Ga0153937, IMG submission 104680) | Attine ant fungus gardens microbial communities from New York, USA - TSNY021 MetaG | ecosystem: Host-associated > Fungi > Mycelium > Unclassified | place: USA: New York, Robert Murphy County... | reverse complement strand
GAAATCAAAGCAACCTCCAATATGGTTTCCAGGCTCAGCATATCTGTAGCGTGGTCTCTATCCTACTGGTATGCTATGGACTCATTCATCGCTTCCTGTTGAGGCTCATCCTGACATGGTGACAATGGCGAAGCCTCTTGCTAACGGTTACCCTATTGGTGCCATTCTTCTCCGCGACGCTATCGGGAGTACTATGACACCAGGTATGTCCTATTACCTGACTGCCTGTCGGGGTGCCTGTGCTGATTCAGCAGCTGCAGCTCTTATACTGTCTTGAGCTGAAAGTGGGGACTCAGTCGATATAACAATGCTTTTCTTGCCTTGGATGTCATTCGGTTCTTTTACTTGGGCAAAAACCCAATGGCCAGATGAGAATGCTGGTTAATTTTTTAAAAGCTCAATTCTCCTCTTTTTCAGGTGTGTGGAGCACTAGCTAGTGACCTCTACCCGGCGGACGTCAACTGATCACTCCACTAGCCATTCCATTCATCTCAAAATATATTTACAAGAGATCAAATTCAGTATGAGGAAAGCAGAAACATCGAAGGACTTTAGGAGGCATTAAAGGTCAAAACGCTGACACTGACAGCTGGCGCATTGTATGTGAATGATTTCCCAGTGCTGATGTTGCTCGTTTGAGGCGTGATAAGATTGGGGTTCTGTGGAGTGTTACTACTGGTGGGATTTCCAGTAAGAACTTGTGCAGTTCCACTTGTCGCTACATTATTGAATGCCAAATTGAAGGTGAGGCGAGCTGTACTGCTACCCGTGTTGGAGATCTATCCAACACAAGTGTCAGTGAACATGAAATTGGTTTTCAGAAAATGATGACCTTGATAATGAGTTGGCCAGTAGATGTCTTGCGAACAACACTCCAAAAGACAGTCCCAGTACTCGAAGGCAAAGTGCTCGGGATATACTGGTCACCACGATTTTGACTGAAGAGCTTTTGCACGTAAAAACTGGTCGACCGGTAGACATTTCCGGCACTAACAGGGGACATATGAATGGTAATGCGGAGAGGGAGATGCAACACTCACTCGAAAGCAAGAAGATTGGGGGTCTTGTAAAATCAATAGGGTGCTTCTCGATCAGAATCAAAACCTTACCCGTTGGTTATTAGTGACATGCTAATGCAAACTTGTAAGACATCAAGCGCAAGCCAGATCTATAAGCTACTTACACCCAGTAGAGGTGCGTAGGATGCAGCGAATCTAAGAGGGCAGTTAATTCAAGTTCCAAAAAAAATACAGCAGGGCATACACAATATCACTGTTGCGCTCTAATCCTGTCATAAAAGCAGCCTCGCCAGCAGCACCTGCAGATGTTAATGCAAGATTTGAGCTATCACAATTGAGCGATCTACCCTCTACTGTCGGGAAAATCAGACGACCGGCAGAAGTTGAGGTGACTGCGTATTCGCTCTGATCCATGGTGAATTATAGGGACTTTTGTCTCAACTTACCTCAAAGTATTGGGTACCATCCCTCTGAATAAATTCAGTACATTCTTCTTAATATTGATTGGTCACCTACAGCAAAACTATCATAGAAGAAGGAATTTTGCGCGAACCAAGCTGTTGTCTTATAAGTATACCATTACATTCAACTTGAATGGCATACGCACTGAGTGTCTGATAAACATGAACATCGTATTCTGTCGGCTTCGGGGTCAGGACGGGGCTGTTGGCGTCAGTGGTTGCAATAAAATCTCGAGTTCATGAAAAAAAAAATGACATCAGGCGCGCTTCATTCATTCATCTGTGTATCAAACTCACGAAGCTGAGGGAAAGCATTCCTGAAGTGCATTCGCAAAGGTAGTCCATCGGAAAGTATAGGTATTAACAGCGAAGAAGTCCTACAACCAGATAAATATTCAATCATTGTTAGAAAACATGAATGTTTCACCTAATTCCCAACTTCAACATAGGTCAGCTTGAATGGTTCCGGATGCCCAAGTGAAGCCCTTAGCTGGCCTCAAGTACCACCTCAGCCAAGCGTCCATGGAATGAGATGACATACTACATACCTGGTCCCGTGCTATCGCCTCCAATCACAAAATTGATCTACATTTCTATTCAACCCAAGAATTCAGTGAATATCCGATCGTCTAACCTGATCAATTGCTTGCTGGATATAGGGCCCGAGCTGGTTTTGGGCTACACTAGTGCCCCCAAGTGCAAATCCTTCAAGTGCAGTGAAGTCGTGGTCCGGATGGACATAAATTCTACCTACCTGACCAAACAGCCATAATAGGTTCCATGCCCAAGTCCTCACACCAAAGGAGATATTCGAGGAGACCAAGGCCGCTGTAAAGAATTGGAATCTAGAATTTTCCCAAAGATACCACCAACGTACTCAGTGTTGATGTATCCCCAGTCACCTTGACGTCCTGCACGGTTTTGTAGAGGCCCGACAGTCGCATTCCATTGCCATCTCTGGTCGACAGTGCCGCCCTCCAAATTATTCCCACCAGGGAACGTCCAGGAATGAAGGACCCATTTCTGCCAATGCAGATGCTATGTCGTTCCTCATTTCATTCTGACGATTCTTGAATGTAGGCGGGAAAAGAGAGAGCAGTCCGAAGTTAATCCTTTGACCAGCCGCACTCCCACCATCTAAAGTTATAGCGAAGTGGTTGTTCAGGTCTCCAGGAGTACTGCCAGCACAAATGCTAAAATTTATTTGTAACCAAGATGTTTGTGCTCCAGATAATGAGACGGTAGTGCTCCCGAGAGTTGCGCCAGAGGAGGATTGCAGAGATACTGTGGCAGAGCCTCTAAAACTTGAAGAAGCGGGGAAACGATAGAAGAAAGAGCCCGTATATGTAGCTCCATAAGTCACTGCAATACATATCAAGCCATTCAACATCAAAATCATCTTCATACTTGACGGCAAGTACCAGCATTTGCGAAACCAACCCCTCCACTGCGTCCTGTAGGAATGACAACCTGAAGAGCATTTGGAAGGGCAGTGGAGATGGGGGTGCTGTCCCGAACAACACTGATCTAGATGGACAGTAGGATGGGCTTCAGTACTGTGTAACCAAACGAGGATTATATCCAGATACCTCAAACATATATCCCCCTGCAGATGAGATCTGGTTGGAGAAAACAACCGAAAATGAATGATGAACTCACATAAAGTCGTCAGGATGGGGTGGCTCGCGGCCGAGCTGACGGAGACTGTCTGAGCATTCACCGATGCGACCAACCCCAGTATTGCACCTGCAAAGAGTGACCACCCCGTTTTGATCATCGATAATAGTCAGTCAGAATCAAGGACACAGGGCGACAAGAGACGCAGAATGCCAAGGAACACAGCGGAGACATTTGAAGGTTTGTTTATGTGTTTTTTCCTGCAAGGTGGACCGGAGATTTTCTCCAGAATTTTCCCGTGTAGCTGCAATCTAGCAAGCCATTAGATTGTCACTTGTTTTATTTCTTTTTTGGGTGATATACTCAGATCATCTTGAATGAGTACATTGTATCCTTTATATTGGCTTCTGAACTCGTTTACTCTAGGGACCACGGCTTACGAGCTTTGAACTGAAAATGTGCCCCGCCTCTCCAACATTTGTTTCATGTATCTTCCGTGCCACCTTGTCTCTGCGTCGGAGCCTCGATTTCCTCCCTTTCTTCTTGCTGCTCTACAAATGTCTTCCTTCATCATCCCATATCAAAATTTAGAAAATAAATCAATATGCTCTGCAAAATAATCAGTAATCACCACAAGACGAAACCATCTTGTCACTTCCACGGTGGTTTGGCATATCTAAATAGCGTACTGGCTGAAGCATATCTCATGTTTCGATTTATCCCTTCACAATGTTGCAACATTGAAAGCCCTGCATAAGAGACATAACAAAATTACATTGACAGAACCATCACTAGTTAGTGTGCGCAACAATGTACATGAGTATATACACATTTTTGTTGCTGATGGAGACCCATTAGACTTGAAATCGAACAGTAATGTCTTCTGGTGCATTGGAGCTTGGTAGATGGAGAGGATTCATAATAATCATGGTGCCAAAAGAAATATCATTGTATCACCCAATTACAACTAATCGCCGTTCTGTGAGATATCGAATTAGGACGCTAGAAATTTCGCACCCTAACTTGGAGGAGGCTTTGTTATTTGGAGGCATATGCTTGTCACTGAATCAGAGACCGAAAACGACGCTGGATGACCAATTGTTTTTTTGGTGAGTTAACAGAGGTGGTCCCGATGGTAGGCTGTGGTTAACAAATCTGACTCTTCTAGTTCAGTGCATTATCTCTTCATCTGGATAGATGAGCTCATAACTCACGGGCCGCGATATCGGTGGCATTTAGTGGTTGTTGATAAAGAGTATTGAGCCGAAGTAAAAGGATAGCGGAAACAGTGGTATGTCGCTGACCAGGCGAAATTCTGTCGCCGTCGTCGTCGATACCATTAGAGAGACCTCTCCTCGTCGAGATCGAGATCGTCCATGGTCTGGCTGCTGAACAGTTGAAAGTGGCTTCAAAGCTGTGATTGATCAGACATCTTGCTTCTCGAAGACAACAATAATCAACATCACACTATTAAGTATCCACTTATTGACATGAAATTGACATCCTGAAGAGCATTTTATGCAGCTTGAGGCTTCGTGAAGCCTCTCTTTTATCACTTCGATCTGATTTGATGAATGGCGAGGGCTGAAGAAGGTCAGCCACAGCAGAGCTTCTTCAATCATCATAAGTTTCTACCACCCATCATGAGAATTGAGATACGAAAATGGCTCATCCCTTTTAACTGCGACCAAGTTTCATCACGGCTGGGATGCGCTCATCCTTCCTGTGAAACTCGATCGAGAAGATCAGAAACTTCATCGTTTGATCTACACATAACCAAAGATCAATACTCGATTTACCTGAGAACACCAGTTGATATATAATTGAAGCATTCTCACCGGGTTGCGTACAAAATACCCCCTGCTTCATTATCCCATCCCAATGGCTGATCAGTACGGAATCACTCCAGAAGATTATATCGTCGACCTGAAGCTCCTGTCAGATGAACGTTACTTTCAAGGCATGCTTATTCTGTATCTATTGTTCGCGAACCAACCACTGAAATATTTTAAAGTCATTGTTGCTACACTGATGGTATATGATATTATCAATCTCATTCCGCAGCAGGTGAGACTTTCCATGTGTGAACAATGATCCTATATTCCTTCTATCCTAGGTTCAGTATCTCCACAGGCATGTTCCCCTTCAACCACGAGGTTACAATTGACTATTTCCACTGACATATGAAAACTCAGGAGGAAGTGGTCAAAAATGCATACCATCTATTTTTCCATCCTGATAAGTAACTGGATAACCATGATGTAGGTGCGACTCCCTTGATTTATTGAAAAAGACAACTGACCCAAATGCTCAGAATAAATATATATAGTACGAGGAAATTATCTGAAGCTATTGGAATGGATATTGATGACAATTTCACCAGCTAATAATAAAACTTGGGCATCGAAATCAGTAAGACATTGCTCTTGATCTATTTTCATTTTTCATTGACCAGGATGTTTTAGTGGTATAGATCAGATATAGTTTTTGCTCGGTCTGACTTACCCCTTCACCAGGTGTACATATGGCAATGCACCATTTATTATGTCAGTTTTACCATGACTCTCAAAAACCAGAGTAGCTGATGTTCATAGTTTCAATAATTCGGTGCTCACTTCATTTGCGCTGAAGGTGCTGCTGATTTTACGCCTTCGAGCGATTTGGAACAAGGATTTAATTGGTATGATAGCTAGACATATGTGCCGATGGGCTTGTTATATTTAAAATTTGATTCTAGTCACATTGATTTTATATTTTATAACAACAGGTGTGTTGAATTTTATTTTTGATCAATACAGATGACTGACAGTCAAAAACAGCTGAGGTCTTGGTAGGCTTTGAAGACGGTATGATATTTACCCATCAACTGATCTTATTTTTTTAGGCTTCCCTGTCTAGGATGATAGTAGATACATATATTACTTCAGTCTCTGTCACGCCAGTTCCACTCCATGGCTGCTATAGCTATAGCAATCAAATGCATCTCATTGATATACTAAACAGTGTTGATAGGACCTTTTAGTATGTGTTTTCTTATTTTGCGAACTTAGATGTCTATTCTCACACAAAAAAGCATTGTCAGGACTCTCACAACAGCAATCGAAGTCCTCTTGACTTTGATTAGATTTATCATGACATTCAGGACACAGAGAGTTTTTGGTGAGGGAATATGGAGTCGTATTTCTCATATGCAGACGTCCACTCGTCTATTGTATATATTTTACCGTGATGGGACCCTCTTGCTAATACCGTGAGTCCAATTGTAGATATCACCAATCTTACTAATGACCAATCTTATTCAGCCTTCTGGATAAGCTTAGACTGGAAAACGAGTGGGCTAATACTCATTTTTTTTTCAAGTCTACTCAATATTAGATGCTGCTCTTATCTTCCAAGGATCTTTCCTTCTGAATGTTATTATCAGTTCCCTAGCCTCGTATGTTTTTATTTTTGCTGATTTTCCCTTACTAACTGTAATCATTAGCTGTCCATACTTCATTGTTCCCTTCATTGTAAATCAAAATCCCTTTTCCTTTTATCTCTATCAACATTGCTGATTCGTGTTTTATTCAGGTGTCGCGGTTGATACTCAATTTATTGGAAGCAAATTGCCCTTTAGATGAAAGCATCTATGTCCTGGAAAGTTTAGAGTTCTACCATTCACAATCTTCTAGTAATACTGAAGTGGATACATCACATGGTGCTGGAATAGGAATATCCCTAGATTAAAAGATATATGAAGAAGAAAAATGATGGATACAATGTTTGGTGTTGTCAACTTAATATGTGATGTTGGGTATTGATGGAATATTATTGTCTGTCTATCTTCTATCTTCCAGCTCCAACATTCACACCTGATTCGGAATGACCTCAGCAGCCCGCCCCTGCAGCTTGGATGTGGTCAGTAGTCTGTCGCTATGTAACTCACCCACCACATCTTAGCACCTGTTTGCTTGTTGCGGTATATAGATACAAAACACGCACACACATACTATCTCTTCTATCACACGGTCAACAAGTTGTGGTGAGCGATCACAACCAAGAACAGAGGAAGATCAGAATGCAGCGCACATTTTGATGTCAAGCTGCACTAATTGCCGTCGCCACACCTTTATCACATCCAATAACCAATTCATTGGTGGAAAACTGGTGTTACCCAATACTCGCACAGCACATTTACGGAGTGATGTGGTAATATTATCACATATTAGGTTGTCATCAAAGTTTCTGTACTTACAACAATTGATAAAAAACTAGAGATTGTGGATTAGGAGGGAAGAGAGGGTACTGGAGTGGTGATCAATAGGATAGGAGCTGGTGGTTATGGTGTAGATTATCTAGGTGCGTTTTCTACTGATTTCCTTCTTTCATCACTAATTTGGTATCAAACAATATGACTCGAGTTCTCATTGATATCATCCAGTGGCGTAGCTAGAATAACTCTGTGACAAGTCTAGATGTGAGGTGACACGATACTGACAGATCACTTGACATCCCAATTCAAGCGGCGACTTGCCATCAGAATGTGTGGTGTCGGTAATGTAACAATGATGTCTCTGACGTGTTGGCAACGCCTCTTCTCCACCATTTTCTAACAATAGCCAACTTGTTGTCTCTGTCTGCGTCATTGCCACTGTACGCGCATTTACCATCCCTTTCCCCATATCCTCTCGTTTACGGACAAATCTTCCACCCACAGATGTCCCTACACGACGACCTCCACTTTCGGGTGCTACCATTCGACGAGCAAAAACACTTACCCGACCGGAAAGGAGCGCGGTCCCTGTTCCATTAATCAATCCTCCAGTCTTTCCTTCCTCTGCTCCAAACCCAATATCAGATTCCTCTGCCTACATTACCCTGGAAGATATCCCCAAGGGTGGTGACTTTCTGGGTTCCCGATTTCCTTCTGAGTTCACTTGGGGGATGAAGGACTCCAATGTGAGGCAAGCATGGAGGGAGAAGATTGCTCTCTGCTTCCTCATCTGTGTTCTCTTTGCGAGCGTTTTGATCTGCGACAGTCGGCTTTCAAAAGGTCCTTGGTCCCGAGAACGACAACTCAAATTCCTATTTCATCGATGTAGGGGCCACACCAGGGACGCTTGGCATCCAGGGTACGATGTATAATATCACCTCTGCCCATCCCCTCAACCAAGTTGACTTTGCACGTCTTTCGGAATCCGCGCCTGGTCAGGACATCACCTATATCTTCTTCAACGTGATGTTTCACAGTTGAGACCTTGTCAAGGTCTAAGTTTTCAAGTTGCATTAGATGCGCCCTGTTCCGCGAATACCTGTTCACTTCCTCCGCTCAATGCCTTCTCTACCTGCCAATCACTCTCCCTCGTTGCTACTTAGCGTTGAGCCGCATAATCCTGGGATCAAGTTCCCCAGTTAACCAACTAACTCGTCCTGGACGGCGCTGTACTCAACATGGGCCCATACTTCTCTTTGCATCCTCGCGCAATTTCTTCTGACTGAGTCGATCGAATCCTGCGAGTCATCATGCAGCAAACCTCCTCCCAACTGGCACTCGGCTTTGCTTCAATTGCGCTGAGCTTCAATCTGCAGTTCCATGCCTTAAAGAGCGTTATTTCGCGGGGAACATCGATCAAGTGACTTCTGGTTGTTTTGTCATTTCCCTGTTCCTGCACTCAGCTCATTCTAATGATTTTCTTCTCTCGTGTGACGTACAATGATCGAATGGCGTCGCTCGACTTGGGGTCTCGTAGGCTTAGCTCCTTGGTCAAAGAGGAGTACCTTGTCGGAATAGAGATCAGCCACTCCAAGCGCCCAACTGGCATTCGCTCGTTAATCTTGAAGCGACTTCCTACCTTCCTTCACGAACACAATTATGCCAAGATGAGGGTGTCCCTAGACTGGTTACAGATAGAATCGAATTTTCAAGTCAAGGTTTACGGTCAAACCGAGGTTAAGACCCTCCCATATGGCAAGCTTCGTCTAGAACGGAATCAAGAAGCCTCGGCCGTTGCTCAGTGGGGTCCCGCCCAACGCATCGAGCTTATGCTTCTGATAATGCCGAGGTTGATTTTCATGAGTAAGCGAGGGGCGCACGGTGCTGAGCGAGATTTGCTGAATATTTACCAGGGTGGCTATGTGCTTAGATAAATTCATCTTCGATTCCTCGAAAGCTCACGATGCTTTTTTATTAATGACGATCCTGTCAACTGCTGTCAAAGCATTGAAGCGTTGGGGCTATAACGGTTCGTCCAACGTATCTGCGGTTTCGAGGCTCTGATCGCTCCATTCTATCAGTGGACCGTATTTTGGGACAGAGGCAGCTGAAAGACAGACAAAGGAAATCAGAGTGGAAGATGGACACATTGATCTTCGAGTCCTCAGCCCACAGTAGAAAGAACGCTCACCTCTCCCAGTTCCTCTACCTTGACTTCGGATTTGACTGCTGTAGATGGGCCTCTTCACTGTCTAGTACCTTCAAGAAACTTGAGCAAAAACTAGGCGTTACCTAGTTACAGGACCCAGTGTTCAGTTGTCAGGCTTCTCCGGCACCCTTGTCCGTCGTGGGAATGAAGTTGAATATTAGGCACCTTAATTACCGTGGTTTCTCCGAGACCCCATCCTCTCTACGACCCTACGATAATCCCACTGTCACACCGCTTGATAGCATTGGTGAGTGTCAGTGAAATCACAAACAAGGACTATCATTGATAAATCAGCTTCAAATATTGCTATGGCTATTAGGGCTTGCCGCGGGGAGTCAAGTGATTTATTGCAGAACCACTGAGAAACGTACTATGTCATTTATCCCCTGTCGTAGTCCACTAGACCTTGCAGGCACAATGGGACAGATCAAGATATTTTCTGCTCAAGGTACTTAACGAATCGTTCTGTGTTACCTACTGAGCGTCAATTCATCGCAGATGTATCCGAAAATGAGGCACAAAATGTTCTGAGAATGAAGTCAGATCCTTGAGTCAGATTTATCCATGTGATGAAATTACTTGCATATGTCTACGACCTCGGCCTTACCGATCTGCATATATTTTATGATCCTGAAGCTGGCCCTATTGCATTCAACGGGAATAGGAGTTGCTCTTGAATCTTTGTTATTACGAAGCTTGGCGTGAGTAAAAATACTCGTCATTATATCCCATTTTCCACCATAGTTTCAGACGATCCTGAAGTTTGTCAAGGGATTATGACTAATGCATGGTCATTTCGTTCGTCATGTGATGATGTTACGACACATGGAATTAGGTATTTCACTCTTGCGCACGAGGTCGCTCAAAATCTAGTTCAGCTTCATATTTCTGAACGCGAATTCTACTTTTCCGCGATATGCGCAAAGTATCTTGTCTCTCTCTCCAGAATCCTTAATACATTATGGTTGAATTCCGGATCAGTTTGATAGTCATCTAATCTATCTGAACCTGTATAAACCCATCCTCTGTAATTGGCTCAAATTGTCACAGGCATATGTGCAGCTCTATCTACACTTGTATGGTAGTAGTCTTGGTGCTTGATCTGTTAACAACAATATTGACACAGCAAAATAAATTGCACTCAGGGGAAGAGAGGGAAAGACAGAAAGACTTAATAAAGACTTCATTACATTGTAATTACATTCCCATTTATGTATGTATATATCCGAAGCAAATGCTCCGGCAAATAAAGTTTCCAAGACAACTCGATGTCACTGTATGACAACATACTTCCGCGATAAATATTTTGCTTACACACTTACTGAAGCCAGTAGGCCATCCGAAATCAGGTGATGACAGATGTCAACATTCAGGAAAAGGTAGGCAGTTTCGAGACATTGAAATGAATTGTGAAAAATCCACCAGACCAATTCAAGTATAGCACACCTTTAAGGTTAGAGGCCCACTACACGTCTTGTCGCGAACACTAGCCATAGCATGATATCATATTTATAAACCAAATATGGATAGACAAAAAAGAAATTGTGGACCACTCTCAATCCCCTCATGCCACCACCCTGTCATCTCCTAATCCTTTCATGGACAATGAAATCACTGCCAGATCTCACACGCCTGGTCTGCCCTGAGCTACTAGGACGCGCTGGGTCCCACCAGGCCATATAGGGTATTCAAAAGGAAACGAATCCCCCCCATCGGTAGGCTAGGCAAGGATATCTCAAGGGTTGCGGTTCAGAATGGAGACTAAGAGTGGAACTCCCGGAAGTAAAACTAATACATAGAAAAGAGAAAATAAAAATATAATTTCGGTTTAATAATAGAAATTTATGAAGGCAGTCAGCTGATCAAGATTTTTCAAAAATCAGCTGATTTTTTTAATGTTCAAAATCGGCTGATTAGAGGAAGTCTTTTATGATAAAATTGGTGCTCAAGGTCTCTTCATCACACAACCTTTGTGGCTCAAGATATAGCACTTTCATCCACCCAAATTAAGAAGGAGAACAAGTATAGCTAGATCACAGCATCCGGGATTGTCTGGGAAACCGTGAAGTTTCATACTCGGCATTTTATCACAGACCAGAAAATCTGAGGTCACAGGTTTTCTCGAAATGCTTGCGGGAAGTCACCCGATTGCCTGTGGGGAATCATCCATTGTTGCTTCTTCTTTGTGCCTTCAAGAACTGAGTTCATATCTCAACTACCTTGATCTGGAACTCTTACCTTAAAACTCAGAGACAAAGTCTTAGGTAGATTGTTTAAGCAGGCTTCAGTGTTTGCACATCTCTCTTGTCTACTGAAACTACCTAATTGTTCTGGTAGTTAATGTTAAGGGAATATAACCAGGCAGGGGTAGATTAGATGCGGCCTTCTACCTTCTGCGAAAAAAGATTTCAAGACTTTCTCATTGTCACACGGTCCGGTGGCAAGTATGCTCTCCTTACAAGCATGGTCTCCAATGACTGTGCGCCTCAGCACTGCAGATCTGACAATCTGGAGCCCCTCTCCTTCGGATTCCCCCCATGCATCAACAATTGCCTATCTCCACAACCCACGGGTTCCACATGGGAAGGAACATAGGCCAGTCTTGATGGGAAACCTCATGGGAAACTAGCTTCTGGCATCGTGGCTTTCATCCCATTTGACACTACATGTACCTGTTGATTTCCTCAATTACTACAGTCTAGGCTGCTTGCCAAGTCATCTGACAGAAGGTTATCTGAGAGAGTCACATGAATTTCACCTTCATTCCCTCTTCTGGTCTTGTGTTGGTACACCCCTGACGCTGGACCTTTAAGACAGGGACCTACTGGTTGCGGGGCAGATACTCTGAATCCAAAAAAGGAAGTTTCACATGTCACCTTAATACTGCATTTTTACATGTGGACCTAAACAGGGTGCGGAATCGATTTTATGACGGCTGTCATCCCCATGCGAAAAGAAATGGAGAACCTCGGTGCTTCCATTAGAAGTATGGTCTGGCAATCCTTTCGGTAAAACCTTCATCGACTAGAATAATTCTATTAATACGTCTATATATGTTTCCTAGGCACTCTGTTTCTTCCTTGGAGCCTTCTCTCGACCCGACGGGTTCTCTATAGGATATGAAGGCGGATCCCTCAAGGCAAAGTAATGACTTTGACGACGCCAACCATGGCAGCCAACATAGTTTTTCATCTGGTGCTGAGTTAAGGGGTACACACTAGGATATCTCCTTGATGCACCCCATTAACGTATCATTTAGAACACGCAATGCAGCCGGCAGGGTTTATGACCGCGACAGCTACTGGTGTCAAAGAGGGTACTGCAGCTGGAGATCTAAAAAGCTCGAATCATGATCCACAAGTCCAACAACTTCGCGTACCCTTTTACAAACGACGTTGGGTCATCATAACGTCGATAGTTGTCGCACTACTAGCCATTGTACTCCTTTTCATCATCTTGTTCCCAGTCATCCGAGCGATAGTCCAGCTGGTGGTAAAGCGAACTCAGATCGAGATTGACAGAGCGGTGATATCTAATCCAACGAACGAGTCGTAAGTGCAATACATCTCCATGTAGAACAGCTTATCAGGAATGTCATTAGTTTTACTTTACAGTTTCAAGGCAACGTTCGTCTGAGATTCCTCGAGGAAGATTTGGAAATGCGTTACTAACTCTATCACAAGGTTACTCATACCGGTATCTTCTCGGCCTCGATCAAGTTCACAGAACCTGTAGATGTATTCTGGTTGAAAGATCCTGAACACGACTCTGAAGGGATTCAAATTGGCACCACTCCACCATTCACAGAGCTTCATGCTCGTCACAAACGCGCCGTGATCGATCAAACACAGAGCTTTACCATTGTGAATCAGACAGCTTTCTCTGAGTTCACACAATTCATGATCACATCCGAAACCTTTTCTTGGCGTTTGAGCAGCAGCAACCTGCGGGTCCAAGCCCTTAAGTTTCCGGTTGCGAAAGGAATCAACTTCGATAAGCGCGTCGACCTGAAAGGTGAGTTTGTAGAGCGTCTGGATTGTAGCTATACCTATCCCCCACTAGGCATCAACAACTTTAACGGGAATATTGAGCTCCTGGACTTTAGATTGCCGAGCGACAATCCTGCCGGAGGCATTGATTTCGAGGCAGTGACACGATTAAACAATGCGAGGTTTGTTCATGACAGTCATCATTTCCCAGACTTTGCCATTCAATCACGTGGTATAGTCCTTTCACTCTTGCTCTTGGCACGACAGTGTTCAACATCAATTACGATGGAGTTTTTCTTGGATCCGGGACGTCGACCAATACACTAATTGTGACTACTCCCTTGTGCTCAAGTCATTGCACTGCTCTGACGGACCCAATCATAGGATACTGGCCTAAACAACATCACATTGAAAGGCGTCCTAAAGCCAGCACAGGACTCTGCCGACCTTGCCAAAGTATCGACTCTGTTTACTAACTATATCAATGGGGATGTCTCGACTGTGATCGCTACAGGTCAATCTACCCTCCAAAATGACGGTTCTGTTATCCAGTGGCTGTCGGATGGACTTCAAGTGCTGAGGCTTCAAGCCCCTTTCAAGTCGTTTATCCCAATCAATCCCATCCCGGCGATCGATATTGGGAAT
>Ga0153937_1000503_pt1 | contig 14307 bp, 16 predicted proteins | sample TSNY021MetaG_FD_104680 | JGI IMG/M metagenome (GOLD analysis project Ga0153937, IMG submission 104680) | Attine ant fungus gardens microbial communities from New York, USA - TSNY021 MetaG | ecosystem: Host-associated > Fungi > Mycelium > Unclassified | place: USA: New York, Robert Murphy County... | reverse complement strand
ATCGTTGCTGCCGGCGAGAACGCCATAAAGGTGAGTTTTACGAAGTTTCTCAGTTCCTTGGCGAAATCAATCTACACCATATCAGATCTTTAATCGTACAAGCATGCAACAGTCAGCTTTAGTAACTAACGGGCATACACAACCTGCAGAAAAGCTACGTTACATGGATAGGTACTTGGCTACAGGTGGCCAAGACTCAACAATCAAGATATGGTCTTTGTAGAGTCTTAGAATACACTAACTTGAACATCGTCTGCAAGTCCGTGACCGAGGACACATAATCACGTGGTTAGTTCAACTACGCGTCACGGACATGTCCTAATTATAGATCATCTACTACCTCTGCCCACTTTCCATGACTCTTTCTGGCTCCACTTCAGAGAAGGGCATCCCTGGTGCTCAAAGGACATGCACTTTAGATGTATCTCTTCCCAGGTCAACATTTCACGGGTTGTCAATTGCTCGAGGTGTCGCTTTTGAGGGCCCCATGCTCGAAGAGATAGCATCGAGTAGTGAGGAAGATAGCACCAAGTCGGCATACAAGCAAATAGATAGATTTATGTACTGACAGTATTGCGTAGGTCTTGTCACACTCATGTGGAAAGTGTGATTGTGATATCATCAGACGAGGAAGAAGAGAAGGAGTGAGCAGATTCGTGCCCTATCTGGAAGGGTAGTTGACTCTGTCTTTTAGAGTAAAAGCTATTGTGGCTTTTGACTCACCAGAAAATCCGGTACATTGGTTAAGTTTAGATTCGGGAAGTGAAGGTTTGAATGAAATGCTGTAAGGTGCCTTTCACTTGTTTGTTAATCATCGTCAATTCACAGTAATCCAAGAGCTCGAGGGAAACACCGAAAAACTCCAAATGCAGGGAGACGTATTGCAGTGAGTCGTAGGATAATCGAGAGCTCCGAGTCGGAAGAGGATTCTGGGCCACAATCACAACTCAAATATGCTGCGAAGCAATCGACGAAGAAACATTTGACTGGAGAGATAATTGAACTTACAAGCTCTTCAGATGAACATGGTCGTTCCATACCACAACAGCTGCGAACAAGTCCTGAAAAAGCGTCTCAGGAGAACTTTCCACCCTATTTGACACAGAAAGATGATGGCGCCATCTTGATATTGTGAGTGACTGCTTCACTTTGAGGTTCTACAAGATAAGGTGACTCTTTCTTAGTGATGAGCCAAAAAGCGCAAAGAAACCTGTTCGGATTGCTGCACCATCAAAACGTCCACCTTTGGAACAGTGGAAAGATTCAACTAATACGAATGCAGATAGACCAGCGTCTAGCCTATCGCTTAAACCGCCTTCTCTTGATGATAACCCATATCCTCATGCCAAAAAAATTAGCACGCCGATTGGGTGTAAGACCATACAACCGAAATCAACCGCCCGCAAGTCTAAGAAGGCTACTGAAGAGGCGGAGCAGGCTAGGCGGGAAACATATGCCCAAGAATTATTCGACGAATTGAACAAATCAGTGTTTGGAAATGGCTTGCCCGAGAATACAAAGCTCAACTGGAATAAGCGACTATTAACTACTGCGGGCAAAGCCAAGTATCGGCGGTATGGTTTTTTTCTGTATCACGGATGATTTGGTAATCATGCTACACGTCAAGGTCAAGGGATGGTATCGAAACTTCAGAAATTGAGCTTGCTACAAAAATTCTGGATTGTGATGGTAAATTATCTTACGAACGGTGATCAATTGATCTAATCCCTCTTCTAGAGAGAATCAGGAACACCCTCTCCCACGAAATGTGTCACCTTGCCACTTGGGTGATAGACAGAAAATTGAACGAGAACCATGGAAAGCTCTTTAAAAATTGGTATTCTTTGCCAGTGTTCAGCTGTACCATTTGGCTCATGATTTTGTGTCAGGGCGTCCAAAGTCATGAAAAGGCGACTAGATATCGAAATAACTGTACTTTTTGTCCTTTTCAACGTCATTCTGAGTGGCCCTTAACTTATACACAGACCCGGCATACTTACCAAATCTCTTATCCTTACAAGTGGGGTAAGCCTTTCCTTCCCTCCCGAATTCGGTCTCATTGTAATTGTCACCTCACTAGAATGCCAAAAATGCCAAAAGATGTGAGGCAGGGATACAGTAACCTATCCATTCCACGTATTGAGCAAGATACAGATATGGTCGCTACAGCAAATCTATTCGACCAGATGAGTGTGGCAAGTATTTCTTGAACTTGGAAAATTGAAATTATTGATGAGACTCGTTAGTCTGTGGAGCCTGCCGTGAGGGGCAACTTATTCCATTGTTTACTACAAGGAGAAGAACCAAGATCAAGTCGCAAGGTATGTTATCTTGACACTCAGTCCTTGAAAAAAATACCAATCAATCGACAGACCCATCAAGGTCTCTGCTTCTCTCAACTAAGACAGAGCAGACAGATCCTGAAGTTGACTCTGAAATAGAAACTTTGACAACGGCTGTGGCGGGGACGCATCTATTTTGATCGATCTGTTTGGGCCCTTCCATCACTTCTGCTCCCTCAGCTGTATCCGTTGCAGCTTCCACATGCTTCATTAGATTAATTACTAGACAAATATTTTTACTTACCAATTGGATCAACTTCATGTGTCTTGATCTGGTGAACTATGCCTGAATGGGGAGAAGCCCGAAGAAACTCTGGTGAAGACTCTCATCACAAGCTAACGATGTTTTCAGTTGTAGACTGAATGGTCCAGAGATATGTTGGCATATTGGTTATAGAAAACAGAAAGAAATATATATCATCGTGTCTTATAATTTGATATCGGAACATTGGCCTGAAATTCTGTATGCGATCTTGGGAAGAAACTATTCCAATAATTCTCTGTTGCCAAATTTTTCAGATATGTCACCTTGTAGGTTATTTACTTGCGAATAGCATGGTAATACACACTCTCAATCTAAGTTTATCTGAAGCTGCAAACAAGACAATGATGTTCCGGCGTTCTCAAGTAAATCTGATATACATGTAGGTGGCGCTCGAGCACCGCGTTACATAATGCGTGACATATCCAAATGGTTTCCGTGACATTGATGCTCTTTCCTATGAAAAACCACTCCAATCGGAGATTGAACTTTAATTCTAGAACTGCATCCTACCCTAGAAGATTAATCCACTCTATATTGTAGAACCAAGCTGTTGGTAATTTGTCAGTCTGTTTCGTCCCCGTTGTTCGCTATACTGACCCTTCTGGTGGCATGTAGTTCCTCAAAATGACACATGACGCTGTTTGGTTTTCTCGTCCGAGGAAGTTTGGAAAGGGTAGCCGTCAATGGTACGTCTTTGTCTTGAGTTCCCCGAGCTTGAGGGTCACATTTGTCTCGCACTAGCCGCCTTTGTGCACATCAAGCTGGTCTCATACGCAAATATGGTCTCGATCTCTGCCGCCAATGTTTTCGCGAGAAATCGGCTGCCATGGGTTTTGTCAAGGTTCGTGCATACATTTTTGTGCAGGATTCAACAGCTTAAGAACTCGTAGAATCGGTGAAATCTCGTCAAAATGTCTGCTTGTCCTTTGGTAGTGCGCAAAATCTTCGAGGAGTGGTAGAATGTCTTAATGCACGCATGTACATGACCAGTTATGAAGTGTTCCATTGTTTTTGGTTCACTTTGCAATAAATTTGTGCAAAAAGGTCAATCTTCCAAATGTAAATTAACGACTCGATACAGTTAGCATGGAACTACAGAATGACAAATGGTGCTGCGATGATACTGAAGGCACAACCTAGTTAGAGTCAATGTTAAAGAGATAGCCTAGTACAAATGAGTTTGTAAATGAAATGATAACACAGAAAGCACGAAAACAAACAATGGGTCTGGATACGCTAGCAGAATACAACGCACGTGGAGATTCGGAGCACCACTCCAAACGTGGCAAATGGCTAGGAGAAACACAAAAGAAAGTTGGACGGAGGTAGATGGTGGTATGATAGCACAGCAGATGCGTGCAACCGAAAATATTAAAATGATGATATGTCCACGATTGAGGAGATTCACGAGATGATACCAAATTCCTTTGCGAATTGTACACCTCAGATTTACATCCCGTAGCCGCTAAACGCAGATCTCTGGTACGGGTCACTGAGGGTGTTCAGCAAGCCACCGTTAAAACCATTGTGAGGGCCGATACCCTGGTTGTGGTTGGAGGCGCTCTGCAGTACATAGCCATCAATACTCTCAGGAAGAGGAGGAAGATGGGCTTGAGCGAAACCTGCTTGCGATTGATTAGGACCGTAGAAATTGCTAAGATACATATCGGAAAGGCTGCTTGGAATGCCTTGGGCGAGATGGCGACGGGACGTGTGGCCTGGGCTCAAACCTTGGTTGGTGAGGGACATGTTGACAAATTGATCGTGGCCACGGAAGGCACTATATTCTGCAGTCTGAACCTCGCGTTGCAACTTGTTTTGAATGCGCTTGCCGTAAGGAGTATTGCGGATGAGCGGGAGGACGGGACGAATGCCCTCGACGAGCAGAGCTCGTTGAGGAGGTTCAGCATAGTCCAAAGCAGTCTGATTCCCCATATCAATACCAGAAACATCCAAAAGGAAAATGACGCACCTGAACACAGTAGTTGCCGTACGAGTCACGCAACAACTTTTCTAGTCGACTACGGTTCAGAAGCTCGTCAATCAAAGTTTTTCGAGTACCATGCTCAGCGACACGAATGCACTGCAATAACATGTCAATTTGGATCAAGCCGCGTGGAGGGAATCCAGACAAACCTTCTCAATAACATTCGAGCTGAACTTTTGAACTGAAAGAGCACAGACATTGCCTTGAAATTGACGAATAACGGCATCACTAAACCGACTATCGTTCAGATCGAGAATGTATTGGACAACCTTGGTCGATTGCTGGTCAGTTTTCTCGCCTAGAAACTTGGGCTTATTTCAACTCACATAATTTCCATAAGGGTCTTGGACAAGAGTCAAGGCACAAAAGGTAATCTCATTGACGAGTTGAATCCTCTGATGCTCTGAAGCATGATCAATACATCTTTGAAGGACACAACAACCATGACGATGTGTTGCAACTTCAACGCAGTTGGCGGCAACAGCATTATAAATGAACTAGAAGGCTCATATCAGTATACGTTTCAAAAGATGGAAGCTGGCGGACTCGCCTGATTATCCTCCGCCACAAGTTTGTTGAGGCACTTCTGAATGACATGGTTACCGTTGAGATCCTTGATAAGAGCTACGACATGGAGGCTAAGGGCGAGGATGATAGAGTGGATCTGATATACTGAGCTACAAGGCAGAAAAGGATTAACCAAGATTATCTCACCTGCCGTCTAGTAGATAAGAAGTCAATCATCTTCTGAACAGCCCGAGTTCCATGCATATTCAGGGAGATTTTGACGAGATTCTGTGCAACAGATTCACAAATGAGGTTACGCTGTTCATCTATGGCGAACTCCAAAAGTTTCTGGCAAAGATAGTTGCCAAATGGATCTAGAAAGACTTAAATCAACGAAATCTTCAATGATGGAGAACGTACCTATCATGAGCTCGGCAAAGTGATTGAAGGTCTCGCGAAAGATCATATCCCGATGCTCGGGTAATCCTTCTTCGAGCTTCTTCTGGAGATACCGGCAACCATGTTGATCTTTGCAAAGTGTAGCGATTTCTCCCTGAAGGTCTTCTAGGCGGGTTCCAGTGAAACGATTAACTGAAAGAATTGGTCAGTCAATACTAGTGAGTCTATGTCAAGAGAATAGCTTACATTCCCTGTCCATTTCCCGCTTGTGCTTTGGCCCATGCAGCCCATTCATCCTCCCATCCGGGGCACTCGCACCAGGTCTGATACCAGGACGGAAATTCTGCTGATACAATGCAGCGGACCCCGTGGATCTATAACAACTCTCGGAGAACGTTCAATACACCTTAGAAAGACACTCACGCATTGTAACGGCTGCTGTCGATAGATCCATTCAAATCATAAGGTGACTCAAGACCATACTAAGAGTGTATCAACTTCCCAACCCATTGACAGATAGGTGACACGTACCTCATCAGGACCAGGCTGTATTGCGTTGAAGCCGAGGCCGCCATTATTAGATGGCATGCGGGTTAAAGATGCTTGAAGATCATTAGAACCTGAAAACGCATCAGCAACATGCTGGGAACCAGGCGTCCCGATACGAGCACTAAGGGGTTGTATGTCGGGTATCAACGGGCTACTGGAGTTCAAGGGGTGCACTGAAAGACCCAAGGGCGTAGTGGGGACAGACCGAGTCGTTGTAGACAGGTTATCCACAAGGCCCGGTGGCGAATTTCTTCGCGACAAAGGGAATTGAACAAGCCGAGGGGGTTCTACGACGAGCGGCGTCGAGGACGCTGAAGCATTACCGGTGAGCGGCTTGATGGAAAAATCATCGGAAGGGGTAGACAGAGTGAGGTTTGGATTAGTTACGATGCGACGTTCGGACCTTAAGGCAATCCCCGGAGGTCCACGAGAGTGACCATTAAAGTGGTCCCACTCTGCAGAGTTTTCGTGGTCCTGCTGTGATAACTGGGCCAGATCCAAAGCCACAGAAGATTTGGATACCTGATTGAGCGAAATGCTCAGCAGGATATGATTGCGAACAAAACTGTCACTGACCTTACTGCCGATAGTGTTTGGGTACTTGTCATCATCCGAAGTTGGTAAATTCCTCATAGCGTCTGCAGGAGAAGTTAGAGAGAATCATGAAGTGGGTGGATAAGCATACTATGCATCTCCTGATCCAGTTGCTCGTCAAGCATCACCCCAGGGTTATACGTACTCGCATATCGTGCGCCTTCATCATTGTTATACCTAGAGTTGCTTCTGAACACGATGGAAGCGGATGCCGGACCGGGACCTGGTGAAGCTCGGTTCGAACGTTCGGTGGCGAGAGAGAGGCCTTGAAGGTGCGATGCAAGTTCCTCGTCATGCTCACTAGCGGAAGTCCGGCGGCTTGCAGGCATACTCTTAGCACCTGCAGAGCGGGAAAAACCGTGCGCACCGCTGACTGAAGGCGCAACCGAATCAGGAGAAAGACTGACGGTTGGGGCATAGGTCACAGATTTTCCTTTGTCTGTCACAGTCCCAACCACCTTGAATTCGGCATCTACAGTGTGTTGTATTCTCCCATTTCGCCCAGGATAAACTTCCCCTGCAAGCATCGTACCGATGCGTGGAGGTGTCGTGGGAGCAGAAACTGCAAGATGCTGCATGCCATTGCCACTAGCGTCGTACGGAAGACTCAAGAGCTCTTGTGCCTGCTTTTCCTCAAGAGCACGCATTTGGTCTTCGAAGAGCTTGCGTTGGATAGCACGCTGATGTTCATGCTCAAGACGCTTCAGTTCGACGCGCTGATACCAGATTACTGCGTCAGATGAGAGACGAATGAAAAGTTTTGTACGCACAGTTGACATGTCGGACGTGTTACCTCCCAACCTCGCGGCCTGGGAATAGTGAGCGAGTGACTGGGACTTGGTGCGAGATGACACGTACCGAGTCAGCTAGGTCTAAAAATGCAGGCGGACTCTTCTTTCTACCGTCATCAGAGGTGGCATGATCATCAGTAGTAGTAGGACTAATGTTCTCCAGAGGACTATTCATAACAAAAGCTGAAGTGTATGTGGGAGATGAAGGGGAAGATGTATTAGAGACACCACGAAATGAGGCTAGTTGCACAAAGGTTATTTGCTCTGAGCAGGTAATTCAGCTCGGTGTTAGCGAAGTGGAGCCACCATCAAATACTGACCTGGAAGCCGAGGTGAGCCCCTTGTATAGGACTGTTGATACAATGGCTGATATGCTGGGAAAGGCTGAGAGCTAAGACGGGAAAGAGGACGAGACTGACCCTTTTGATACTCTTGTACTCAACAAGAGGGTTATGGTAGTGGTGAGAGAATGGTCAAATATAAGTATGGCGTTGAGAAATTGCTATCCCTGAAATCGAAGCCGGCAATGCCCTCTAAATTTTCAACTCCGGTCCCTGGACTTGACTTTTACACTACACCACACCCATTTTTACGCGAATACAGCTGTCTTTATTTTTTGGCTGCAAATGTCTTCTCTGACGATTCAACACTTCTTCTCTACACTGTCATGGGTACGCACAAATCTACAGGGTCGAGCCTATATGTAAAATGCTACCTTCCACATGTCCAGCTCCCTTTGTCATCTCATTTTCTCAGTTCTGTATGTCTAACCACTTGTATTCCACATTGCTGATAGCACCTCAGTTTTCTGAAGTTTTTCTAAAGTGGCAATTGGGTAATCCGGGGCATATTTCATTCGCCATTCAGCGCGTGACCCTGCGTCCCCATCAAACCCCCATCAAATGATAGTTCCATTGAATCTCGGAAATACGTATCAGAGCAAGTGATGTGTGGCTTTCTCGTAGCACTTTCGAAAAAAGAAGGTCGGGTTTAGCCAGACAGATGCTTCATACATCAATCCTCCTGGTAATATGGATGCGCATCTTTTCTTGGATTATACTAGCTCAGCCCATCTGTGATCAGTCCCCAGAACCTATTGCCAGTGAAGATTCCAGACCGCAGTCGGGAGAACCGGCCACTAAAAAGGCACCGAAGGTCAACGGACAGATACTGAACGCTATTGAACGCTATTCGCTGTTGGCCTATCGTCTAGTCATATACAGTCAGCATAATCTATCGAAATCCACTTCGGCACTCATCAATGTTGGTAATGATGGCACTAGGTTGATTGCTTATCCCCAAGCCAATGAACGTGCAGGTCAGATCCCGTTTTGGTATTGTGATCCTGATCTTGACACTGCATGGCATGTGTAGTATACTACATTATTTGAGATACACGTGTAGATATACAAGCTAAATAATAGATGCTTACATAATGTTCGGGCACCCAGGAAAAGTTTTTTAGAAGTTGATGGCAAATTGTCAAATTTGACTGAGGCCAATAAATTCCCTGCCGTGCATGTAAAAGCGAATGATTTAATTCATCACATAATTTGTGTCGATCTCCCAATCTCTTCCGTAATATATTCTAATGACATTCAGTAGCGGAGCACGTATACGTATCAGGGATCGAAGTCGCCTCTGGTTCTGGCGGTTTATGGTCAATACACTCATATTGTCTTCGGCTCAGGGCCTCATGTTCTTCCATCGATGGTTTCGAATAGTCGACTCGGTCTTCCAGCGCATCTGACACGTGGACCTGCGACTGTCCTCCCTCCAGATTGACTGACGCTCGGCTTGTTGATGGGTAACGTCCACGGAAGAAATCTGGAAATGAAAGGCCAAGAAATGGACGCGGCTTCTTTTCCCCAAGCACTGTGGACATTATAGGAGAGCCACCTGCCGCTGCCTCCAAGGGTGTGTCACTGTATTCCTCTAGACTCAGTTTTTTGCTTTTTGGTGTGACTGAGCCTACGTCTGCCGAAGGTTCTGATTCAATGGGAGAATCTAGCCCAAGCATCGACATAGCAGGCGAATCAATTTTGCGGCTATGAACTGTCAAAGAAAGGCCATAAACGGAGACACGTTGGCAACTAACTTGCCCAATATAACCTCGCCATGAGTTATTATGAGAACAAGATTCTTGAGGTTCGGTAGTGTATGCCGCACATCAAGCGTTCGTAGGTTCCGATCAACCATAAGCTGGTTGTTGTAATGTCAATTTGCAATATCTTTTCTAGGCTTATCGGGCTCCTCACCATCTCAATGTCTTTGTTTAGAAGAAAAACACCATATTCAAACCGATATGTATCCACGCCTTTGGAAAACAAAGGAAACCTGAAAGGCTGTCAATGAGAAAAAAGTTTATTTTCGGTGCGCTTACATTCGAGGGCCAACCATGGCAGAGATACCATCCTTGATGAAGCTTCGGCTACCAACACAGGTCACCGGATAGATTAATGTTTTACCTAAATACGCAGCTATTAACTGTACAAGCTGCGCCACGTATCCAAGTGCAGTAGCAACTGCATTCCCGTTGATATTCTGATAATTTGGCATAGAGTGCGGCGGGGCAGGATCTGAAGCTGTCTGGGGTATCGGGAAGCGGGACGTTCAGGATAGTGTATAACAACTCGGGAGGGGAATCGAGTTCAATGGGATATATTGACGCCAAGGATGACAGAAGACCGACGCGTAACGGAGAGAGCTTAGCACGAAGCTCTTTCAGTCGACGCCTAGATAAGAATCAACTTATATATCGAAAGGGTATGATTGTACCGAAATACCTCTCGCCGCCAGCTTCCTGGGCAAGATCGTTGAAATCTGCTAGACTTGCCTCCTGAAGTATTCGAGCAGAGACCAATGATTGTCTCCGCTCCTTCAACTCTTGGCGACGCGTTTCCAAATCGCTTTTTTCTGCATTCAGTGAGCCATGGCAGCAATTTATATAGAATAACGACCTACTCGTGGCGATTCCTTTGACGATCAGCTTGACAGTGCTTTGGAATGCTACAAGTTTGAGTTGGCGTTCTGATATCTCGCGCCGCTGAGATTTTGGGAACTAATGAGGTTCGAAGTATTGGTCACCAGGACCGACACACCAGTGGAAACACAGGATCATCTTCAAAATGCCTATCAATCTTTTCAATCAAGTTCAAAAGGTTACTTTCATGCTCTAGTATCAATGCTTGTGAATTTACGAGCCTGGTCACCATACTGAGCGCACATTCACAAAAGTAGTGTCTAGAAACCCACTCAAAAAGTTGCTGATATGAGGCAGTATAGGCTAGCCTTTTCACTGGAATATTCGTTAGATCACCGTCTTTACGGGGTTGTACACGAGTGGTGTCTTCTGGAATACGTTCATCAAATGAGATTGTCTGATTTACATCTTCCAACTTGGTCTTCTTGAGTGTATTTTCGGGATCCGAAGAGTACTCAAGGCCTGGAGAAGACGGATGCAGGAGTTGCATTTGGAAATGAGGGAGGTAAAATATCTGGCCTGGCGGCTTCAGTGTCACCAGCAACGTCTTCGATGGCAAACCCGAAGTATGTGGAACCACCTAAGATTTGTCGAAATTAGCTATCACTGTATACACCGTAGACATGCAAACGCACATCTTCAGATAGTGGTACAAGGTCATCCAGAGAGAATTCCCACTCCTCTATAACCGTCCAATTAGAGTTCAAGTCAACTATGAGCTCTTCTGAACTTCTTTGCCGCTGCTTTCCTGCTACTTTAGGTCCCTTAGCGTGACCCCATAATTGTACTCTCATCCGGTTGCAGCTGGTATCAGATTCGGATGAGAAGTCATGTCCAGGTCGAGCATCAATAGAAAACACGGGATTGATTGAAGGCCGGTGAATTGGGGAGAAGAAATCGGGTACTGTGCTCAAGGGAAGACATACATTTCTGTTCAAACATGATGATGCCACCAGTGTATCGTCTCCGTTGGTTTGAGAGACAGAGGACGACGGTGAACGAGATTGCGAAGCTTTGAACTTCGAGAGCTGTGGTTTTGTCGCTGCTGTATTGGCTTTCCCCTTAGATTCTGTTGGTAGGAAAACTGAATAAGCTCGATGCATAGAAGTAGATCCTCCAAAGACGGACATACGAGTGAGGGAATGGATTTTGACAGGTGTTATTCTATGCCGACTGTTATCCTCACCAGGTAGGATAGAAACGGTGAGAAAGGTCTCTATGAGACGTGATTCAATGACTTGCTCGAGGCCTCGTTGTGAAATGTCGGCTACAATTGAAAAAGATGTGTCCGTCACAGGGATTGAGGCTCCTTGAGATACAAGTCCGGACGCTTTGGTTTCGCCACTCATATAAGAAGCTGTTGAATTAGTACGCCCACGACGACGGGTAGGCTGTGAAGAGCCATAGATTGGTACACCCAGCGGACTGTCATCTGGTCCAAGGGCCCCACTCCTCCGGAAATGTGAGCTTTTCTTCCCCTTTGACTCGGGCAGGAAATTAGTGAAATTCTCATCTTGGAACAACCCGCTAGATTTTGCTTTAGTTGAAGTGGTTGATTTCCTTCGCATACGAGTTCTCGAGGATACATCAAGATTGTCTGACAAATGTCCGATCAAATTCAACTGCGAGGATTCCAAAGGTTGTAACAGAGCAGTCGTAGCGTGGTCTCTGACCGGGAACGGAGTGAAGTTATGGACTTGGATGCAGGTAACGTGTCGAATTCGTCTCTGAGATAAACCGGCTGTGGGATAAGTTTTGTAATAATGGGCTTTGCTTCGTTACATACGGGTAATGGTGCTCTTTCTGCAACTCTTTCTGCAGCTCTTTCTGCAATGCCATCCACACCGCGATTTATATGTAGAGGTATATGAAGCCCCATACAGTTAGCAAGAAATTCTCCGATCTCAAGGCTAGGGCGTCTAACGTGACTAATTTATCACAAGCTGGGGCTAGGGTCTGCTGGCTGTCTGCTGGTTCAACGTGGAAATGGAGGAGTATTGATGGTTGGAGAGACACAGGAGCTACTGTAGACGCACATGATCTTGAAGACGGATTTAGGCGCGGAGTAGAGTAAAGTGGGATCTTGACATTAGCATGAACCGTCAAACGATGAAACTAGAAAATGATGCGAAGGCAATGCCACCGCCTCCAAATCCACCCCCTGTCCTGCTTGAACAGGAGATTGAAAGCCTCAGACGATGTCTGCAGGTTGGCTTTCTTAATTTTTGTCCGCCCGCGAAAGCTGATTCAAGTCAATAGAATGCCATGTTAAAGACCGGACAGGTTTATGCATTCTATGCAGATGCACATCGTCTGTCAGCTTTCTCTCCTCCAGCTCTGTCAATTTGAACTCATCGTGCTTTAGCGGAATCTCCAAATATGCCAATAATCCACCGCAAGCCCTCAGCTCTTCTCTAGGACGAGAGCTGGAGAAGTATGACCAGTTATGTGACACGATCGAGAGCAAGTTGGTATGTGCTTTAGGATCGAAATTCTACATGCAATATAATGAAAAGTTTAGCTACGTGCAATTGCAGTCCTTCAGCGTGACTTACAAAGAGAAGAGAAGAAACAAGAGGCTCTACACCTTGAGCAAGAGGCTCAGAAGAAATCGCATGACCTCCAAGAGACTTACTCCATTGACGAATTTCAACTTACCGGGCCTGCACCTCCCTGTTCTGCTGAGTTCACCCCAACAAACTCAAGACATTCTCCAACGCATTTGGGCGTGGGCTCGATGAGCACCCGTCGGCCATCTGCTATCTCAATCTCTTCCCTGCATCGCCCATCACTTCCTCCCAAACTCGATCTCAGCTCATCCAGGCACACAATTGTCGAAGAGAGTTCAGGAACTTATCCCAGTGGTCTGGCTTCACCGGTCACTCTGGCACCGAAGTCCGCTAGACCGATAGGAACAAACGAATTCCAAGCCCAGTTCATGTCCGCATTCTCAAATCCTGTCGATCCATCTGTGATAGATCTGACAATTCTACCAGAAGATGGGAGCCATCGCCAGATGAAACCAAACATTGATCCAACCGTTGGAAACTCATCCGACAAGCCTATTGAACTCGACCTTGATATGCCAGACATGGACTTATCGATGAATGATTTATTCGTAGCCAACGCAGGGTCCTCAAGCAGTGCCACCGAAGTCAGTAACATGTTTGGAATGACTAGTGCCGCGACCACCTCACATACGAAGCCAACCAAGGATAATCAACTTATTGACCTCATCGCGCAGGACCTTTTTGCTTCGCTTTCGAATAGCTCGATGACGATAGCATCATCACGCAATATTCGGACCTCTGATTATTCGACTGCAGGGGAAGCACCTTCCCCAGCTACCTTACTAGCTGCCGGATTCCCTCAGCAGCTCAGCTCCTCCAACCCATTAGCAGCGAACTCGGGCCTTCCAGGATCCAATCAGCCATTCGACATGGTGAACGCCAATGACTTCGGAGATTTAGGCGCCTTTAACTCCACTTCGGAATTCTCTATCTCAGACATGGATACTTTCCTAAGCATAGACTCAACCAGAGGCGACAATAACAATCCGGGAAAGGTGGCTGTTCCAACTGAATAGCCGACCCCATGGTCTCTTTAGCACGATTCTTGGACACACCTTGAGGGATGAAATGAACCTTCTCAGTATGGATATACATTTACACAAAGCATGACTCCTGTGGAGGTAAAGTGGGTATTATGTCCACATTTTATTGGAAGCAATCTATCACAACACATGGAACAAGATTGCTTTCTATAACACACATCTCTGAGCCAAAAATGGGAGAGATATACAGACATGATGTGAGGGTATCCCAGGAAGCAAATTCTTGCACAATGATGCACAATATGTTATCACACGTTCAATCTATAAACATGGTGTT
>Ga0153937_1000498_pt1 | contig 14480 bp, 8 predicted proteins | sample TSNY021MetaG_FD_104680 | JGI IMG/M metagenome (GOLD analysis project Ga0153937, IMG submission 104680) | Attine ant fungus gardens microbial communities from New York, USA - TSNY021 MetaG | ecosystem: Host-associated > Fungi > Mycelium > Unclassified | place: USA: New York, Robert Murphy County... | reverse complement strand
TTTGATAGCTTAGGAGTATGACAGAGTCAGTTGATGATACACCCTGCTAAAAACTGGATTCTGTCATGGTTCAAGCTGACAGTATTAGATTCAAGCCTGCCAAAGGTGTCCTTCAGATAGATTAGAGATTACTCTTTCCTTCATCCTTGGCTCACCTATACATGATACAAGGATAAGGGTAGAGATTTACAGTCTATCCTCTGATAAACTTCAAGTAGTGTTATAAGTATACTATATTTAAACCATTCTATATAGAAATACCAAAAGCAACCTTGTACCAGAACACAGTTTGACATGTAATTGGTAAGAGTAAGAGTAGTCACCGATCTGCCCTGAGTTGACTCTAGGTATATGACATTTATCTTCTTTGTTTACCACTCTATCACCTTAACAAAATTTATTTTGATTGAGAAGTATGTATCCTATAAACAAACTGAATAAAGAACACCATTATATGAATTAGACTAAATCTATTCTACTCCCTCTATATCATCAAACTGGCCATGCTGTTCACATAGACACGAATACATTTTTCGAAACACTATAAATTATGATTGGTATCATCTGCGCCAGAGCATCCATCAAGGGTTCAGTTGATAAGGAAACTGGTGCTGACTGCGATGAACAAGTCTTCACTATCATGTCTTCGTGAAGCGCGAAGAGTCGATACCAGAGACGCAAACGTCTAAAGCCATCGAGAGGGTGGCGTAAAACGAAGTTCCTGTCTCTGTATAGTCATGGACTATCAGAGGGAGTCGCTAAGAAGTAGAGTGAGATTAATAGACTGCAGTGTCATAGTTAGCTCAAACCTACATTCTTGGAAGGATTTATCAACCAACGATAGATATCCGTCGAATCTGCAAAAAATCTCGCCCAGATTCCCAGAAACAGACTTAATCCAGATTCCAGGGCTGTTGCTTCTTCGACAACCAAAGTGGACAGCGAAACTTGCACCGTGCTCACTTTACCTCCTTCACCAAAACAGAGTTGGGTAAGGTACAGAGCATGTGCAACCTCACTGCGCTTTTCTGATGTAACGTCAGTGAGTAAATCTGCTGGATGTGAGATCGATTTGAGCTTACGATTAAAAGAGTCATACGCTTTGCCAACAGATACCATTGGACCAATTAGAGCCTGTGAGGGGTATCGAGTCAATGAAACGAACGAAAGACAAAGCAAGCTAGAATTAACTAGTTTTTGATGTGAAAGTTTGGATCTCGTTGACCTTCTCCCGCTTGATGATCCAATACGCATCAATGTGTAGACAAGATGTGTGAGATCAGGATCCGACAAGCGACCATTCTTTCGATATGTTGAGGGAAAATTTGAAGTCTGGCACGAAAGCTGGCTTACCAGAGCGCAAAGGCTAGAAAACGACGGTGAGCGAATCAGTAGGTATTTGAATTGTGATATCAACTTACTCTCGTATGAGATTGTCCAACTCATGAATCTTGCCCGACAGACCACATAACTCCTTTTGTCCGATTTTAGTTTGAATGCTGGTAAATTTTGCAAATTCAGTATGAAAAGAAGCCAAGACGATAGTTAACCGCATAGTATGCTCGACGAGGGCACGAATAAGATCCGCATGGCCAGCAGAAATCTGTCCACGGCTCCTGAGTATATGGACGCTGATGACAGCCGTCACTTACAGTCATGAATGATTTTAGGATATGTATAGCCTCCTCGTCTCGTGCAACTACTATGGGTAAAATGGTATCACAAAACACTGACAATACTAATAAGCATGTAACATTAGCAAATGAGGACAGCAACATACTTTTGAGGCGACCAGAGATGTTGATAGCTGTAGTCCTAAGTTGCCATAATAGCTCAGAAAAATCCTGGACCTACAATTCATATGACGATGGAGAATATACAATGAGAGCACACCTTGTGTAGATTATCCCATCGTGGTCTAAGAGGTACAGTCAGGCCTAGCATGTCGATTGAATGGACCATCTTTGATATAGACTCGAACTTGTCCAAGATGTCCATTAATGACCTCGCATATGCCCTACAGCCATTCTCCACGTCTTTTTGTACATCTCTGTCGACAAGACCATGGGCTGCTTCGATATACGATAAAACTTTGGGTCTAGTTGAATAAGACATTTGAAAGTAGTCGCACCGAGATTCGAGGTGCTATCATGGATGTTTGTGTGGCAAGGTTCTTATACGACATTTTCCGAGAGGAGGCGGATAACGCAAAGATTGTGCGAAAGGAGCGTCGGGATTTGTTTATAGAACATAGAAACCGGGATCAAGTGTTATATGCTGTGTTTTCTCGATTTGGTAAACATGCATTAATCAACGGATCTTCTAAAACAGGTGCTTGTCGGTACCCATTTTGCAAATTACAAGTTGTGAAAGTCAGGACACAAACTCTTGAGCTTGCTTTCTGTCGATAAATCCTGGTGCTCTTCGCCGCGGTTCATCAGGCACAGCAAGCGTGCATTCAGCCCTTGCGTAAGGTCTTGTTGGTGATGCCCAACAGAGTTCATCCTTGCATATCGGTACGGATTAACGTTCAAGAGTCGTGGATTACTTAATCAGATCCCGTTTGATCCGATGACTTTCGCTCAAATATGGAGTGTAACATTGTTCCTGTCATCCGAAATTAGGTCTTACAATACACCACTGACCGATTAGTTCTGTTGAAATCTGATCTGCATCAACCGAGCCATCTCTGTCTGTCGCGGAGCCCGCATTGAAAACCAGCCAGTTGAACATTACCAACATAATGAAGTTTTATTAAATCCCAGCATTTATCTCTGTTTCACTAATTTGCGTTCAAGTAGGCGCTGTGTTTCCAAGGCCGTTCAATTCTCATGATGTACCAGAATACAATGATACAATCATTGCAATGCTGTACCCTGATGATCTTTCAATGATCATTAAATATCATCGGAAAAAGTCCTAGGTTGCGCTGTATGCGCTGTATGCGTAATTCAAATTATACAAAAGTCACGATTGCCTGGCTTAAGTGATTCCTAATAAGTTGTACATTCTCACCGGAAGGGACCGCTTTCCGGTATCTGCATTTCCGAGACATCCCAGCCTATGACCTAATCTTTGATATCCATATCTGCAGTTTCTAAATTGGAAAACCTTTATCAATCCTTCCAGATAGGAGGTTTAGTTGATCGACGCAACAGGTTGTGATGAGGTGATGGCCCCATAAACATCAAATATATCTTCAAAGCCATGCAACTCGTTAAATCACAGCGGCTGCAATTATGCTAATCAAAGGCGATCATTTATTCAGGAACCAATGTCGGGGAATTTTGGAAATCATCAGAACACATTCTGATGCTCCAGTCGAATCTGAAAGGTAATTTATAATGCATTAGATTACAGGGATTGATTATTATGTCAATCTAGGAGCCAGAATAAGATTAGGCAGATTTCCTTGAGAAGGCTCAGAAAACAACCTTGAAGATGCTACAACTCAGCTGATGGAATTCTATCACTTTTCCGGATAGCAGGACAAAAACAAATTGATAAAACCAACCAGTGTTACATTATCTCCGATTATTGCCGATCTTGTCTATCGTGAAGATGCACAAAGCAATTATTAAAACAGTTGATAATAGGAAAAGGTCATAATAATGTTTAAACTAGAACGAGAAGAACGAAAAGGTCCGGAGTAACTACCCAGATAATACTACTAATATACGGTCTAACTAATATACGGTCTAACTATCGAGGGAGAGATCGAGGAAACGAACGACATAACGATAGACCAACGAGAGAGAGTTCAAGTCAAAGAATGCTACCAGAATCTCGGAGAGACAGAAACAAGAAATTTAGTTTGACTTCATCGATATGAAGGACTGCAATCAAAATTTCAATTGCTTAACTATTCAGGGTTATCATTCCCCTCATATTAAGGAACCATTGATCCCATCGGTCAACGAGCCGAAAAGCAAACGGATGATGTTTGGAATTTTAGAATTGGTAATCGGTGTCGAACCTCCACCAACGTACACTGTCCCCGAATGTTCTGCCTCGGCGAGCACGAAAGGTGGCAAGTTTGCCATTCCAACTTTACTCGCTATAGACGATTTCACAGCCCTTTTATCCCTACTGAGCAACATAGAGGTAATCCCACTTCCATGGACTGCTAAAATGACCATGTCGTTTGGGCGGCTCGTAACCACCGCTTTCGTAAACACACCAGTCTGCAAGTCCATTAACATAACACTGTGAGGCGGAGTGAGCGAGGAAGACTTTATGTCATTCCAACGAGGAACCAATTGGCGATCTCCCCACTCAGTTGCGTCAATGTAGCTGGGATCCTGGGATTGTATCCATTGGAAAGAATCACGTTCGGGAGTAGTGTGGTCTTCAACAGCTATCCACCCAGATTTTACCACGAAAATGGTGCCCACGAGGAGCTCGAAAATAGAATAAATAATAAAGGACAACCAAATAAGGACTCCGGTGGCTGTGGGACTTGCCGCTGCACAAATGCCCGCAATGGTTATGAGAATAACGAGTCCCCAGATCATGTATTGCTTGAGGCTCCTCATACTGTCGTTCCTATACAGGCCCGCGGAATCGCGCTGCAGCCAGTTTGCAAGAGTGATCGATCTGGGACCAATGATAGAAAGAGCCGGCTCTGGAAGCTGGTTATCGTTCCTGCGAATCTTGACAGGGAAAGATGTGACAAGTGCTTCGAGTCGTTCACATCCTTCCTTCGGAGCAATGGGCTTTCCCCACCACCTGTATTCTTGTACATCTGGACTGGCAACTTTGCAAACAGCAGCGAGAAGCGTGGTGTTGTAATACCCTTGATTGAGCTCTAACAGCCAGGCAAGGTCAGCCCAGCCATTGATGCCGCATAGGTCCACCAGCTGCGACCTTCGTGGTAGGAGTCCATTTAGCGCTTTCCCGAGGAATACATGATCGTGGAAATTACCCGCTTCATCCCTACGAATGGCTTCGACAACGAGGGAGTGAATCGCTGACTGCCATGGAATCGCGCCCGAGTTGGTAGCATGTTGCATGATGTTGTACAAATGCCACATTCCAGCTTCAGCCGCACACGCCTGCATATCAGTTCGAAAATCTTGACCTGCAAAGACGGTGATACGACTCTCTAGTTGCGAATTTCGGGTCATTACGTGGACAATTCGAGCATGGAGTATCTCGCCCATGGTGAAGAGCCGCTTGCCCCAAGGGCAATCGGTGCCACTGTGGTTACAGTTGACGGCATGGCAGAATACAACGACCTGTTCTGCCCGTCTGAAGATATCTGCCAACTTCCCGAGCTCTTTGCTTCGTTCTTTGCTACACTCCTCTTCATTCGTCAAGTGCTCGTCAGAGAGGCAGAACTCGTCAAGCCAAATCAATTCAACGTCGTCCTGCTGAAGGTCATTTGATTTTCTGGCGCGTGCATACTCCTGGAGTAGGGCCTGAGATATTTTCCTCCTATTTTTGAGGCTATACAGCCTCTTTCCTTCGAGTACATCCTCGGATTGATCGAGCTGGCTTCCAGCCTCATCAAAGAGTGCCTTGGCGCTCTCCATTGAATAGCTGATGGCGGTATAGGGTACATTGGGACGATGTTGATGAGAGGTAGCAGTTCCAAGCAAATCTGAAGCATTCTTGGATCTGCCATTCTCCTCTCCATACTGTACCTGTTTTATTGACACGATTTCCGTTCCTCGAAACTTGACTTCCAAAAGCCACGTTGGTTTGTTACCGGTGACAGCATACTTGCCGGTCAAAGGCCTGGAGGACTTTCCCTCTTTCGAAGCGAGTGTTCCAGGGGACTCGATCAACAGGGCATCAGGTGTCCCCGCCCACTCAATACCCCACAGAAGTTTTGTCAAATAATCAACCAAGGACCCTGTTGAGAGAGGAAGGAATACAGAGATTGGAGCAAAGACGATAGCGAAGAATAATCGCAACAAATTCGCAGGGATGTGCCAGCGACTATCAGGTCGTCGCCCAAACCAGAGAGGACCCTCGACACCTGGGTCTTCGCGGAAGAGACGACGAGGCCGAACGTGAGTAACGAACGTGTTCCAGGACTCGACAATCCCGGGCATGGTTCAAATTGATGAGTATCTATGTGCCTGCTACTTTTTTTCTGTCAAGTCGCAAGACGAAACTCATGAATTTGAGGGAATTAGGCCGATGAGGCTGGGGGACAACGAATGAAGATCTACTGACGAATCGTTGGAATGACCATCTTTTTGTAGGTACCATACGAGAGTTCTCGATATACCCAGATTCAGGCAGACCTGGTTTCTTGGTAGTGACATATCAAGTTTTCATTGTCGGGACAGTATGGATACGGAGGCAAAGTTGTTTTCGAGACAAAATCAGGTAGACGATCTGACCCACTAAAAATTCCGTGTTCATGGCTGTCAATTGTCAAGGAGATAGATCTTAAATCACATAACACGTCTGTCACTCTCACACGCTCTAAGAAATCAGGTACGTCACACTTTTTGATTCAGTATTTCTATTTCGCAACAAGCAAGCCAGTGCTAACTCGCGAAGGTCCTGAACAGGGCATCAGGTGTATCTACGGAAGACATAAGGCCAGAGGAACGTGCATCACACAAGCTCGCACGATGCTCGCCATATTATCATCATACTCATGTATTCGGGGAAAGCTCAATTTAGGAAGTTATGATATACCTGACAGCTGTTCATATTTCTGTCTGTCATTCACGCATCTCGCGAAAAGAAAAGACACGATGCGGGAATAGAGCAGTCCAACCTTTCAGTATAATGAGAAGAATAGCGCTCCCGCTGGGATCGAGTCCGTATCTTTCTTGACTACTCATTTGATCTACATGATGGGCTGTTGGTTAGAATTTTCTCGCTTTCTTGATCCAGGACTCTGTCGGATCGGAAGAAATGCCACCGTTTGACACGCTAGGGAGCGTTATGTGTTTGAGGCCCTCACTTAAGCTTTGATTTGGAGGATGTGTGGCGTGACATCTGGATGGAAGTCGCACATCAACATACTCAATAATGGGGAGCAAATGACCTAGAAAAATGAGGTGTCACTGAAGAATACATGTACCTTCAACCTTGAAATAGCCTAACCCAGCTAGTACATCGGGCTTAAACCAAAGTCTATTAGGACTGTTTTTGAGAGGTTTCCGTCTCAGACCAGTGTGTGTTCACACAATCAGGAATGGACAATGATACTCCTTTAACGTGTTAATTGAAACATGCAACTGTGCGCTTAGTATCTCTAAAAATGACTATATTTGTTCTTGGCAATTGTGTCTGCGTAGCGCTCAAGATATCATCGGTAACCATTCACATTTCAAATCATCGCAGATCCTTTTCGGAGGATCTACGCTGGGAGAAATATAGGATGGTTGGTTGCACCAATTGCAGCTCCTACCATATTGGGGCGAAGAGGTATGACCACAAGGCAAGTGCCACAAAACACAGCAGATATGAATGTGCGCCAGGACTAGTAATTTTGAAACCAAATACAGTCTAAGTATGGGTATGGAATGAAATGTTCATTATGATAAACATCACAATCACCCAGATCACAATGACAAGAAGAACTCGATATATTAAATGTCATCTGAAGGAGACAAGGGATACAATGAAACAGTTTCCTAGAGTAAGTATCAAGGCCCAATTAGATTAGTGCCCATTGTACACAGCGACAAAATTGCGGATAACTCATATGCGTTCAGTGCGATTCAATGGGCCGTTATTTGCGCTGTAGCTTGTTATGAGATTACTTGTGTCAATGAGGGATATATAAAAATATATACCGGTAGAATGCGGGTCCTTCTCTTCAGTGCTTCTAAGAATACGTTGTTACGAGCCTGGTGTGTTGGATGCAGGCCAGCTGCCAATGTATTCTCCGACTTCAAGACATCTTTCAGCCATCCATAGTCAACATGTGTCCCGTCTGGATCTGGTAATACCACTTCCGTGAAACCAACAGAAAGACGACCTGTCCTCTGGCAAATCGCGGTCACCATGTCTAGGATATATGTGCTCCTTTTTGCCGTCTCCAGGGGTTCCATAAACGACATTCCTGGTAATGGGGTACGAATCATCATGATAATCTCTGACGCAATGGTCCCAAAGAGGAGAGTGAGAGGAACGAAAAATCCGTTGGCCTTGGAAAGGATGACGCTAAGTTTGAGAGCTACATTTCCGGACTGGAGAGACATGCGAAATGCGGTCTCAAGAAAACGTCTATAGCCTTTGCGCAGATTTTGGATGGGCACTGCAGCGTCTTCTAGATTGATATATGGATTCTTTTTGATATTTGAGTGATGATTCTGGCTGGGAGAATGCCTTATTAAAAGGAAGTGGGTGGTAGTCATGCCTTTGTGTAGGACAAAGTCCCTCGCCTGCGCGACAGAGCGGGGATTCTTGTATTGCGGAAATAACCACGCATAATAGCCTTCTAAGAGCTGGAGAAAAATCCCGAGGAGGATGAAAGTACCCTCTCGAGAATGGAGTTTGGAAATTGCTACTATTCCCAGGATTGCTTGAATAAAGAGTATACACAGGACAGCAAGATGCTGCCAAGTGAAAGAGCTCGCAAATTGCGGTTCCTCCAAGCGGACTTCCATGACACCACGAGGGTGCTCTTCGGAGGTCATGGCATAGAGTGCATGCATCCACGGGGCGATCACTGTTCGCGTAGCCCCGGAGCTAATGTCGGTGAGCTCGAGTCCTTGAATGAGGAGGCGTTGTGGATAGTCGTCATCAATCGGATTCTCTTGCCAGCCCAAAGACATTGGCATAGGCAAAAATCGACATGCTGGGCGGAGCATGTGCTTAATTCCCATCATACGTTTCGGCAGTATCGTTGCTGCGATTTCAACATAATCTGGGGAGCTCTTTTCAACTTCAGGAAATTTGTGCAGAGCCTCGAGTATGTTCATGTCCTTTGGAGAAGAGAGGGAAGATGCTGTAGTTGTGAACGAAGGCCTAGCAATGGGCGGTCTTTCAACGACTGACAAGAATTAGAACCGTTGACACCATCATAACTGTCAGGAAATAATTTAATAAGATCTTGGAGGGTTCCAGAAATGAAACTGTGCAATGTTGAGGGGAGTCGATGTCACGGAGTGATATTTGATCATTCCCACATCCATTTTCATTTAGATGTATGCCGGAGACATCGGGTACTGGGGATTTGCAACAGAATGATAGATGAGACATGGATGAAAAGCCTTGGAGAAAGCGATCAGTAGAAAGGTAAAAGTTCTTGGTTACTATCACTTGTTGATCAGATCAAGCCCCAAGTGAGATACTTACAGAACTCCTGGGAGAGACATAGTCTGGCTGAAGCCTAGATTTTGACAACTATTTGATGTTAGAATATGAGCGAGTATCTTTTCGATCCCCATGGTCAAGGCGAACTCTTCACGAGTTCAATGCCTTGTTGTTGTTCTATCTGGGCATAAAAGTAGGTACTTGTCTGCCCCATCCACTCGCTTGAGCCGGACATTCGTGTGCTTGTTTCAACATTTGATCTTGTAGGAAAAGGCCTATTTTCCTTTTCAAAATGACATTCAAGAAAAGAGCCTACCTGTACCATTGAGAAGGAAAGATGTACTAGGAGCAGCTCGAAGTAGGAGCAGTAAACCCCAGCCTTTTCATTCCTGGTGCTAGAAGTCTTGTATAGTCAAAAATAGAGCATTGTGGATGGTCTGAGAGCATTTATAGTATCTCAGAAGGCAAAGAAGCTGGTCTGTGCATTTCTTACCTAGTCTGATATGGTGAAAAAGATGAAGTCGATTCACATGCTTGGTACATATGATCAGGTTGATACCTGATATGTTCTTTCTGCCCCGTAAGCGACCTCAGTCTTGAGAATTTCGCCTCCATACCTATTTCTCTACCTAATGAATCAGTCCACAAGGACAAACTTGGATTCCAACATTTTTTCTCAAGTGAGGAAAGGTTAACAACCAAAGGGTATTTTATTTCGAAAGAACAACCTGAATTATGTTATAGGAGGACAAGCAGGTGTTGTCGGTAGATCAACAGGGCAGCCGTTGTGATGTCAAGTCGCCACCTCAATGTACCATGAAGAGAGGTGACATATGTGACACGAGCCAAGAATGCCCGCCATGCGAGCGTGATACTACACTGAAAAGAACTTAGACTTCATCCCTAATGTATATCAGATGTTTTACGATGATAGATAGAGATAAACAGAGATGGTTGAGCAATGGTTGAGACGAAATTCCTTGCATGTTTGCAACAAGTTTTTCTTCCCCCTTTTTTCTGGCCATATCTCAACTCAACAGGTATCTGCTCGTTGATTAACTGATTCCATTCATGGTAGATTGCTAGCTATTTGACAAAGATTGTCATGTCTTAGACATTCTCTGTAAATAAGGTCCACATGCTCATCATGATTACATAAGTAACCAGAGTTATTAACTCACCGGTAGTATACACTTGGTTGCTTTTTGTCCACATGACGGGCATGTCATCCCTCCCTCTGGCCCAGGAAGAGGGAGATGGCCAAAGTTATCAGAAATTCAAAGGCGTGTCGAAAATTATCGGACCCAAGTGGTCGCATTTGCCGACGTTAACGATTGGCTTTTTGGGCATTCAGATCTTCTGGAGTGTCGAGATGTCATACGGCAAGCATTCATGTGAACATTGCTTCTGTATGATTGACTGGATTGTAGCCTCTCCTTATCTTCTGTCGCTTGGTTTATCAAGATCAAAAATGGCATTTGTATTTGTTGCGGGACCTGTTTCGGGCCTAGTGATGCAGCCACTTATAGGTGCATATTCGTGTTGAATACGTAAATTTAAATTGTCTGAACCGATTCCCCAGGTGTTCTGGCCGATAAATGTACCTCGGGATTTGGCAGACGGCGACCTTACATGATGGCTGCGACCATTACCTGCGTCTTTGCTATGATATTACTTGGGTTCACGAGGTGGTTTACGTCAATCTTTGTCAGTGTAGAGGGAGACTCTGTACGTTGTCAGGCATTCCATACTTGCTGTTGAGCTGATGGTTAGGCTTCAGAATGACCTTTTGACGATCTGGTTGGCGGTGCTTGCTATTTATTTCATTGACTTTGCTGTCAACGCACGTACGTCAGAGCCTAACACACATAATCATCACTTCCAATGGAAGAATGATATCATTGTTTAGTAATGGCCATGGATCGAGCTCTACTCGTTGACTCCTTGCCCGCCGTGGAACAACCTCAAGGCAACGCGTGGGCAGCCAGAATGATGGCAATAGGAGCTATTGTCGGATTTTTCACGTGTGTATTTGTACTGTCTACTATTGGAATCAGACCTTAATGCTCATACAGTGGGAACGTTGAATTAACCAAAATTTTTCCATTCCTAGGCAGAACCCAGCTGCAAGTGCTTTCGGTCGTTGCCTCTCTACTCCTCATTGGTACTCATTTCACCATGGCAATGCTGGTGAAGGAAAGAGTACTACTCTCGAACACATCGGGTGACAAGTAAGTAGGTATCCCGTCTTTCATTATCAGCTACAATAATTTCCAGAAAAACCAGCAAGATGTCATTTGCTCAAGAATTGAGAGAAATCTGGGTGAATATATTCAATTTACCCCATTCCATTCGACAAATTGTGCGTCATTCATTAACTAGGTCTCTGTCCATTGTTCAACCACTTTAGTAGTGCTTCATCCAATTTTTGTTAGTATACCTACACTTCATCCTCAAGACACACCATAATCAATCTGCAGCGCATCGCTAGGCTGGTTCCCGATCCTCTTTTATACGACGGTTTACATAAGCGACTTGTATAAGCGTGGCCTCCCCGTGCCGCCCAACAGGGATGCACAAGTTGCCCTTGATACTCAAGCGACGCGATTGGGATCGCGAGCCCTTTTCATATACTCAGTCATTGCTCTGATTGCTAACCTTGTTTTGCCCTACTTCGTCATGGAATCCGTATCAAATGAACCACATAAGCCCTACTTGAGGTTTGGAAATGGATCCGAAGACTTTTTGTCAAAGATTATAAAGTTTACGAGAGTACCAAGCCGGCTACGAATACATCTAGCCAGCTTATGGGCGTTAAGTCACTTGGTGTTTGCTCTATGCATGTTCGCGACATTGTAAGTAGCATTCTACCTACTATCTGAACCTGAATTTACTTAACAAGGTGTCACGGCTAGTTTCACGAGCAGTGTCAGTGGTGCTTCCTTCCTCATCGCTGTCCTTGGGTTCCCGTTTGCAGTTTCTCAGTGGGCACCATTTTCATTGGTGAATACTCGTCGCTTCGAAGCCTATGCAGAAATTCATTCGAGTATTTATCTTCTAGCTCGCCACTGCAATACTAACAGAATCCTCCAAAGCCGACAGCACTGTCATTCATTTAGCCGATACTCGAACAAATCTAGGACGGCCACGTACTGGCCTCGATTGTAGCGTAGATGAAAGAACTATTTTCATCCAAAATGAAGCGTCCGAAAGTGAAGACGAGAATGATAGTGCAGATGAAGTTGAGAGAACGGAGGAGCGAAGGAGGATGTCAATAGATTCTCATGTGCATGTCAGCAGGCTGGGTACCGGTGGTGTAGAAAATGACAGTGGATATCCGGTGAATGGAGGTGAATTTGAGAATCGGACTGCGGGAGATATGCTCGGTGGAGGTAGTTTGAGCGCGAAGGCTGGTATAATTCTGGTCAGTGATCTTCTTATTCATGAACAGTGCACTGAAATTCTCCCGTAATCATAGGGCATCCAAAACATCTTCATTGTCATTCCGCAATTCCTCGCTACAGGTTTCTCTTCTCTCATTTTCGCCATCTTCGATCCTCAGAATGACATAACGCCTCATCATGGGGCTTCTGTACATGTGCCCTTCGCTAATGTAACAAATGCGAATGTGGTCATAAATAACACAACAGAATTAGCCGCCCGGGTAGCTCAAAACGTTTCTCTGAAGTGGCTTGAGTCACGACAAGGAGATGGTGGAATCGATATGGCTGAGGAAGATGGGGATCTGACATACCAGGGTTCGAACTCCGTCGTTTATATCCTACGATTTGGTGGAGTTGCAGCTACAATTGCTGCTGTGCTAACCTGGAGGTTGGCAAGGGAGTTGCGACATAAATAATGTTTTATTTTTCGCTGTGCTATCCTATTTTTCCTTTTATCTGTACTTTCACCCTTCCTAATCTATTCTGTGTTGAACAGGCTTGAGATGCTGCCTAGTTGCTGGGTTGGGTTTGATAACAATATTGAACGGCAATGTGTCTATACCTGCCCACTAGGTGTATTTTTACGCTATCAAATTACTTGGACCGTCATAGTGAGCTTTTGAATCATCTGCCAGGTGGCCAAACGTTCTGCTTGCCTGTCTCTGGCTCTAATGACCACCCTTTTTGTTACGAGAATATATGATGTTGAAGTTGTGCGAAGGAAAAGCCGAGTAGATGTCACTGCCTCGCTCGCTATCTGTTTGACCTTGGAGCGACTTGACTTATTTGGTACACTTCAATGTGAGACACATTTAAAATCAAACAGTAAGCTTTTTCAAAGCTCCAGACAAAGTTCACTATTGGGTCCAGAAACTGACTTGTAAGTCAGACATTGTCTAACAAGGTTCTCCTGATGGGTTACGAGATCAATGTCGTGACGATGAAACAAACCGCATTCATACTTACAGGATCTCAGGGGGTTCAGTGAAAAAAGTCGTTCCCCCCAAAAACTCCCGCACCCACACATCTCGTAAAAACCAACCGATATGACCGACTCCACATCCAACAAGATCGGCCACAACAGCCTTCCAAGTACCATTGAGTATCCAGGAGAAAGCAACGAGAGCCACTGGTAGATAAGGAGCATTGATTGTGAAAAGGCCAAAAAACGAAATTGGAGTGGTTGGGTGGCGCCTTGACCATATGTATATGGGAACGAAAGCGAGAGAAGAAGAGAGGAATGGGACATTAACAAGTGGGGATACGGCCTAAAGAGGGAATGAAGTGAGGGATGTAGCCTGAAGAAGGCTGCGTACCAATAGCATGACTGAAGACGTAAGAAGGAGCCATAAGTAATCTGCTTTTTTGTTTGCAAACGATGATTCTTCCAGCATTCTGCTATACCGCATACTGTTTTCTCGTTCAGTAGAACTCGTTTTGATTGTATGGATAAGAACGCACAAGAAGAAGAGATGAAAAACAAAATCGAGTGATATTGACCCAAAGTAAAAGAATGTGGTTATAGCTCGCCATAGCTGATGGAAGTGAGCTTTGAAGAAGGACATATATCTCAGTTACATACTTGGCCATTGGCAAATGTGCTCTTCCAGTTGAAGTAAAGTTGTAGGGGCGTTACCAGTTGACATTGCTGAGCAAACAAGTTGTACAACCGGAGGATGTTTAGATAACCTCAACGCACATACCACAGCCAGACTGATGAAAAGCGAAAGTGCAAACCAACCGCGAGTAATTGGGGGAATTTGTGTTATCCAGGCTTCTAAGCCGACAGGCATGTAAGAGCTAGTG
>Ga0153937_1000497_pt1 | contig 14491 bp, 8 predicted proteins | sample TSNY021MetaG_FD_104680 | JGI IMG/M metagenome (GOLD analysis project Ga0153937, IMG submission 104680) | Attine ant fungus gardens microbial communities from New York, USA - TSNY021 MetaG | ecosystem: Host-associated > Fungi > Mycelium > Unclassified | place: USA: New York, Robert Murphy County... | reverse complement strand
CTGCAACGATAAAGAACTGATGCAGACATTACTTGCAGATGCGGATAAATTCGTGAATTATTCCGGGTGTGAGCTGTATTGCGGTGAATTCGGCGTGATTGATACGGCACCAACAGACGATGCATTAAAATGGATCAGGGATTTTGTTACTTTATGTAATAGCCTGAAAATCGGGCATGCTATGTGGAATTATAAATGTCTGGATTTTGAAATTATTAATATAAATAACCAGGTAGTCAGACCGGAAATCTTGGCATTGCTGCAGGAACTTAATCGATAAAAGGGAAGAAGATTGCACCTTCTGTATTTGAGGTTATGACCAGTTAAGTTATGACCAATTAAGTATAGAAGGTGGTTTCATCCTTGTAGTTTGCTATGGATAGGATAGGATATTTTTTGCTTTGTATTTACCATACTTTTCCATGCATCCAGTTATAAATTAACTGGTGTATTAGGCTGCGTAATTGCTTGATGTGTCTGCATTGTTCAAATATTCACTTCATGAAATTGAGGGAAAATGGCAAAATGTCACAAAAGAAAAATGGCGGAAATGTCACAAAAGAAGTTGACAAAAGTATTATTATCTTTTATAATTGAAAAAGTCTGATAAAGCAGTTTTGCTTTTGTCAGATCACATATTAATTACATACCTTCTATACAGGTTTAAAACCTGTAGTACATGCGCGAGTGGCTCAGCGGTGGAGCACCTCCTTGCCAAGGAGGGGGTCGCGGGTTCGATTCCCGTCTCGCGCTTTTTATATTAATTGCGTGCAAATTAATCTCGGGAACTGGTGTTTATCAGGCTTTGCGAGGTTTTTTTCATGGTTGGTATGGTGCTTGTATGTGTTAGAAAATTGGGTGTTTTTGTGATTTGGGTAACAAATGGGTAACATTCTTATGAAATGGTATGGTATGATACTTTAAAAAGTAGTAAAATATGTGACATTATTTGATTCTTACATCGGTACTTTGCTGAATAAATTATCCAAAGTATCTGCAACTACTGTATCTCTTGCCTTGATGGCGTGGGTGTAGATGTCTAAGGTGGTACTTGTCTTTGCGTGTCCTAATCTTGAAGATACCGTTTTTACATCCACATTTAAAGCCAAAATATATTCGGATTCCGAATAATTAGCTTATAAAGTGGTTTTAGGGGATTTCACCTAACAAAATGGCAGGAGATCTCTCTCCTGCGTATCTTGCGGGGCCTCTCTTTAATGCATAATGTTAGTTGATGAATATATCATAATGACATGCAACATATAATTATAAATATTCTCATACTCTTCAATTTATATAGTTCACGGCATTGCCTATAACAAGCAGGTCATAGTGATTAGCGACTACTTATCGCAATAAATTATCTATAAACTCTAACATAGCAGTCTTTGCGTTTTGCTTCAAATGCCGATGAAAAATGGGCTGTATCATTGATGCTTCCTTCAGGATCGTATATTACGAACATAACTCCATAACCTTCGGGAATTATTGTTATATCAGCAGCAATACCTTCTCGCGCAACACTTGGTGATGTCTTACCTCTAATATACTTACTTTCAACAACTAAATCACCCTGCGCTTGGTCTGCTCTATAGGAGGACAGCCCAAATAATAAGGAAGGAAATTCTCTTGTGAAATCCCCATATGCGCTAAGAATACCATGCAGCTTATCATTGAAGTCATTTTCATTTTTAGGTTTTTCCCTCTGGAAAATATCTGGGATTGCCTTTTTGAGTATGGCATCAATCTCTTCAACACGATTAAAGAATGGTGTTTGCATATACATGCGTTCAGATAAAATTCCTAGCAAAGAATCTCGGTTAATTGGGCGAGTTAAATCATCGTATTTATTTCTCATTGCGGTTGCAGCAGCAATAACAGATCTTCCGTAACGGCAAACTAATGAATATATTTCGTCCAATTTGTCATCGGCATTATGCGAACCTTGCCAATATTGAATCATATCCACTACATCAGATGGGTATTTTTGGACAAAATCGGCCCTCGTAGATATATCCTCAAGGTTTGCCAATCTCATGGTAATATAAATCCGCTGCTTTGTTTCGTTTTTGTCATCGTCCGGAAAAATACTAATAAAGTCATTGGCATAATCGGCATCATACTCGTTTAACCCCGCTGCGTATACAGAAAACCGCCTGTCAATGCATTGTGAGCAACATCCACAATGAGGAACTTGTCCGGGCTTTCTTCTGGACGAGCTGCATGAAACCGAGCTGGAAATGATGTTTTCCTCATGGTACGTTTTAAATACTTCCAGAATCTCGGCCTTTGTCTTATTAAAATAAGGGGCAACTATATTAAATGAAGGATCTAGGAGTTTATAAAAATTACGGAGCAACCCTAAGGTTTTTGGATGCGTTGTCCGGCTGGCACGAGCGTTAATTACATCAGCTTGCTTTGATAAATTCAAGCTTGTTATGCCATTTTCATAAACATAAAATTCATGCTTGCCGTAGCAATAGCATAATGAAAAAGCAATAGCTGAAAAGAGAAATATTCTTGTGCGCTGAGTTTCATCTTTACTTTTCAACCCATTTTGATTACAACACTCAAACCCGTATGACTTTATCCTATTGTTATATTTGCTATTTAACGCAGAAACAAGTGCATTTTGGGTATGTGTCACTGATTTGTTAGACTTGTGACTGACAACATACAGTGAACGATCGATGTGCTCGTTGAGTCTTTGGACGCTTCCAGCTAAGGAATCCAAGCCGCCAGAAAACAGCATTATATCCGTTTTCTCAGCACCACTTAAATCATTATACTCACTTGAAAACAATGATAGCTGTTTATACTTAAATTCGGCAGGATTCTTGTCCGTCTGAGAAAATACAAAACTAAAATTACGATCTCCTGTCATAAACACCAAAGCATCATTCAGAGCCTTCTTAGTTCTCTCATCTTCCCAAAATGCAACATCCAACACAGGGATATGGAATTCAAAAGACCGCGCCCATGAATCATTATTAACACTTTTTCTTTCACCACGATTAGCCATACGGTCACTACAAAAAACATAGGCTGCTATTTGTAACAAGTCTAGTATTCTAGCTGGTAATTCGTCGGGGTTCTCCACAAACCTCTCATATCCGATAGTAATGTTTGATGTCAGGCCATCTCTATCAATATGAAGCAGATTGATTTCACTCGCAGTACATTCTGTTGTTGTGCAAAGCTCCCCACAAATAACACGAATAACTTTAGGAACCTGTTGATTCATTGATCATCAGCCTCCCTTCGGAATTCCTCGCGTAATTTGCTAAAGGAATGATTCAGGAAACCCTCTATCTGCTTATCGTTAGGTAGAGAGTCAGTGGCATTTTTATTAAACCACCCGGCAGCAAAAGACTGTGTTAGCTTTGTGATTTCAAAAGTATGGTCGGCAATTGCCTTTGATTGCTCAGATAGTTGCTGATTAAAAGCTTGCAAAGTTTCATAATCGTTTATACTGCTTGCAGCCGCTCGTTCTATGTAATATTTTAATTGCCTCTCGGTAAACGATGCAAAAAATGTTCGCACCATTTCACAAAATGCTGCACCGGTACCAACATTTTCCCAGACACTCTGCGACTGCTCTGAAAACATTGACAGTTGATTGGACTCATGCTGTTGTTGATATCCAATAATTGCCTGCATTACGGCATCTTTAGCCAATTTGTTTGTTTCTAAAGAACCTTGCTCGGTTGTGATGTAGTTTTGTGCGCTTGTCATCAATGAGAATAGTGAGACTTGTGAATCTACTGAATATCCATTTTCATTCAAAAAATAAACCTGATTATCCATTTTAGCAGAAAAGGATAATATAGCAATAAAAGACAGGGCTTTAATAACTGATTCATCATACGGCATTTTCTCGTATGTTTCTTTTACAGCATTAAGTGTTTTGTTTGCAATTTGCGCAACTGAGGTTTCACCATCGCCAAACCGAGAGAGCTCATCAACAATAGCTCGCCATTGTCTTGTATGAGGTAAAAAACCGATGCGTTCATGTCCCATAACAGCCACTCCTTTTTCTACTATTTTTATATGTGATTTTTATGCTGACTAATATTCTACAATATTATCTAACGAGCCGAATTCTATAGAATTGTCAATCATATGCATTATATTTAATATCATTATTATACGTATATAACACGATGGGAAGCTCAGATACATATTAATAGTAGTTATACAGCCAAAATCGCTGCGATAAAAAAAGCTAAATCACTTTCAGTCCTTATCTATAATATCTGAAGGAAATTCAAATACATTACTATCTTCATATAAAACTATTACTTTTTTACTTCCTAAGTATCCTAAGTAACAATTATGTAGTTACATTAAAATACATAAGCATCTTGCAATGGATAGATAAGTAAAATATTAGGCGTCAATGGCAAGGTCTAAAGCTGATGCTGTGCACCTCATTAACCCCTAAAACCCACTTGGAGTGGGGTAGACAAGCAAATCTATGAGGGGTACTGTGAAACATTTCACCGGAAATGTGTGAATGACTGGTGCGAATATTGCGCAAGAATGGAATCCTTATGGTAGAAAATCAGTTTACACGAATTCGCCATCGTCTCAACCCTATACGCCTCAAAGAGCAGCATTTTATTCTTTAATTTCCCAATATCCAAAGCGTTTTCCACCTTTGCGTTCAATAATACCATCATTAACCATACTATTCATCACTCTTTGCACTGATGCGATCGAGGTCTCCAAAACTTGAGCTATGTCTTTTTGCCTAATCTGGTTGTCTTTTCTTATTTCTGCTAATATCCTTTTTTCCAAAACTTCAGCCAAAACCTCATTTTGATGTTTTGGATTATTGGATGTTTTGGGATTTTGTAACGCAGTAAATTTTACCGTAATATCTCCTCCTAACACCTCATACTCCGGTTCTAATATTCCGTGATTTCTGCAAGCCTCACAGATTTTTTGAATTCCTCGTCCCCAAGTTTCCACATAGCCTGCCCGGAAGAATGTATTTGCAATATCCGGATTATACGGTCTAGATTTATGTCTTTCCAATAAAGTCTCTGTTGTCCAATCGCTCGGCAAGATACAACAATTACTGATGTACATTGCCTCCTCCTCAATACGGATCTGAATCGGTATACTGTCAGCCCAATTGCAGTGAATCAGTGAATTATAGACAGCCTCACGGACACCATCTCTTGGGAATGGATATGTTTCAATGCGGATTTCCTTGTCGTAGCTAATTGAAGCTTTCAGGTACTTCAGATAGATTAATTCAATCACTCTGTCTGCAATAATTAGTAAGGAACCGTGAAGTTCGTCTTGATACTGCAAATCTGCGCCTTCACCAAATTTTCCGATTTTAACATAGCAGCCGGTTATCAGCTTTTCCGGCTTGCGGTAAAACAGCATAACAGCTGCTCTTTTCAATTTTCCATCCACTAGTAAGCCCAGATTATCCAGCAGCTCTTCGTTGGTCATGCTCAAATCTTCTTTTGAAATACGACCGCTACGAAGAGCTTCTCTACGAAAAATATCAAAGCTCTCCTTATCTAAATCCTCTACCTTAACATCATTTACCGGCACCGCATCCCACTTAAAACCAGTTTTAGAAACCAGAAATTCTGTAAGTGCTGCCCCACGAAGTTGCTGCTTTGTGCTACCAGTGCGATAATGATACTCACCCTTATAGCTCACCGGATAAGAGCTTGGCTTGGTAATTATTTCGATGTAATCCTTCCCAGCAGCAGAAAAAAGATTAACATCAACAATAATGCCCATCGTATTTTGAACTTTATTCGGAATATCCTCCAACAGCTTTTTGCTTCCAGAAACACCGACAACATGTCCCGCATCATTCATACCAATGTAAATCTTACCGCCTTGTGCATTAGCAAAACCGCATATCCATTTCAGATATTCGTCACGCCATGATTCTTTCCACTCTATATTTTGATTTTCTGCCATATGCGCACCTCCAGATTGTCATTTACAAAAAGTATCTCCATATTACGTTCGCCGTTTAATCACTACAAATAAGGGTATTGCTGATGATAAATTATTATCCATGTCCGGAATAGTTATGTTGCAAACGCGGTCATATAATGTAACGTGCTTGCCCGTGCCATAGCCGCATATTGACACTTTAAACAGCTCACTGCTGTTAGCAATACAAATTTCATTCAAAATTCCTCCAAAGGCGGCGTTTAATTTTTTTCTTAACAATATCTGTACTAAAGTCAGGCGGCGTTGGTTTGAATGATTTATCATCTTTCTGTAACTCATATCCCTTAATCTGAAAATTCCGCAAAGCATAGACATCAATATCGCTAACAAGCACCGTGTCGTTATTACCACCTTTCGTCCTAACAATGTCCTTAAGTTCAGTCTTTGTTGGACTTACAATTCTACTATCTCCATAATCCGAAGTGTTAACTTGTATACAATAGCAATGCAAATCTCGCCCTAACGATTCAATTATATTACTATAATAATTCGTGTCGTGATTCCATTCTACTGCTATTGTTGCATCAGCATATGATTGGAATAACGATCTATCCTGTATTGACGATAACTCAAAACAACAATAAACCGAGAACCACAAGTCATTCCAATTAAACAAGTCATATGAATCGCCTTCTTCGTAGTTACAGCAATAACCTTTAATGATACGCACTTCGTCTGGAGAATAATGGGTCTTATTATGTATATTTATATGCGCAAATTTATATTCATCTTCCATATAGGGCAATATAGTAGCTGTTAAATTTCTTATTTCTTTTTTATAATTCGTATGCTCTATACCTGTTATAATTGCCATTTGATTTTTGGCACTTGTTCTCGCAAGAATTGAAAGCCATTCAAACGGAATATAGGCTTCTGGCATAACCAAAATATCAGCTTTTTCTTCAATGGCTTGATTAACTATTTTAACAAGTTTTTTATATCGGTTATATGACCGATCGGGTGAATCTGTTAATACTTTAACGAAATCATGTTCATTTAACTTAGCGTTTGCAATTGCAATTTTATATTTTCCTTTATAATCTTTCTTATCGTTGTTAGATATTGTGGCATATAAATTTATTTCGCTCGTGCATTTTTTTATAACCATCTTAGAGACATCTATATTTTTCATTCTGTGATTGCTATTTTCTTCAAGCAAATAATTAAGCTTAAGATAAAGAGCCTTTACCATTTTAAACACTTCGTCTTTTGGTCTATTATCAGAGGATTTTACCATATACGATAAGAACAAACCTATCTCTATATCCTGCAAAGAAATAATAAAAGGATAATATTTATAATCACTTTGCTGGAAGTCAAGATTATTTGAAACATTAAGAAAACTTCCAAAATCAGAAAGGTTTAAATTAAGATCATCATTAAACGTTACCATCGTTTTTGAACCCAACACAGCATCAATCAACGCAGGCATAACATATTTGTCGTTCATTCTTGTTAAACAATAGTTCTGCCTACACTGGCAAACGTACTCATAATCAAATATCAATCCAACGCTTTTTAACTCAGGTATTGCTTTTTCAGATAATCTGTTAATCTTGTCCATTATTTCTTTTATCTTGACGTTCCAGTTCAAAGAAAATGCTCTGGAAATGGCTGCGTGTAAAAATAATAATAAAGTAATTTTCATTGTCAGTACTTTTTTTGATTTGGTCTTTTTAGTAAACTTGACATTTTCTATGGCAGTCATAATCTTTTCTATAAATTTGTAAGTCAAGTCAAAGTTATTACTTAACACCAAGATTTCAATAACTCGTTCCCACACAATATAGTTTTCAATTATTGTTTGTGTATCAAAAATGGTCAGTATGTCTCGCTCAAATCTTGTTTCCTTTTTATCATTAATAAGGCCTCCAATTCTAAGATATTTTCCTAAAAACTTTGAAAGATTAAATTTATTGATGGCTATTCCTTTAATACCACGAAATTTATTAATAGTATCGCTTTTATTAAGATCAAATATTTCACTGTAATCGTATTCTTGCAAAATAGCTTCATCTTCCGGCAAGTATCTAAACTCACTTTTATTTTTGTTAAGCTCATTACGAAAACACGAAAGAATAGCTTTTGAACTATTTGCTTTAAAATAGAAAACCTTAACCTTATCATTTTGCACTATTATATTTGCTTTTTCATCTTTAAGAACGGCACTATTGATTTTATAAATCGGTTCTTCATTTTCATCTTTTTCAGGAAGCAACATTAATAACCCTATATTTTTGTCACACTTCTTGCTTCTATTTGAACTGCAATTGCACAAGAAAAAATCTATCACCTTTTCTTGAGTCAATATGTTTTCGTGAGCTTGTTTATATAAATAGCTGTTTTTCTCAACTTTCTCCACAATTATTATGTCGTCAACATATCGACCGTAATATACAGGATTCCATCTATCCGATATTGAACTGTCAAATTTATTAAGATACCAGTTAGAAAGAATATTGGATGGAAAAAATCCTATTGGCAAGAATACGTTTTCATTGTACTCCGGAATATATGAACTAAACTGTTTCATGACTCTAAACACAAATTGGTTTATTCTTTCTACCGCTAAAAGCTCACTTTCATCAATCTCCCATTGTCTTTCACTATACGAATCGTAGAAATCTTCAAATTGTGTTTCTGTAAAATTTACAGAATAGAAGTAACGTTTTAAATCCATAGTAAGAATTAATACATCTTGCTTTTCATCAAGACAACTCTCAGCATATTTAAGACCAATATCACGCCAACCTTCATATTGCTCGAAATAAGGCTTAAATAGATATGGTGAAAATGTAGTGTTTTCGGTTTCCTCGTTTAACAAATTACTCTTTAACCTATTACCATATGAATGCTGATATATTTCATCATCTAACATTGCACCTATAGTTAATACCCAAAGTATTCCCAATATCTGTCCTTCAACATTCATATCAATGAAATACTGAGCTTGTTCTATGTCTATTTCTGTCGGGTTGTCGTTTAAAATAAATTTGTCATCGCTTTTGGATGATATGCTTTTGGGAAGGGTCAACACTTTAATACATTTAAGCAATTCTTTAACATAGCTATCCCAATCAGTGCTGTTCTCAGATGTTAATATATCTGCTATTTCTACTAATCGGGCATCAACATCTTCTAACCCACCTTCAAACTCTACAATATTATTTCTTAGCACTAATTGCGTCTTGTCAAAGTAAACGCTTGCTTTTAATTTTTTGTATGCCCTTTGTATTTGCAAATCTATTTCCATCACCAATACCTTCTCTTCGCTTACTTTAATCCAATTCCATTTCTTGATCCATCCCTACGACATCTGTCATGCTGTATAAGTACCCACTATAGCCTTTAAATATCATCAATATAAAAAATCAGTTTCCAAATTATAGCCATGATAACACTTTGCTTATTATCCCAACAACCGAAAACAAACTCCTACTTTACCTATATTACTACCTCTTAAAATCCCCAGATGATCTATGCATAATAGCAAAATGCTCCCCCTAAAGTATTATTCCTTCAAGCGTAGACTCAATATGTAATAACTATTTTTAAAAGCTTATAACTGTCTCCTAAATACAATCTCCTAAAAAAATATTTATCAAATCCCTAACATAATAACATTATCCTATCATATTCATAACATTTAGACAATATTTAATGGAAAAAAGTAATAATTATTTAATGGAAAAAAGTAATAATTATGTGGATTATATTGATACTATCTCCACTCGGGTCTTTTATATTATCATGATCAAGTCAGATGTCTGGACGGATGCCAGACATTTGTTTCATCTGCAGTGTAATCAACAAGTAGCTGCTGTAATATATTGTGTATGGAAAGCGCTAACAGATATAGTAGCTATCACAAACAGACATGGTGTAGCACTATAGGTGACTAGTGAGAATACCATTATGAAAAGAGAAAAAAATATTTGGGTAACAAATGGGTAACAACGATACTCAATGTTACCCAAAATCACAAAAACCTATTCAACATAAAAATCCCAGAACCCACATTCCATGCGCCTTTACACCACACTACCAAACGATACTCTCCACCCTTTTCTTCCTTGCCAAGGAGGGGGTCGCGGGTTCGATTCCCGTCTCGCGCTTTTTATATTAATTGCGTGCAAATTAATCTCGCTGGTGTTTATCAGGCTTTGCGAGGTTTTTTTCATGGTTGGTATGGTGCTTGTATGTGTTAGAAAATTAGTAATTTTTTTCGGACGATTGTGCCATTGGATGATAGTAATTCTTTCGATGCCGGAATTGGCGAAACGAAAAACAAAGCACAATCAAAGCACGAAAAAGAGCGTGCTTTGATTGAGGCTTTGATAATAGAGCACTCATTGAGGTCACAGGAAAATCAAGACGCATGATTCAGGATGCGTTTGCTTCATTACAAGGCAAAGGCTTGCTCATAAGGTAAGGTTCCCACCATTTACTTAGAGCAGTATTTTGCTCAATGCTTATTTTCAGAATAATCCAATTCTTCTAAAGCATCCAGTAAACATTTATCCTTAAAGTATCCTTCAGAATAAAAGTTGATTGATCTTATAATCTTTACACATCCAAGTGACATAAACCCAAGAACAATCAATGCAACTATTGCTGTAGGAATTGTATTGTTGTCGGCATACATTATGCTTGCAATCAAGGCTCCCAACGGAACACCAATAAGCATATCAACGACTTTACCACTTATTTTTGAATACTTGTCTTCTCTTGCTTTCAATACAGTCTCGCATTCTGTTTTAAGTGCTTTTACTTTTTCCGGTGCATTAATATCATATTTATGTAATATCATCCATATATCTTTAATGTATTGCTCATAGTATTCCATTTGTCTGGACAATTCGCCAGTTCTTACTGAATTGTTATATAAATGCTTCTCCCGAGGAATCTGGCTCAGTATGGACAATAAAACAATAGTAAGAACTGAAATAATCATGAATGGGCTATTGGGTGCACAAATAACTGTTCCGATAAAAGCAACAATAGATAATAGCATGCCTCCCAACATAAACCAATATGGGCGCTTAAATAGTCGCACCATATCGGATAAGCTTCTGTTAGCATTTAATTTTGAAGCAGGATTTACTTCGTCTGCTATATAAAACCCTTCATCGTTGTTTTCTTCCCATCATTTCTAACAAAAGGCCTATATTCAATTATCTTACTTTGTCAATGCTGTAATCTCTGTTTTCATAATTGTCTTATTCTTAATCTCTGTTTGAATTGCCGTATATAAATCAAGTTCTACTTTTGGTGTTTCTATAGACACTACCAGAGAATATCTGAGATTAGAACTATATCTTTTAATATATGATCGCGTCTTCCACCAACCTGTTTTCGGGTATACCACAATCATGTTACTTTCTGATAATTGGCTGGCCGTTCCCTCCCATACATCAGAATGTATAGAACCAGCGTTGCGATTATTCACTCCTAACATCCAGCGTGAACTATCATTCTTAACTTCTGCCTTATCTTTTTCATCTTCTCGCATGGCTTTGCTTATTCTTTTAGTAAAATTCGTTTCATCCTCCATAGGATTATTTACATCAAAAGATAAGCCACAGGATGGATACCTGTACTTATCTTTCCACCCTATCTCGCCAGGTCCCAGCTCAATGTAATAAGACAACGTAACCCGCATCCTTACATCAATATCATCATTGCTTACTAATAGCTTTTTAGGCCACGGAAGTGTATGTATGTGCATTTCATTTGCCGTAATACTGCCATTTGCTCTCTTTACAAAAGGTTGCAATTCATCTTGAATTATTAGATTAACACTATTCGAAGCACTCCATAATGCCTTTTCTAGTTTGGGGACTCCGTACCCACATATTCTTAGCAGAGTCCTATACTCTGTCCTTGACCATTTTTCTTTATTGCTGACACTTTTTTTCATCTCTGGTGTCCAGTCTGCGGAATGAATCATCAATGCCCTAACCGTTTCTGGCCACAACTCCGGATATCGTTCCCATATATTGGCAGCCAACCATGAAGCCTGTGCCGTTGCAGAACTTGTCATGGAAATTACATCAAATGGATCTCCAAGTAAATATTTCGGACTGGTAGTCAATAATGACAAGTCATCGGCCTCCGTATAAAAATCATCTTTCTCACTATAGGCCAAGTTCCCACCTTCCAATAGAATTTCTGGCTTAATAGGCCATTTTGCATGATTCCAATAAACAGAAGATGATGTATATGGCGAGAAATTCCCACTTTCTGCTAAAGCTGTAAAATCGTCATACAAAGGATCGTCAATCCGAATGCGTTCTGTAAATGCTCCTACTGTAATAGCATTCCACGCCTGTCCAGGATTTTCTACTGAATGGTTGATTACAGCTGCTTTATAGTCTTTCGTTTCAGCAATTTCAGATACTGTAGTATTTCCGGCCGAAATGAACATGAGCCTGTGCACATCCTCTTCCTCTGCTCCCGATACAATCGAATCAATAGCACCTGACCATGAAGATGGGCGTCCATCCTGAGTTAAGCTTGTATCTTCGGTAATTGCCATGCAAATCACCCGCTTTGTTTCCGGTTTTTCTATTTCTGCCAGGTTGATGGCCTGTGCTGTAAGATCACCATACAACTCTTCTGAATTATCATTTGATTTATCCATCATTTTTACAGATTCCAAAAAGTGATATACTTCTATAGTGTCCATTTCTGCCAGCTTATCTTCCAAAGTAAATAGTGCCGCAATACCTGCCATTCTCGTTCCATGTCCGGCTCTGTCATCCACACCTTTGGTAATATCGATAGTATGCTTATCAATATCTTGTACCAATTTCATCAAGACAGGATGTCTGTTATTAACTCCTGTATCAAGTAAACAAACCGATGTGTTAGAAGAACCTTTCACTAAGATTCTTTCTCCTAAGTCCTCACTCCATTCTCTTTGTTCTGCTCTGGATAAATCAGTAAAAAATGAAATTGGGGTTGGCATCTTTCTATATTCTGCAATTCTGGAACTATTGCACAATAAAAGCGACAACTGTTTTAAATTAGCAAAAATCCCCATTACCATTCTTTCGGGAAAGATTATACATTGACCTTTATTCTGAATATTAAGAGATTGACACAAATCAAAAAATTCCGCCTTTACTAATTCAGTCTTCTCCTTAATTCCATAGGCAACCCAAACTTCACACCATTCTGGTGTCTGGTTTGGTATTGTATTTTTATATCCTATCCATAATGCTTCAACCATCGCCGCATTAATACTTTCAATTGTTCCAATAACATCTGTTCCTTTATCTTCTTTAATATACTTGTTAATTTTCTTTATGAAAAAATCTTGTTTTGCATTTGGTACAAATACGGTAGCATAAACAGTTCCAGTTTCATCGGTCTGTACATTATGAAGTCTTACCCCCTGACGAGTATCCTCAAGGCTTTTAGTCAGAAGTTCATATCCTGCTTTCCCTTTTACCTGAAAATACACTCCTCCTCTGGCAGATGCAGAAACAGCCAATCTGTTCTCGCAGGATTTCGCTTCATTCCAGGCAAGTTCAAACTGGCTTTTTACATAATTGCCATGTATAACTCTACTATCTCTTGGCGGATAATTGTGGGTACCGCCACCACTACTTGGTGGCGTGTAATTTAATCCACGTCCTTTTTCATTAATAAATATATTATCCAGTCTTCTGTCCATGCGGTGTTAAGCCTCCTTAAATTTAAATAGGCTTTTCCTGTCTTGGATATATGACATAATAACTGTTCGACTAATTCTCTCATCATTAATTAAAGAATATTTAATTGCCTCCTCGCATGCTCTTATAATATCTGCATGATTCAACCCTTTTGCATATTCATATATCTGACTGTCAAAAACCTCTTGTAGTGCCAATCCTTCAAGTTTAATCTGGAATAATCTTTCAATTTGTACCATATCAGGTATCTCATATTCCAGTACGTCATCAAATCTGCGAAACAACGCTTTATCCAAAAGTTGCGGATTATTAGTCGCTGCCAATATGATACTGAATGAGTCATCACCTTCTAAATACTGCAAAAAGGAATTCAATATCCTACGCATTTCACCCACATCATTATCTAATGTTCTATCAGAACCAATAGCATCAAATTCATCAAATAAATATACACCTGGTATCTCTTCAATACATTCAAAAACCTGTCGTAACTTCACACTTGTCTCTCCCATGTACTTTGTTACCAATTTATCTATTTGGATAACATATAATGGAAGCCCTAATTCAGAAGCCATCACAGAAGCCGTCATTGTCTTTCCTGTTCCCGGTTCTCCTGTGAGCAATATCTTGCTACGATTCTTTAAACCATTCTTTCTCAAAAGTTCCTTTTTATGATATTCAGTTATAATTCGATTTACTCTTAACCTCAATTTCTCTGACAGTACCAAGTCTTTTATACCTTCATCGGTTACTTTTTGTTCAAGAGTGTCATATTTACTTGAAAATTTAACCAGCTTTTTTTTGGAAACATATTTTGG
>Ga0153937_1000493_pt1 | contig 14524 bp, 17 predicted proteins | sample TSNY021MetaG_FD_104680 | JGI IMG/M metagenome (GOLD analysis project Ga0153937, IMG submission 104680) | Attine ant fungus gardens microbial communities from New York, USA - TSNY021 MetaG | ecosystem: Host-associated > Fungi > Mycelium > Unclassified | place: USA: New York, Robert Murphy County... | reverse complement strand
GTTTACTCATTTCCATGCCAGCCGGAGGATTAGAGTAGCCTTTCAGGGCGTTACCCCTTCATTCGACTATTCACGTATTCAGTTCTCCAGCTCGAACTGTTTTCATTATTAAATTGAAATAATAATTCAGTTGAGATGTGCCAGTCCTTTTCAGACTGGAACGCCTCGCACTTCCTTTCGGATCGGTTACCACATAGGAGCTGTGCATCTGCATGATATTGGGTTTTACGAAAAAGCGTGTCTTACCGGAACCGGAACCTCCAACGACCAGCACATTCTTATTTCTGGCATACTTCGGCTCCTTTGGCCTGCCGGACATCATTAAACGCTCCGTTTCAGTCAGTATCATGTTGTTTTCAAACACAGGGTCAATATAAGGCTTAATATCCTTTTCCGTTCCCCATCTAGCTGAACCATACTCCACACCCTGCCGGTATTTCTTCGCATTTTTCACCCGGTAATAGACCACCAGCTTTACTGCAATACCGCCCAGAATACCATAAAAGATATCCGAGTAATAAAAACTCGGCAACAGATTTTCAAATGCCCGTTCAAAGTGATTTAAGGTTTCCAGCAGCTTCTCCATGCCTGTGGCTCCGGCACTGATACGGTACAGCCACATGATTTTGTCAATGAAATAGCCAAATATCACATAGGGAAAGTTCCGCAAAAACAGCTTTTTCTTATCCATCTGCTTCATGCTCTCCAGCTTCTCCCGTACCAGGTTCTTCACATCCGCCAGCACCTTGCCTGGAATGCTGTCAGCCGGGATGGTAAATGCCGCTTTTCCTCCTGCCTGTTTCGGGGATGCCCGTTTCCCATGTGCCTTTCCCCTACCGTGCTTTCCTATCGGCTTTTTAAGAGGTTTCTTCGTCATAAGCTCTGCCCCCTGTCCTTCTGATGTTCCCTTGCCCGCTCCCGGTTCTTGCCTTTTGCCACAATCTCCTTGAAGTATGCAAGTTTCTTTCGGATGGAAGGCTTCTCTTTCTGCTTCATCTGCTTTCCGACAAATTCCTTAAAAGCCTGATTCAGTGCATCGGTATCCCTGCCTTTGAAGAATACGAGATATTTGGGCGGGTTCTCTGACCTGTCTTTCTTTACCGCATAATCAATCCCGTATTTTTTCGCTACATGTTCAAAGGACTTGATATTCCCATCGCTGATTTCAATATTGGATACCCCTGCATTCTGCCCAACCAAGTCTTTGACTGTCTGCTTTCCCTGCCTATAGGGATTTTTCCCTTTCTGCCTTTGTGCTGATAAAAACTTTCTCAGTGCCGCTTTCAAGACATCAGCAGTCAGCTTTGTCGCCTTAATGGATATGGCAATGGTTTTTTGTGTAACCTCTTCTTCCAATCAGCATGACCTCCTTTCTGCCTGCCAATACCGTTAAGGCGGTATCAGCAGATGGTATAAATATAATTCCATAAACAGCTCTCCTTTCTGTTTCCCGGCAATTTGTCGAGAATTGGTATTTAAAATAAAAAAAACCGACTGGTTTTTCATTTCTGATAAACCAATCGGCTCTGTAACAAACTTTATTCTTTTTCAAATGTTTCTTTGCTGCATTTTATATGTTTAATTGTACTCTCCACTGGTACTGCATCATTTAAATCGAACAGGACTAAATTTTTGCTTATTACAGTTCTAGTTCTAGTGCATGGATAAATAATCCCAGTAACTCCCTTACTTTGTAAGTATTTCGCCAATATTCTAAAAGATTTATATGCCATATCTAACTTATCATCATCCGTTTCATCAACTTTTTTATAAATACAACTACAAATCATAATAAGATACTGTTTCGCAAAAGACTCTCGGATATACTTATCGTCTATTGGATTAGCCTCTAACTTTTTCTTAATAACGGCTTTTAGTGTTTTTGCTTTTTGATATTTTTCTTTTGCTCCTTCTGTAGCAAGTAACTCATCAATCAACTTTTGAGACAAATTATCCTGATACTCCGTTAAAATTTTTTTAGCATTTCGTAAAGACATATCATTATATGATAAATCTAATATCTTTCCTCCTGTAGTCGGTTTAAAATAACAGAAAGAGTGATTTTCATCTGCATTGCTTCTTGTTTCCAATAGACAAATATATTCGCTTAGATTTATTTTACTATTATATGTTCTTATTTTATCATCATAGCTTAGATACAAAAATGTGACTCCTGGCGGATTCCAACGATTTGTGTGCCCTGCATTTTTCCAAGGAATATATCTTCCTGCTGTATTCGCCAAGCAAATATTATCCTCTTCAACAGAACGACATATAATATCATTCTCCGATAATGAATGAAAAAATTTATCTTCATATTTTTCAATACAATTTGTAAAGATATCATCCCAAATATCAAAAAAACATTTATATCCGTCAGATGAAGAATATACTTCTTTCCATTGTTCATCTATTATGATTTTTGCACTTTCAAGTTGTATCTCATCAATTAAGTTAGCAAAATATTCTGCATCTAGACTCTTATTATAAATAGGAGCATATCTCGCTAAGTGACGAATATAATCGGCAATACAAGCGAAATTAAATAATATATTTCCATAAACAATATTATTCATTACCACATAAGTGCTATTGATCCGATCAAGAAAAAAGAAAAACCTGCCTAAATCGCACTCACTATTTATAAAATCAGCGCGAATATGTTTTATTAATATTCCCACTTCATATTTGTAATCCTCTGTCAATCCAGATAATATCACAAGCTGACCTTCAATCATTGCCAAAAAGTTAGGGGGGGCAGCCAGCACATTTCGATAGGACATTGCTCCAACTCTATTAACCGCCTCTCTCATTATCTCTATAAACTCTGGATTAAATTTCATATAATGCACCCCAATCACTTTGTTTCTTTTAATTATAATATATGGGTAATATTTAGTCAGCCTATATTTTTAAAATTACTTGTTTTTCTTAATCTATTCGATAAACTGTACTGAAATGCACATACACCCTCCCATCTTCCCAGTCCATTTTATCCATCAACAAGCACTGAAACAACACATCCACATTCTCCAACCGATAGATCTGATTGCATATCTCTGAAAATCCTTCCAAATGCATCGTGTGCTGCATCGCTTCTTTCCGGCTGACCAGGCACTGGAGATATAAAGCTGACAGATGTTTCTTGCTAAAAATTAATGCTGCTGTATCTTCTCCATCAATCCTGCACTGTCTTTTCTCCACCTCGTCACCCGACAAAAAGAAGAAGCAACGAACATTCTCCACATACACATCCCCATCAAAGGAAGGGTGCTTTTTCTTGATCCAGCGTTTTACTGACACTTCCATATTCCGTCTGTCTAATTCAGACTTTGCATTACGAAAAACTGGTTTTCTTCCCAGAATATCCATATAGACATTGCTTTTTATCTGCCTGTCAGCCAGGGCTGCATATTCTCCATTGCGAAAGAAATAGTCCAAAAGCTGGTTGAGCTTTCCCTGGCTTTCCACCAAATGATAGGTATCTTTTGCAAATCCCAGTGCTTCAAAATGCAATGGCGCACTGCCTTTTCTGATTTCATTCTCAATCATTCTAAGAACTTCTCTCTGTGATTCCATCTTATCCTCCAATAATTTAAGGTTGTTTCCTCTAAACCTGTTCTCTGTTATGATTCTTAATTGCCTGTCCGCCTGTTTCCCGGCCACAATCATGGAATAGGTAAACATAAATATAAAAAGTACGATGATAAAAATGAACATGCTATTCCGTGTTTCTCCTTCCCCTATTATTGTCATATCTTCATCCACGAAAAAGAGCCGCCGGTTCTTCCGGTTGCTCCCTGTTTATTGGGCTTTCTGCCCTAATCCATATTTATGGTTCTCACTTCCCGACAACTTGTCGGGAGATCATGCTGCATTGATTTTTCCTTTGCCTGTAATCATGCCAAACACTGTCCGTAATAAATAAAATACTGCATACACCAATCGGTAAATTGCCACCACACCGCCTATCAGACCGCCCACAATAAGATTCAATGCAAGCACACCAATCGTTCCTGCAATACCGAAGCTCCCCGGCACAAGCCACAGAAACATTTTCCGTATTCCAAATGGGCATCCCACCAGTATCCACAGCAGGAAATAATCCATCTTCCCATCTGCCCGGCAGACTGGCAGGAACATACAAAGCAGTAATGCAACCGCCGCAACCGGGAAAATCACTTTTGTCATTAATCCTTTTCTCATTATCGCATACCTCCTTAGACACCATACATATCGTGGTTCACTTCCGCCCTGTAATAACTATTTATGGTGGATGGGGCATTATAGATACAGGTCAGCAGATATGCCCGGATATTCCTTACCTTTGTGGTATTGTCATGCAGGCATTCCAGCATATACTGGACATGTGAGGAATCCACTTTAAGCAGTTTTCCTTTAACCAGTTGGTAGGGATATTCCGCTCCGGCAATCAGAACCTTGTCCCGCTTGATACAGATTGTCTCCACCATGATTTCCACCATTTCATCTATGTATCCCTGATCGCCAATGCTGCAGCTTTGTATCAGAAAATCGTATTCAATATTCGTTTTCACGATATCTGTGTATATGCGTATCTCATCCATCGAATCAATCCCATCCGCCTGCTCCTTGGATTGTTCTCTTGATAGATTGATATGATTGGTATCGTTAAAATCAGTATAATTATTATTAGTATAATTAGGGTCTGATTCTTCGACCTCGATAAGTCGGTTTTCCAGACCTTGATAAGTCGGTTTTTCCGACTCCGTTAAGTCGGTTTTTCCGACCTCGGTAGGTCGGTTTTTCCGACCCCGGTAAGTCGGCTTTTCCGACCTCGGCAAGTCGGTTTCCCCGACCTCGACAGGTCGGCTTTCCCGACCTGCCTTTTCTGCTCTGCCAGAATCTTTTACAGCGGTTGTCTTTTCCTTAATAACAAAACTCTTTACATAGATGATATCCGGCTTTCCAAACCCCTGTTTTACCCGTTCTATCAGTCCAATGCCCTTTTTTGTATCCAGTTCCGCAAGGATTTTCATTCCCTTATCCCTTCTGCAATTCATATACTGCATGACCTGCTCCAGCGTGAAAATGATATATACCTTATCCTCTTCATCTAACCAGCGGTGTTTTATGGATAAAGACATCCTGTCCAGCATCAGGCCATATAAGACCTTGGCATCACTGGATAAATCCTTAAAATAGTCATCTGTGAATAACACTTTAGGGATTCGGTAAAAAGCAAACTGCTCTGACTCAAAGCCATGAAAATAATCAAATTCAATCTCTCGTTTCGCCATTTTGCTTTCCCTTCCTCTGGTTTAGTGTTGCCGCTTCCATTGTTCCAGCAATTCATAAATGACATCTTCTATCTGTTGTTTGCTGTATTCCTTTGGGAAATACTGATTTATCCGTTTCTCCGGAAGGGTTACCTTCACATGCTCCGATTTAGGGTTGCATAGAATCAGCTCCACTGCCAATTCATTCAATTTCCCTTCTTCGCTATGCTTTTTCAGTTGTTTCGCCATATCTCCACTGATACCTGTACTCTTTTCCATCATGCAGTGAAGTACCCACTCCTGTTCTGTTTTGGATAAAAAGGATAATGTGACTGCCGGTATGAATTTAATTTTCCCACTATCCACCAGTTCCAATAGCTCTGGCAGTAATTCTGTCAGACGGATATATCTTTGAACCTTTCTGCCGCTGTCCCCGGCTTCCTTGCCGACCAAATCCGCTGCATCTTCATCCTGTTCGCCTTTGACACCCTGATGTCGGACCGCATCCAGTTTCATTTTATATGCGAAAGCCTTCTCACTGGGCAGTATATTCTCCCTCTGGATATTGGAATCAACCATAATAATGACTGCTTCATCATCTGAATATTCTCTTATGATAACAGGCATTGTGGCTATTTCATTTAAAATACAAGCTCTTTTTCTTCTATGTCCGGCTACCAGCTCATACCCGCCACCAGTTCTCGGCCTTGTCAGAGCAGGATTCAATACACCATGCTCACCGATACTTTTCGCCAACTCCATCATTTCCCCATCATCATTTACATGAAATGGATGATTCTGAAAATCATATAAATCTGAAATAGGCAGTTCAACAATTTTATCTATACTGTTTTCTGCTTCATCCTCTATACCGAGTAAATCTTGATAGGAAGTAAGCTGAATCTCTTTATTTCGTCGTGCCATGATTCAACACCTCCTGTGCCAGCTTTTCATAACTTTCTGCACCCTTACTGCGCTTATCATACGCAAAGATGCTGATGCCCTCCGATGCAATCTCCGCAATGCCCTCTGACCGGGGGATTGCATCCTCAAATATGTTCATTTCATTTCCATAGGCATCTTTAACCGCCTTTTTGTTTCTCTTGGAATTATTGTATCGGCTGGCATCCATGGTAAACAGGATACCTTCAACCTGAATATCCGGATTATACCGTTTCTTTGTACTCTTGACCACCTTCAACAGTTCCATCAACCCATCTGCCGCATAATACTGTGGCTGAACCGGGATTAACACGCTATCGGCAGCACTCATGGCATTTACCGTCAGCATTCCCAACGATGGTATACAATCAATGATGATGTAATCATAGTCATCCTCCAGCAGTTCCAGATATTCTTTCAACACCTTTTCCCTGTCATCAACCGTAATCAGCGACATATCCATGCCTGTCAGCAGCTTATTGGACGGAACCACATCAACACCCTCTTTGTGGCTTAAAACGGCTTCTCTGGGGTCAAATTCCACTCCCATGATGATGTTCTCCATCATATTCTTTAATGTAACCCTTAAATTCTTCGGGAATCCCAACCCCAGTGTCATATGCCCCTGGGGATCTGAATCCACTAATAGCACCCTCTGACCTAATCTTGCCAGACCAACACCCAAATTGATGCTTGTGGTAGTCTTTCCAACTCCACCTTTCTGATTTGCAACTGCAATTACTCTGCACATACTTTTATCCTCCAATTCTACTTTTTATCTTTTTCTACTTCTGCATATACACGAAAATACTTATTTGTACCCTTATTGGCATAAGGCTCGGAAACCTGCAACACGTTGATTCTCTTATCTCTCTCTAAAATCTTCTTGAACCATTTAATATCGTTTGTTGTTCCTTGAAGCCTAATTTTCAGCATACATATCCTCCCAGTCTCGATAGAAACAGTATTCCGGGTAGCGGATCTTAATTGCTTCCCAAAAATATCTTGCATATCCACAGCAGAACAAATCCTCTACTGTATAGCATCTATACTCCTTTAACTGTTCTTCGGCATCATCATAATCTGATACACTCGGTGTCCCATTGCAGTAAAGATTAAAAGCCATGCGGACAATTTTTGCACTTCCACTGGTAATCCACCCTTCCTGCAGGGACTCTGTCTTAACACATCCCGTCTTGAAATCATAAATTCGATTTATGCATTTCCTCGTGTCCTCATCAATCCCTAAGCAATATACCAATGCTTTGTGATACGCATCCTGGTATCTGCACTTTGGCAGATACTCTATGTAGAATTTTTCATGTTCCTTGTTCTTAAAAGTAATTGTACGAGTAATCTTTTCGCTTTTTGCACCTAACGCTGTATTTGCCATCCTCATGACCTCCATTTTTTTATTTTCTGACTAAAACGCAAAAAAGACATTACTAAAATTTCTCTTAGAAATGTCCTATACCTAGTTAAAACTCAACTATTCAATTGTTAAGTGCTTAAGCTAATTACATATCACTACATATTACTGCATACTCTATCAGAATTTTGCAGTAAATTTGCAGTAAAACCTGCCTTGTATCACCGCAAACCCGCATAAACACTGGGTTTATTTATCCAAACTTTTCATCGTCGGAAGTATAAAGAGAGTGTAATCCCCTTGTAATTCAGGCATTTTATCTCCGCTCGCTTCTATTTTACTACGAATTTATACGAATTTTCAAGAAGAAAAAACTTCTTATTTTCGATTTAATCACCTTAATCATTATCTAATTATATTACATGATAACAATATATCAATAAAAAATGATGTTTTCAAATAAATATCCACCGGCACAGCCGATGGATATTTATTGTCTAAGCACTATATGTAGTTGTTTTTATAATGTTTTTCTATCTCGTCTAACTCTTCACAAAATCTCTCAAAGAAAAGCGGATATTGTTCACATATATTCGCAAATTCTTCTTTATCTCCATTCCCTGCAAAAATACAGACAGTTAAACACTCAATAAAAATTTTGTATGTCATTTCTTCATCACCAGATAGACAATTAAGTTGTTTATCTGATAATAACATTGTTGTTTCTACAAACTGCTTAAATCTTTCCCATTGTTTCTCTGTCATTTGCTCCCACGTAACATTGTAATCAATTTTTCTTTTATCATCCATACTACCACCTATCCCAATTTTATAATTTAAAAACTATTATAATCGTGATATAATTCATAGTCATTATCGGGCTCTCTTCCGTGACTATCACAAAACCGCCCTCGAAGAACTTCATAATCACTACCGCCGATCATACCCAAAATGACAACAGCTATAATTGCGAATATAATCAATTCATAACAGACATATATGCCAACAGCAGTCAGAAGAATTTTTTTGATTTTTCCTAATAAGTCATTCTCTTTAAAATCTTTAATCCATTCTTTTAAATATAAAATCGGGTGGGTAAAAAATCCCCGAATATTTGTACCCAATATTTTTATCCATTTTTTCATATGTGAAACTCCTTCTATTAAATTGTTAATTCCTAATTTTATATATGAGATTACTTAATCCATCCTCATTAACAGAATCTTCTATAGAATTATATTTTTGTTCGTAATTTTCACAACCACCTTGACCAGAGGTAACAAGTTGTACATTAGAGCCATTGATATTAATTTCATAATAATAACTATCCGCATTAAAATTTGTCCAAAAAACAATTTGATTTTCCGTTACTGAATAAATTCCTGCATTATCATACTCATTTTTTTCAAAATCAGAAATGTTCATTTTTAAGTTTGAACCATCTGACTTTATAACCATTATTTCGTTTATTAGCCAATTACTTTCATTATTTAACAACAAAAATACAAATGATTCACTTTCTTTATCGTAGTAATAAATAAATTTTTCATATTCTTGTTTTGAAACCTCTTTATAATACAACGCTTTTGTATTATATTCCAGTTCAGAAATTTCTGCTTTTGTTTTTGCTACATTTACCAGAAAATCGTTGATTTCACTGCAATTCATAGGCTTAAAACCAGAGTTTTCAACATCAGCAGTCATTTCCCTAAATACTGAATTATAGGCTTCTGCTTTTAAAATTATTTCGTCTGGGTCTGTCTCATTTTCATAGGCAAGATAGGAATTTTCTAATTCGGCTCGCCATTTCTCATTGAGTTCTGTTTCTGTAGCTTGTGCTTTATTATGTAGCTGTTCATTTTCTTCAAGTTCGTTTTGTACATCTTCTTTCATTTGTTCATAACCTGTTTTTTCCTTACTACATCCGACCAAACACGAAATACTTAAAACCCCTACTGTCAGTAGCATTAGTACCCTTTTCTTTTTCATGTGTGCAACTCCTTTATAAGTTTTTTCCAAAATATTATAACACGATGTACCGATGAGTACAATATCATTTTTAGGTAAGACAAAATATAATTGTAATTAAGAAGTAGAAAGTAGGTGATTGCGATTGTAGATTATACTCCCTTTTGGGATTTATTGAAAAAAAGAGAGATTTCACAATACCAACTATTGCAAATGGACGGAATTTGGAACACAAAATTGCTCTGGAAATTGAGGAAAAATGAGAACTTGAATATCCTGACAATTGAGCAGATTTGTAAAACACTAAATTGTGAAATTACCGACGTCGTCAGATTCATAGCGGAAAAAGAAGAACAGTAAAAAAGACCCCTGCCATTACTCGTAGAGGTCATTTTTTATTATGACTGTAAATCCATCTTTCAAACTAAAAAATTAAAGTATTCTTTACTTAGTCCCGTTTTTGTACAGGAACACTTAACTTATAGTAGTAGTACTACTATAAACATTATATAATAATTAAAATATAAAAATCAATAGTTCGTATTTAAATAATGTTAATCAAGAGTAAGGATATACTTTGTATCTCCTTACCCCCTTGCCATTTTGGAGACTTACAAGCCGAAAAACCGCATTGTAAAGGGTAAAATGAATGTCCAGACAAGCTGAACACCCTTGACAATGCTATTCGCTCACCTGTAATTATTTAGTAAGATAATGCTGAACGGTTGTATCTTCTCGAAAATGCCCTAAACAATGGGTACTTACGTATAAAACCGCAGTTCTATCAAATACAGTCTCAATTCCTCTTTCTGCTAAAATCTCCTTATTATATCCTCTACAGTGATAGGGATTATCCAAGTTCTTCGGTACAGTTTTTTCCTTTCCCTCTCTACAATGTGCATTATAATCCGCAAATGCTCTATCTATTTCAGCCTTATAAAAATCCCTTCGCTCTGGATTTCTTTCCATATCTTCAATAATCTCCCTATATGTATCCTTTGCATGCTCTGCTCTCATATTATGCAAGTCAGCGTCATTATTTAACATTTCTCTACTGACAAGGGTAGTTCTTCCCTCTGCCTTTGCAAGCTGTATGTAGTGCTCTATAATCTCTCTATGGCTCTCTATAGTGATAGTATTTATATTATACTTTCCGCCCTTAGCTCTAGGCGTGTGAACTTCCATTTGCCCATGTTCATTATATCTTATATCCTTGTTAATATCTATTCTTGCTAATTCAGCCCTACGCACCCCCACTGCTCTATTTAAGTCCAGGCAATCCCTTGCTTTTATTTCATTATATTCATCATGGCAGGCTTTTTCAACTCCCCTTATTGTGTCGGCATAATGTCTTTCCAAGCGTCTGTAATCGCTAATATTTGTATGGGTAGCTTTAGCCAATGCAGAAATTTTTGTATTCTGGGTATTTGCATTGTTGTATTGGTCTATGTAAGATTGTATGTATTTTATACTGTCCTCAAGGGTAATTCTTTTAGTTCCAGTCTGTTCATGCACATATTTTTCAAAGTGATTTATTACTTTTTCGTATGTTTCAAAACTCTTTATTCCGATGCCCTCTTTATTGTCATTTAGATAATTGACTTGTTCTTTCAAACTATTCTTCATGGCATAGCCGACATTTGGTATACGTGGCATTATAATCCCCCTTTCAATTAATTCATTCAATATTTGGTCAGCCCCAAAGCGTTCGGCTACTTTGTAGCCGGACACTTTGTGTCCGTCTCTCTTTTTCCCTGTATCGTAGAGAATACGCCTTTAGTTAAGTTGTGTACGAACATAACTTTTTTGTATGGGAAAGAATAAACCCTTGCACTTTTACTTACGTCTTTTAAATTTCATTTTTGAGCAATCCCTTTTAAATGGTGCTTTTTTGCTCCCTTATCAGGTTATCCCTACAATTTTGTGCCAAAATTTGGGGATAACCCGATTTTTGAGGAATCCTCTATTGCCTTGAATGTTTGCCTTGAAATAGCTTTTGCTTTAGTATTACAGTATTGTTATTTAGCACTAATATACTTTATTATAATAACAATCAGAAAACTTTTTACAGTTTTAGTAATCCTAAAAAGCAAACTATATTTTCCAACAAACAAAAAACAACTATCTCATGCTAGTTGTCTCTGATTTTTTAATACCTTATATTCTATTTTTTCAGCTTGACTTTTAAAAACTTAACTTTGTATTTCCATATATGGAAATACCTCTAATACTTAACATGCATTTTCTATTACCTGTATGCATAAAAGGTGAACACTTTTATAACTCTATACTTAAAATTTCTTGTAATATAAGAAAATCAAAATAACTTGTATTTATATTATACTATTTTCTAAATTTAAAAATCAATAGAAAGAAAACAGAAGCCCTTTCAACTTCTGTTTTCTTTCTATATATCCGCTTCTGTAAAATCATCTTCTAATGAAGTAGTTGCAGGCATAAGGGGAGCAGTAGGAATTTCCTTATCTTTATCTTTTTCAGCATTTTTCCTTGCTCTCTCTTCCCTTTTTTTTATTCTATTATATTCTCTTTTATCCAAAGTACGCTGATAATTATATATGATATAAGGGTCAGTGATAATCTTACCTTCAAAATAATTTTTATCTTCTAACAGAAAAATAGTCTTTGTATGTATTAAGTCAGCATAAATCTTATTAACAAGTTCAATATCGCAATGATAATTGTTAGAATAATTGTTAATTATTCTTTTGATAGATTTTTCCAAAAAGTAGTATCTGCCACCGCTTAACATCTGTGTTTTGAGATAGCACTGAAAAAGAAAGTAATGGCAACCAAATTCATCTATCTTATCTAGGAATAAATTATCTGTAAACAAATCACTCTTTACTGAAAAGTAATCTAATCCATACCCATCTATCTTATTTTTGTAATTTTCCTCTAAGTCTTTAATGATTGAATTGTCTAATTCTAATAATAAATCTACAGCCATGTTTTTGTATCTCCTTTATATTTTATTTTTTATCACTTCCTTTTCTCATAAAATGTAAACATAAAATTCAACGCCGTTTCGCCTAATTGATTACAGGTTCAAATATACTTATTATCTTTTTATTGTAAAATTCTTTCCAGCCCCATTGCGTAGCAATGGTTATAACTTTTTAGATTTAAAGCCTATATATAATTATATTACATATTAAATCAAATTAAATTAAATCAAATTAAGACACCTCATTGACATCAGTATTGATGTCAATTTGACATTTTTATGCACAAAAGTAGAGACATACCCTTTGTATATCTCTACTAAAATAAGTAAATATTTCTTTTCTCCATTTAATTGTATAATATTAAAAATTGAAATACAAGAGTTATAAGTTATTAATTTAATAAATCATACATAATAAGGCTTTTAGTTATAGGTATAAATGAAAAAAGCACACGTGCGGAAATGCTTTGCATTTCCGGCACGTTGTGCCGTCTGGACTAAATTTATAATTGTAAAGAATCCAATACATTTACTAAATCAATTTTCGACTGACTATTAGCGTGTGAATATCTTCTTAATATCGTTCCTTGCTCATCGCCCGAGAACAATTCGACTTGTGCCAACGACAACCCTGAATCCAATAAATTACTAATAAATGTATGCCTAAAATCGTGTAGATTGTGATGTTTTATCTCTACTCTCTTACAAGCTTTCGTCACCATATATAGGGCGTTCCCCTGTGTCCAAGGGAAAACTCGGTCTGTAGCTTTACCGCCCCTTTGATAACAATCTACTTGATAATCAGCATATAATAAAGATGTTGAAGTAGATAATGGAATAATCCGATTCTTTTTATTTTTTGTTTCGTTTCTTATACGTTTAGGGTATCGATCTATTGCCCCATTTCCTAGATATACCTTGTTTACTTGAACTTGAAAGCCTGCAAACCCTTTAGGGTCATACTCATCAACTATTATTTCTTCAACTTTACTTCCATTTTTATATACCACAGGCTCTATATCTTTAAATTGTAGTGCTAGTAACTCCCCTATCCTCATACCTGTACAATATAAAAAGTTAATCATCAACCGATAGCCGATATATCTATCATACCCAAGCCTTACAAAACTATTATTATTAAAATAATCATCAAGTGCTTTAAATTCTGTTTTAGTAATTAGGTGAGGGCTACTTTCTTCAAGGGGCTTTTTTACTTTAAATTTTTTGTTTTGTACTTTTTTTAGCGGATTTTCAGAAATATATTCTTTTGTCCATGCCAGGTTCATCATTTTACGAAAACAGGCATTGATGTTGTGAAGCGTTTCCTCAGAATATTTCTTATCCCGACATTTACTAATAAGATATGTATAAATATCGCCAGTGATATTCTTCAATTTGGTATCGGCAGGAATGAATTGATAAATCATGTTCATTTGCTGTTCCGTATTTCTTTCGGTGATAACAGAAAATCCGTTCGCTTTTGCTTCTAATTTCCAAACGTTGTAAATACCCGCCAGTGTAATATCTTTATCTTCTACTACAGCTTGTCCAGATTGCAGTTTAGCAAGTTCGGTTTTGGCTTCCGATAAAGTTTGGAGATTGTAAATCCACTTTGCCCGATACTTATTTTTTTGCGTTAAAGGGTCATACTCCTTAAAATTGTACTTAATATCATACTTCTTTGTATTCTCATTAAAATAAATACTCTTATACTTTGTCGTTGTCCGCTTTACCTTGTCACCCATAATGAAAAGCCCTCCACTCGTATATATTTTGAATTTATACTAATTATAGTGTGATTATACTACGAATCAACTACGAATTCAATCCCATTTATACGAATTTTAGGCTTTTTCATTTTGTGAACCATTGATTTTTCTAGCTTTTCTACTCCTTAGACTTCATCGTCGGGAACAGCAATACATCACGAATCGCCGGTGAATTAGTCAATAACATTACCATACGGTCAATTCCGATTCCAATTCCTCCTGTGGGCGGCATACCATGTTCCAAGGCATTCAG
>Ga0153937_1000489_pt1 | contig 14557 bp, 20 predicted proteins | sample TSNY021MetaG_FD_104680 | JGI IMG/M metagenome (GOLD analysis project Ga0153937, IMG submission 104680) | Attine ant fungus gardens microbial communities from New York, USA - TSNY021 MetaG | ecosystem: Host-associated > Fungi > Mycelium > Unclassified | place: USA: New York, Robert Murphy County... | reverse complement strand
TCACCTCCTTTCGCAACCGCAAAAGGCGGGTGATGGATTTCCCCTTTCACATACCTACCTGTAGGCAAAACAGGTTTTTGGCAAAGTCGGCGGCAAAAAAGTGAAAAATATTTTTCCGCAGACGCAAAAAAGCCCGACTGGATAAAATCCAACCGGGCGCAGCCAAACGAAACATACCTTAATGCTACACTGTATATACCTAATTCATGGGCGGGCTTGTCCGCAGCAAGAGCGAGGCTTTTTTTAATCGGTCACACTTGAATAGCGCAAAACACAACACGGCGACAACCTCCTGTTTGCCGCCGTGTCCTGTAAAAAGGGCGCGGTTTACCAAGCCTCCCGAAAAACGGGAAACGGCGGCTTTGATTTTTGTAATTTCAAAACCGCCGCTTGGCTACTGTCTATGCAATTTTAGCGCAAGGAACCGACTGCCAAAACTGCGGTTTTTTTTATACGCACATTGGCAGTTCAACTTCCATAATCCATCTTCAATAGACACTAAAATCTATATTGAGCTATACAATTTTACAGCGTCCAGCATATCACCAATATCAAATGGCTTTTCAATAAAGGATTTTGCACCATTGGCTATTGCCATTTCCGAGCAATCCGACGCGCTCATAACTATAAACGGAATTTGCCGATATTTACTGCAAAAATCAAGTCCATTACCATCCGGCAACCCGATGTCACTGATAATCAGGTCGAATGTGTTGGAGTTCAACAAGCCCACCGCGTCGCGCAGGAGCATACAGGCAATTACTTCATATCCTTTTTCGGACAGAGCATACGAAAGACAGGAACTAATCATGCTGTCATCCTCTATTAACAGTATTTTCTTTGCAGTTTCCATTACTCAACCACTCCATCCCATACATAAATCTTTTTTTCTATTTCTGTATGGGGCATCATTTCAAAGCAAACAGTATCAAAACAATAATACCAAGCACAATGCGATACCAACCAAACACCTTAAAATCATGTTTCTTGATATAGCTCATAAGAAAACGGATTGCCAGCAGGGATACAGCAAAGGCAACAACCATACCTACAATAAGGGTAATCAACTCTGTTTGGGAAAAATCAAAACCAAACTTCACTAACTTTAACGCACTCGCGCCAAGCATAGTGGGAACGGCAAGGAAAAACGTAAACTCTGCCGCCGCCGTTCTTGAAACGCCGATAAGCAACGCCCCGACAATCGTAGCACCTGAACGGGATGTACCGGGTATCATAGACAACACTTGAAACAATCCGATAATAAAGGCTGTCTTGTAATCTATATCAGCAAGCGTATTTACTAATGGTGTCCGTTTTCTGTTCCACATTTCTATTGCGATAAATGCAGCCCCGTATAAAATTAACATGATAGCAATGGAAATAGCGTTTCCAAAATGCTGTTCTAAGAAATCATCAAAAAGAAATCCAAGTACAGCCGAGGGGATACAAGCCACAATAACCTTAAACCACATAGAAAAAATATCTTTTCTAATAATTGGCCGTTCCCTAAATCGGAAAGGAAACATCTTATTCCAGAACATAACAACCACGGCAAGTATTGCGCCAAGCTGAATAACGACAATAAACATTTCCTTAAACGCTTCGCTCATGTTCAGCGTAATAAATTCATCTATAAGCAGCATGTGACCTGTGCTACTGATGGGGAGCCATTCGGTAATCCCCTCTACAATGCCGAGTAAAATCACTTTTAGTAATTCTAAAAAATCCATTTATTTGACATCCTCTCTTTTGAAATAGACCACACTTGCAAAAAATCCGAATATGGACACAATAGCAATCAGCCCGATAGACAACGGATAGGGATAGCCTGTCTGCGCTATGTCACCTCTTACCAGCATGTATGAGGCTGTCCACGGATATAATGCGCCTAAAGCTTCATTTGATAAAGCAACATTACCCATAGTAATAGCAGCCGCCGCAATAATCGGCACAACCAGCCCCTTTGTCCATACAGCTAAAAAGGCAAAAGGGGATATTGTCAAAAACATGAGTATGCCGCCAAGTAACATCTCACCAAGATATTTTATGGCAACCGCAATACTAAATTCCGATAGCCCAAAAATGGCTTTGTAAAGAGTAGCTAAAATAAACATGCTCACCCAAGAAATCAATGTCAGTACAATAATCCAAAGAAAAAGCATAATAAACTTGCTTATGATGAAAGTTAGCTTTGATACGGGAACCGTTAGAATTGTCTTGAGCGTTTTTTCTGTATATTCACGGCTGAACAGATATGCCGCAATCACCACATAGACAATTACTCCAAATAGAAGCATAGTATAAAGTGAACAGTCGTCATATAGGTTAGCCAGCGTGATTATTATGTCAGGACGTGAATAGTGCATTTTTACTGCACTTGCAATCATCATTACAGGAGTTACCAGCGCGCCTAAAAAGCTAATCAACAACATTTTTGAACGCTTGAGTTTTAATAATTCGCAGTATAGTAGATTAACCAATTCCACCACCCCCTATCAAGTCTGAAAAATAGTCCTCCAATTTTTCCGTGTAAATACTAATCTGTGTCACAAGTATTCCGCTTTCCACAAAGCAGCGATTTATTTCGCCCCGCTTATCAATGCAGCTATGCAAGCGAATAAGTTTATCGGCGCTGACCGTATAATCCATACAATTAAATTGCTGTTCTAAAAGTAACGCGGCGGCGTTTATATCGGAAACAAAGAAGTCGATATATTGACGGTTGCGCCCTCGCAATTCCATCATGTCCACTTCTTCTATAAGTCGCCCCTCGTGCATAACGCCGATAATATCGCAAAGCTGCTCAATCTCGTCTAAAACATGGCTTGATAGTAGAATACTAACGCCTTTTTCGCGGCATAGCGTTAAAAGAAACTTTCGGATTTCATGTATTCCGATAGGGTCAAGGCCGTTGATTGGTTCGTCCAATATCAGCAATTCAGGGTCGTGCATAATGGCGGCGGCAATACCAAGTCGCTGTTTCATTCCCATTGAATAGTTTGAAAATATTTTGTTTGTTTCCTTATCCAACCCCACCACTTCAAGAGTATGGGTAATGCTGTTTTTGTCGTACTGTCCCCGCAGACGAGCAAGTATTTGTAGGTTCTCCTGTCCTGTCAGGTTTTCGTAAAAGCCGGGAGCTTCTATCAAGGAGCCTATTTTTCGATAGATGCTATCCGGCTGTTTTATATAGTCTTTTCCAAGCAATAGTACGCGCCCACTCGTGGGACGGATAAGATTTAACATCATCCGCATAGCAGTAGTTTTTCCTGCTCCGTTTCTGCCAAGCAAGCCGTATATCTTTCCCTGCGGGATATGAAGTGATAAATTATCCACACCAAGCTGTGTCCCATACTGTTTTGTCAACCCGATTGTTTCAATGACATTTTCCACGCGCTATTTCCTTTCTGTTATTATTGCAGATGGCGTTTATGTGCCGCCCTGCGTTTTTATTATCAAACGGAGTGGCGGCACAATCAAGAAACCAATCGTCACAACGATAAAATCCCTCCGACACTTTCCGTGTCAGAGGGATTTTATTAAGGATTTATGGGCTTTTTACCTTATCCGGCTACCCTTTATTAAAAGGATCACCTTAATCATAAAAAACAGGAAAAGGAGAGAAGTAGCAACGGGTTGACGAGTTGCAACAAAAGCAAGAATGCAAAAAGCCTGCACCAGAACAGAACCGGTTCTGCTGATACTATACCATTTTTCATTCAAAAAATATTGAGCAATTATTTGTACAATGCCCATTATTGCCATTAGTATCGGAAGCACAAGGTAAATTGTCCAAGTAATGGTGCTTACGTCGGGGTTTGCAAACAAACTCACTGTCCGAATAAGGTCACTATCATGTCTTATGTAGAGCGGAAGAAAGAAAAAGGAAAGTGTCATAAAATCTAAAGTCCCATAGACTAGACATAAAATCTTATTGATGTTAGTGCGGTTTTCACTTGCTGCAAGGGCAATCACTTCTTCACTTGACAACAAGTCATCAATAGAAACCGCGAAAAGTTTTGATATGCTTTTGAGCGATTCGATATTGGGGTATCCTTTTCCGCTTTCCCATTTTGAAATAGCAGTTCGGGAAATAAACAGCATTTCCGCAAGCTGCTCCTGTGTCAATCCTTTTTCTTTTCTTAGCTGTTGCAATTTTTCATTAAATTCCATCATTATTCCCCTGTCAGCCTTTAGCTGTATATCTTCCGTCTTTAGGCTTCTCAGCGTCTTTGGGTATCAGCCACAAGCCGCCCTTTTTTACCGCCCCCGGTATGCGTCCGGCTGTACAATAATAATTTACCATACGCGGGGTAATGCCCCATTTTTCCGCTCCTTTGAGAAGCTTTGTCAACACCTCGAACTTGGCCCGAAGTTACTGGATTACATTACCTTTGGAAACGAAAGCGAACATAGTCTTTGGAAACTAACGCAGACTAAAATCACTTTTCAGCATAGAAAACATACCATTCATCGTTAATCTGCACCATAATAAATCCAAGGTCAGCATCATCAGTATAAGAAGCCCCCACTTCCCCAAAATTAGATTGTCCGTTTTTTTGGGGAATTTCATTCGCATTGACTGTTGACTGAATCGTTCCCTCTATTGCGTCGCTGAAACCCATCGGGCCGGTTTCAGTAGTTCCATAATATAGTTTATCATTCACCATTATAATTCTATCTTCCGGTTTTACATATACTTCCTGCCCGCAAGATGAAAATATACAAATAAAAGCAATTCCTATAAATAACATTTTAATATTTTTCACTATCTGAACTCCCCTTATTATAATGGTTAAGTACGCACTTTCGCCCATGTTGCGTCACAACAGGAAACAAGTGTGAACCCAGCTGTATACATATACTATACGGCTTATTAGTTTTATATTTTTTTGCCAATATAGAAAACATATCCATAATGTTGACTATATTTCGAATACAAGTCCATCTCGTGTTTCGAATTTTTAATGTAATCCTCTACGGTCGTGTTCCCGGGGTGCTTTTCCATAAACGCTTTTTCCGCCGCCTCTCGCGGAATGAAATAATTGTCTGTCCAGCATTCTTCGGGTAGCGCAAAGGCGGCGACAAAGCCAAACCCTAATTTTTGCATGACAGAAATGTTACTTTCTACCGTATCCAATCCACTTCCGGCATCAATCCAAAACTTTTCCACTTCGGCAGGGCGTTCAGCGGTAAGCCATGACGGGCAAGTGACGGCGACGTGACCGCCCTTTTTGAGAAATCCGTTCCAATGGCTTAACCCTTTTTCAAACCCGATGCTGTCAATAACGCCTTCCGACCAAATCAGGTCAAATTCCTCTTTATCGAACGGAAGTTTTGTTATATCTCCGACCATTCCGGTCACTCGCTCTTGGAGCTTTAGTTTATTGGCATTCTCGCTGAGAATATCAATAAAACTTGGAATTAGCTCTACACCGACCACGGTTCCGGGGGTGTTTTGTGCGAGAACTATCGTTTGCCCGCCGCTTCCACAGCCCAAATCAGCGACCCGCTTCATTCGTTCAGGATTTTCCAGAAAGCTTAATGCCTTCATTGTCATTTCAGAACTACCGGGCCCCTGCCGCTCCAGCCTAACATGAGTTTCAATAAGTATATCCATCATTGATAGTTGTCCATTTTCCATTTTTATTACTCCTTATTTTAAATTATGCTTTTGGCTTTACTCCTTTTGTTTCCGTGGGGAGACGTTCTTTTCTATAAACCGCTCAATGTGCGCCTCTAATAGCTTAGCGGCCTCTTTCTTGTCAGGCGTTGTATCTGACATGCTTACCAACAAATAAAACGGCGCGTAAAACTCAAGCGCAAGCTGTTTCGGGTTGCTTTTGTTCCAAATACCTTCTTCCATCATTTCACGGAATAAATCTTCCATATAGCTGACCGGCCCGCTTACAAGGCATTTTTGATACAGTTCCATTATTTCCGGGCTTCTGTATTGCTCCAAAGTCAACATTTTTCGGAAATTACTGGCAAATTCGTCCTCCGTCCAAAAATGAAACTGCGCCTCGATGAAATCCTTGATTTTATCCACAGCAGTATTGCGGTAGGCCGACGGTGATTTATCAAATGTTTCCTCCGGCACTTCATACTCTTTCGCTCTTTCAACATCCATCTGATACATACGCTCCACAATGCTGTCGAATATATCCCGCTTATTCTTATAATGCTTGTATAAAGCCCCTTTTGTCATGCCAAGTTTCCCGGCAATATCGCTGACAGAAGCGGCCTCATATCCATCCCGCGCAAACAAACGAAGGGCAGTATGCAAAATATTTTCTTTTGTGTCGGTCATCTAAAAATCCTCCCCATGCAGTAAACGCTCGTTCACCATTATTATAGTCAACGAGCGTTTACTTGTCAATAGGTTTCACCATAGATTTTAATGTTAGCAAAACCTGCTTGTGATAGCAATTTGCGGTAATCTTCATCAAGCAATATTCGATAAATAATGTCGTACTGGTTATGCTCCAATCGTTGCTGATTATGAAACAGGTCTGAAACATGGATGGTCTGAAACTGCTCATCATGCTCTTTGATAAATATACGCGAGAAATCTTCCCGATTTATCACAACTTCAACCGCTGGTAAAGACAGTGCGAAATGGGTTGTGCCTTGCGTGAGTACCAACAAACCATGTTTTCCAGCTGATCGCTATTTTACCTTTTGGGAGATTTGGTACTTACTGATATCAACCCTTACCGTCAACTGCTGACAGTAATTGAACCGCATTTCCTGTTTCGGCGTTAATAATTGCCGTGAAGCAGCCAATTTCAGAAAATTCATTCGTATTTTTCGGATATAGGTTTACCCACCATACCGGCGCAGTTATATCATCGTATATCGAATAATAAACTGCGGTGACACTGAATCTATCCAACAGCTCATCTTTTAAGGCATATTTCCCTATAAGCTCGTCAAAGGCGATGTCTCTGGCTTCTTCTTCGGTAATATCACCTTCTTTTGGCTGGCCTTCAACATACTCAGGCAAATTCTGATTCTCCCTATCCGATAGCAACTGTTTTTCCATAGCCTCATGCTCTGGCGTTCCGGCTATTACGGGTATAATGCTCTCGTCAATCTCACCGTTAGGGTTCATAAAGACACAAGAGAGAATTTGCCCATCTTCCGTCCGGCGAATCACGATTTTGGAGCCATCCTCAAAAACCTGTTCCTCAAGTTGCTTATTGTCTTGGCTAACCGACGTGTTTTCCACGCTGGTTACACTACCGATTTCACCGCCTACAGACACGTCGATTGCCTGTGCTGCTAATACTCCATTTCCGAAAATCATGGTTGCTCCAAGCCCAAACACCATTGCGCCCGAAAGTATAAAACCTGTCAGTTTCTTCACATTAATCGCTCCTTTATTATTTAGTTTAATTTGCTTAAGCAAGTACATATTACCAGAGCGGTATTTCAAAGTAATCACCGATTTATCACGGAGTTGTAAAAAATAAATTTACCGTCGTGCCGCTTCCAATTTCGGAATTAATGTTCAGCGCGGCGTTATGTATTTGACAGATACGGGCGCAAATAGCAAGACCTAATCCAACGCCACCTTCGCTTCTGCTTCTGGACTTATCTACCCTGTAGAAAGGCTCTATAACTTTATCTGTTTCCTTCTTATCCATACCTTTTCCATAGTCAGTAATTTCTATTAATACGCCGCCATCTTCATGCTTTCCTCGAATTTCAACCTTACCCTCTGCTGGCGAGGCTTTGACAGCATTTTCAATTAGGTTTATAAAAAGGGATTTTATCAATTCCTCATCGCCGGTTATGGTTAGCTGACCTAGTTCTCCATAAAGATTAACTTGCTTTTCCCGTAAGCGTATGTTTAGAGCAGCTTTCACATCCTGTAATACGCTCTCTAACTCTATTGGAAGCATTACAATGTTTTCGTTTCCCATATATGCCAAATCCATCAGTTTATACGCCATATTTTGAATACGTTTGCTTTGTGAAATGATATGGTCAACGGCAGTCTCTTTTTCAGCTTCACTGCAATTTGCATACTTCAGAAGTTCGCTGTATCCGACGATAGCCGTTATTGGTGTTCGGATTTCATGAGCCAGATTATCAATAAAACTCTGCTTGTTCTCTGTCATTTGGGAAAGCTCGTTTATATGCTTTTCCGTATGATCTGCCATAAGATTAAAACTTCTTGCAAAGTCGCCTATTTCATCATGGCTTTTTAGATCTACGCGCTTATTGTAATGCCCTTGACTGATTTCCGTTGCCGCAGCATTTAATTTGCGAAACGGTCTGGTAAGAGAAATAAGAAGAACCAATATAATAACGGATAAAAACAAACTTATAACAATGCTGATTATAGTAAATGTTTCAATAATCTGCGCCTTATAGCCCGTAAGTGATTGCATATCTTTTATATACACAAATTGCAGATTATCATGAGGCTGATCTAAATAACCTGCGATGAAACAATATCGAGTTCCATCAATATCTTTTACTTCGGTATGAATTTGTTGCTTTGATACGGAAAACTTAGTCCCACTGTAACTGTTAGGGATGTTATTAAACACCAAAGTATCATCTTGATATAATTGAAAATATATACCTTGATTATGATAAAATCCAGCATAGGGTGAAATAATAATCTTTAGATTTTCCGCATTGAGTTCCGTATAATTATTCTCTACTAATGATATGCTTTCAATTACGGAACTCCTTATTATTTGCTGTTCTGTTTTTGCAGACGTTAAGGCATATTCTAAATTTAAGGCATAACTGCGTTCAGTTAAAACATAGCCCATAATGTCAACACCAAGAAGAAAAACAAACAAAACGCAGAAAAAAGCTTTTTGCCAAAATTTCATCTTGGAACCTCCAATCGGTATCCAAGCTTAAAGACAGTTTTTATAGCATCTTCCATATGCAGCTTCTTGCGTAGCCTTTGAATGTGTACGTCAACTGTCCGGGTTTCGCCCATGTAGTCGTATCCCCATACCAGTTCCAGCAGCTTATCTCTTGATAGCGCTAAATTCTTATTATCTATAAGCGCTTTTAATAGCTCAAACTCCTTTATTGTCAATTCTATTTCCTGCCCGGCAAGTGTTACAACATGTTCATTTAATCTTACCTGTAAATCGTCTAAAACAAATATGTTTGTATTTTTGTTATAGCGGCGCAAAACTGTTTCTATCCGTGTGATAAGCTCAATGGTTTCAAAAGGTTTGACAATATAATCGTCTGCGCCCAATTTTAATCCTGATATTTTATCATCAAGCCTGTCTTTTGCCGTAAGAAAGATAACCGGTATTCCAATGGGCTCTATTTGTTTCATTAGAGAGAATCCATCTCGTCCAGGCAGCATTACATCTAAAACTATCAAATCCGGGCGTTGTTTTTCTATGGAATTTACCACTTCATCTCCATCATATACAATCAAAGCTTGATGTCCCGCCATTCTCGCATGGATTGCTACAAGTTCAGCGATTGCCGGTTCATCTTCAACAATCAATATATTAGCCATATCATCAGTCATCCTATCGTGTTCGTCATATAAAATATAATTATAATCTATTTTATGATAAAAGTTGTTTCAAAGCTGTAAAATCGTAACAACCTATACTTCGCCTTTTTCCTTATAGCGAAAGCGAACGTACTTATTCGGACTTGTGCTTCGTAGGTTGATAGTTTATGCGTTTTCTGCAACAACGATTAACCGTTTGCTATCCTTATCATATGGGGTAAAGTCGTAATCACCATAGACTTGAATGTTAGCAAAACCTGCTTGTGATAGCAATTTGCGGTAATCTTCATCAAGCAATATTCGATAAATAATGTCGTACTGGTTATGCTCCAATCGTTGCTGATCATGAAACAGGTCTAATACATGGATGGTCTGAAACCGCTCATCATGCTCTTTGATAAATATACGGGAGAAATCTTCCCGATTTATCACAACTTCAATCGCTGGTAAAAACAGTGTGAAATGGGTTGTACCTTGTGTGAGTACCAACAAACCATGTTTGCTCAGTCTATTTCTCATAGAGTGTAAGGCTTTCAGTAAATCTTTATCCGTATGCAAATGCGGCAATGCCGTAGTAAGACAAACGATTGCGTCAAAACAGTTATCAAATGCCTGTTCCAAATACCGAAAATCGCATTGATACAAGGAAATATTCATCTCACGTTCCGATAAATTCTTCTTTGCTACCTGTAACATGGATGCAGAGTAATCAGAGCCAGTCACCTGATAGCCTAATTGAGATAACATATACAGATGTTGGCCTGTACCGCAAGCACAATCCAAAACGGTTTTGACATTGTTATTTGCGAACAAATTATCAAAGAAGTTTTTTTCATCGCCCAAATATTCCTCAATCGAACCAAACTCGTCATAGTCAAATGCAAAATGGTCATATATGTCTTTCAACTTTTACGCCCTCCTTCAGCAGTCCGTCTATTATCTCGAAGGCTGTCAAGCAACGGGTTCATCTTATCGCCCAAGGTCGTATCAGGAAGGCGAACATAATCGGGATTTTATGAACCATGCCTTTGGAAACGAAAGTGAGTGACAATCTTATGTAAATTGTGCTATTTATTTTTTTCTCTAACGTAAGTATCCACGACTACCACAGCAATAACAAGCCCAAGAATTTCCGACGCAAGATTCATGCAAAAATCATGTATATTAAAATTTGGATTAGCAAAGACGCCAAAATAAAATGTGATACTAAATGTAATGAACATCATTATGAGCAGTATTCTAATCTTCTTGTTTTTGAACATATATCATAGCTCCTTATTTTATTGCACCTTCGCCCAAAGTCGTATCAGAGTACATAAGCACGAATATAAAACTTGCAATGCCTGATTATTTTTTTGGTTTTATTTTGTCACAGACACCTACGGCAGCCAATGTTACGATAACCGTCACAACAGTGGTCATTACTTGTTCAAGGTGAAACACCTGATAGCAAAGCCACGCAGCAATAAACCCGATAATACCTGCAACAAGAAGCTTGTAAATTGTTTTCATGAAAATATCCTCCTAACTAAAGTAAGTTTTTCATCCACGCATTCAGCATATGTTTACTTGAAGAATCTCAGCTTATCAGAAAGCCCTGTGCCAAACACTTCCTCAAATGCAGTTAAAACCTTTTCGCAGTCCTCTAAAGCAAGGCCGGTTTTCTCCGTAACGCCTGCCAGCATATCGGCGCGATTATTCTTGTCGCCCTTAAACTTGCCTATCAATGCGTCCCCTGCCTGATCTTCAAAAGCCTTTATGACTTTCTCGCAAATATCGGCGGCAATTCCCGACTTTTGGGAAACCTTTGTTATTACATCTGTTTTGTTCATGTGATCTGCTCCTTATAAATTTTATTTATTCCAACATAGGAAACTATTGCGTAAAAATTGTGTTTATAATTTGTATTCCAATTGACAATCACAAGGTTCTTTTTCTGCATGTGCTTTATTATATTCCAGGGCTTCAACACAACCCATTGCCCGATAGAATGCCTGACTCTCTACTGAGGAATGAGCGGAAATATACAATTTCTTTGCTCCATGTTCTTTAGCCCAGTCTTTTGCCATTTGGAATAATCCCTTTCCAATACCTTTACCACGCATATCTTCTGAGACATGAATGCTAGATAAGTCAAGATATTCTTTATTTTCCCCAAACAAAGCAGGTTCTATAGACGAAAATCCTTTCAGCAATCCGTCCGAGAATGCTCCAAATACTACACCTCCAATTGTTGCTGTACGCTTTAAGCAAGTAATCAATTCACTGTATTCATCTTCGTTCCAATCATCTATAAACGAAATATCTTTAATACACCACTCACCATCAATTTTTCGCCAGCATTGGGTTACTGTTTGATGCCGGTTGAAGTGGGCAAACAACTCACGCCTTATTGCTTCCTCTTTCAGCTCTATATACTTCATTTTAACCTCACGTTACTTAACAATATTTTACTGCGTCTTACCGGCCTGTTATGTGTCAGATAACTATATTAAAATCCCATTTGCGAAAGCCAATCCGAAAGCTGGTTTTCCTATGTATAATCTCACTGTGTTGTGGTTATTAGTGGCATTAACTAAAACAAAGCACCGTGAAATATAAAAGTATTTATCATACCTGCAACTATTACGCCAATAACGAATAGTGCGCAAATAGAACAAATAAATCCCGGTAAAAATATCAGTACCAAATTCCGCTTATTGTGTACACTGTTTTTTATATCATTGAATTTGTAAACCGCCATACAAGCCAACAACATCGGGACTGTTCCGAACGCAAGCCCTATAAACGCCTGCTCCTTCCAAGTGACGGGAAGCATAGCTTCAGGATTAATCGCTTCGTTTGGGCCGAATAAGCTAGCAATTCCTAAGAACAAAGCAATTACAACACCACAGGAATATACGGCATTTGAAATAATTTTAGCTGTTTTAGTCCGATTCATATATACCTCTCCTGCCCATTACATAAACTCGCTACGTTGTGGATGAACATAATAACCGCCACTGCTAAAATCCCATCTGTGAAAGCCAAGTGGATAGCTGGTTCTCCCGCGTCCTTTGGACGGTTCTTTTGCCGCTCTTTCGCATCTGGACAATATGTTTACTTGAAAAATCTCAGTTTATCAGACAGCCCTGTGCCAAACACTTCCTCAAACGCGGTTAAAACCTTTTCACAATCCTCTAAAGCAAGGCCGGTTTTCTCCGTAATGCCTGCCAGCATATCAGCGCGATTATTCTTGTCTCCCTTAAATTTGCCTATCAATGCGTCCCCTGCCTGATCTTCAAAAGCCTTTATGACTTTCTCGCAAATATCGGCGGCAATTTCCGACTTTTGGGAAACCTTTGTTATTACATCTGTTTTGTTCATGTGATCTGCTCCTTTTTGATTTGTATTTATTTCAACATATTGTCCTATGTTAAAACCCATTTTCATACAGTTTGGCATATACCTTACTCATTTTCTATTCGGTTTTTCATCCATTCTGCCAGTTTATCTTTGCTAAATACATAATTCTCTTGAACAACAGTATAAGTACCTTTCAATTCTCCAGATTGGACAAACTCAATAAAGTCATCCGTTATCATCCCTAAAAATGCCGATGCTTCATATTCTGACATATATTCACCAAATTGCTGTGTACCATCTGTTACATAGCCGGAAAAACTTCCCGAAATAACAGGCGGCAGTTGATTGGCAATAACAAAACCTGCAACAATTATCCCAATACTTATGACGCAACATCCTAAAAATAAAGATAAATTAAAGTTTTTCATAGATGCATCTCCTGTTCAAAATATAGATTCTCCTTTTACGAGCGTGAAATAGCTGCTATGTTAAAACCCCATTCCGGAGAGCCAAGCGGATAGCTGGTTCTCCCGCGTTCTTATGTCTCCGTTCTCGCTCCGGTACTTGCCAAGCTGCTTTTCTCCGGCGATTACACCGTCAGTCATAAACAGAACACGTTCTGTTCTCGCCGCCACCTTTGCGTCATGTGTCACCAGCATAATTGTTGTCCCTGCGCGGTTGATGTCCGCCAGAATGTCCATAACCTCGCTTGTAGCCTTTGAGTTCAACGCCCCTGTCGGCTCGTCGCCAAAGACGATTTTAGGGTTGTTAATCAAGGCTCGGCAGATTGCCGCCCGCTGGAGCTGCCCCCCGGACGCTTGCGTAATATCGTTATCGGCCAGCTCCGTGATACCCGTCTGTTCCATGAGCTTTAACGCCCGCTCGTTTATCGTCCGGCGGCTTTCGCCCTTTTTAAGATACGCGGACAATATGATGTTATCAAAGATATTCAGGTTTTTAAGCAGATTGCTTTGCTGGAAAATGAAGCCCATCATGGTAAGCCGCAATTCGGACAGTTTTTCCTCGTCCATCGCGGACATTTCCTTACCGCAAAAATCCACGCTGCCGGAGGTCACTCTATCCATGCCGCTGATATTGTAAAGCAGGGTAGACTTGCCGGAGCCGGACGGCCCCATGACCGAAACAAACTCACCCACATGTATTTTCAGGTCTATATCCCTCAAAACCTGCTGTGAATTGCCTTTGCCTGTGATATACGTTTTATTTACTTTTCTTGCCTCTAATATGTTTATCATTCGATTACCCCTATTCCGCAGTCATTATCAGGCTGCTTGTTTTTTTCATGGTCACGCAGCTTATTATCATGGTGATTGTCACCGCCGCTATAAGCGATCCGGGACAAAGAACATAGCTTATGAGAGGATTTACCACGAAGCTGATACGGGAAGCCCCTGTAAGCAACGCCCCGGCCAAACCCGGGCCAAGTGTCACCGCCGCCACAGTCCCGACAATAACGCCGATCAGTAAGACGGATAATGCCCGTGTAATATACTGCGTCCGAATGTTCCCGTAAGAAAACCCAATGCTGCGCATGATGGAGATCCCGGCGGCGTCCTTTGCCATCAGCATTTTGAAGAACATAGCGGTAATCAGTACGGCGATTGCGACAGCAAGCAACAACGCAAATTTCACCGCCAGTCTAAGCTGCCCGATAATGCCTCCAAGTGTTTGTGATACATA
>Ga0153937_1000485_pt1 | contig 14649 bp, 16 predicted proteins | sample TSNY021MetaG_FD_104680 | JGI IMG/M metagenome (GOLD analysis project Ga0153937, IMG submission 104680) | Attine ant fungus gardens microbial communities from New York, USA - TSNY021 MetaG | ecosystem: Host-associated > Fungi > Mycelium > Unclassified | place: USA: New York, Robert Murphy County... | reverse complement strand
CCTTACGGTTTCACAGCAAAAGGAATTAGAAAAACAGGCGTTTTTGGGCAAGGGAAACGAAGCGGTAATCCTTGCGCTGTACACCGGTATGCGGATTGGGGAAATCAGCGCCTTGAGATGGGATTGTGTCAAGATAGAACTAAAAAACTTTTCAAATAAAATCAGCCTGTATGCACGAATGGATACAGGCTGATTTTCTATTGAAGTATTACCAATCAGTAGGCACAAGCTTGGTCCCATCCCACCACTTTTCAACGACAGCTTCTTGAAAGTAAGTTTCGTTAATATCTGCATGGTCTACAATAATGACCTGCATACCGGGAGTTAATTCTGCCACACGTTTAAAAATGAATTCGTAGATAGTTCTAACCTCTTGGCTATCTACGTTTTCATCATTCGTTTCTGGAGGAAAATAGACTTGGGAAGGTTGATCTAAAAACAGAATGCCGGGCACAGGACGGTTATGCTGCCTAAAATATGAATGAAGCGCAAACAAGGTAATCAGGTGACAGCCGAGCCAGTTAGAACCGCTTCCAAGTTGTTGTAAGGGTACGGGTCTATCTCTATCAACCATAACAGTTAACTTGTTAAAATCAAGTCGATATGGATATTCGCTATGCTCAAGTTCTAAGTCTTTTGCCCACTCAGACATCTTTGAAGAAATAATGCTTATTACAGACTGCTTACGTTCGTCAATTTCATCAACATCAAGCAATAAATCTATTTCGCTGATTCTGGACTCAATTTCGGAAAGCTTTTTACGAGTTTCATATTGGTCGTCAGACATAACAACGCTTTCAAGCCAAAGACTTATTCTTCCCATAACACGGCCACGACGAGAATTTAAGTCTTTGAGATGATAAGCCTCTTTATTCTCATCGTATATTGCATTTATTTCGAGCTGCATAGTTTCTGCTTGTTCGCGCAACTGTTGTCTACGCATAATTAATTCATCCGCATAGTTTCTTAAATGAGGGCGCTCGCGAGTAACAGACGACAACTTATCAGAAAGTGTTGTGATAGCTTCTCGTATTTGGTTTGCACTTGGTAATGGCGAATCTATTGTTTCCGAACAAAGTGGACAATGATTAGGGTCAAAATCGACTTTTTCAAATAACCCAATAGACTCCAAACGATTCTTTTGATGTGAAACTTCCGTGCCAAAACCTCGGACTTGTCCTAAAAATTCTTCGGTACTCCTTATATCGATACTCAAATTGTCAATATTTCGATTTACTTCCTCTAATTGAGATTGCAAAAGAGAAATTCTGTCCATTCCCGATACTAAAACATCTACTGGCTTCCAACTCGTAGCGCCTTGCAATGCCTTTCTTACACTATTATATTCGGATAAATCGACATAGATATCATCGCTTATTAATCCTACTTCTTTAGCCTCGGCAAGAAGTTCTGTTGCCTTATGAAGTCCATTGCCTTTCAGTAGTTCTACTTCCTGTAAGCTACGCCTTATGATTGTAGCTTCTCTTTTTAACATAGTTTTCTCGGATTCAAGCGCCAACGAATCTTCATTAATAATGCCCCAGAAGTATGGTAGGGTATCCTTTATGGCTTGCGGCATAAATGGCTCAGATTGTCTATGAAACAAAAATTTTTGAGAGGCAATTTCGTCTTGGTTTTGTATGCAGTAGAATAAGGTGTGCCGAATATTTGCAGAAAGAGGCTGTCTACTCTGGTCCGCTGGCGGAGTAGACAGATTTTCTGAAATACCAATTTTAGCCGATAATAATTTTTCTAAACCTTCGTTATCGACCGGCGTTGCCAAGTCCAAAGAATCAGGTATCTCCTTGGCTCCAAGAATATAACGGCATTTATTTGTTGAGGATTGTCCATGCGGTGGATTTTCTCTCGCTATCAGAATATATTCACCGTTATGTATAAGGTGTAACCCATACCAAGCAACCCGATCGCGTACAAAGCCTTCTGCAATATTGCACGAAGAACCACCAAAGCAATAATCAATAATATCGCCAATTACTGATTTTCCAGTTTTTGATTTTCCTGTAATAATATTTACTTTCCCAACTTCAAAAGGAAGTACACGCTTTTGTGAATTTTTTCCGTACAACACGATAGCAGATATTTGCATTATGGTTTCACCCCCCAAACAGCATAGATATTTTCTTCTGCTCCCATTTTTTCAAACCAACGGCCTACATGTTCTGACTTTTGTAAGCAATCCGCAATTTCTGAATCTGTTTCGGCATATTCTTTAAGTTTAGTTTTTGATATAGTCTTTATAATTGACAGTCTACCGTGCTCAATAGTAATTATGCCCTGATGTAATAAAAATTCTATGGCTTCATTGGTAAACGACACTAGGCTTCGTACCCTATCGGGAAAACCAATTAAAACATCTGGATTTTTCTGTAGCCATACAACCATATTGCTCCGTGACGATACTCGTTCCCTTGTGCTTTTATGTAAAACAATCGGCAGTACAAGATATGTAAGAGTAAATGGATAACCATCTTTAGCTTTTTTCTGGTACTCATATATTGTTGAGTACAAAACTGTTGAGCAAAATGCCGGATTTAAAAAATATGCAATTTCAGGAGCGCGTCTATTCCATAATTCCATAAACTCACCCTCCTAAAAGATGGCATAATCTATCCCAAAAATCAACATGCCATCCAACTTTGAGTTTGTTCGCTAATTCATGAAATGTGCCACGCATAATAAATGGTTCGGTTACTCTTTCCCGAATTGGATAATTCAAATCCTCAATTTTCCCGAACAATATTTTTCCTGATTTCTCTTTTTGTGCTTCGCTGATTACATTGCCGTAATCTTCGAGTTCTTCTTTCATTACCAAAAAAAGGCGATTCCATTCATCAATTAGGGCGGCTTCATATTTTGACAATTCATCCACAAACCGAAGTTGTTCTCGTACCCAAATGCTTCTCTGGCAGTAAGCATTATAATAATCCTTTATACACCTTTTCAACCTATCGTTTGAAAGAGAAATGAGCTTTAATTGCTCTATAAAAATTTTCTTTTCTGGAGAAAGCCCTGCAATTTCATCATCTGTCGGCTCATAATATGCGTCTACATCTATAGGGAGAGAATCCGCTTTATACTCACTACCTATATCAAACATAGTGAATTGTAATTGCGCTCTGTTAATAAATGTTGGTTTCTCCGAGCTTAGACATTGTATTACGGCATTAATCCACCAGCCGAGCACTTTTTCATATACTTTTTCTTCATACACAGGAATAGTGGCACACCTAATATATGGCATGATATGTTTCTTGATCTCAAACATCGTTGGAGAATTATCATAAACATATATGTGCTTTACTAGATTTTCACGAGCTGTTTCACCCAAAGCCTTAAAAGTATTGTAAAAGCCTGCGTTTGTCTTGCCTGTATGGGTTTGCGCTACATTCAATAAAATAGACAATGCTTTCTTGTAATCCCTATTTGCTGACCGATTTAAGTATGAAGCTGCACTATTCGCCTCTGATGATGCAGTTGTCATAACGATGAAGTCAGTACCATTAAGATTATCGCTATCAGCTATTATTGCATCGCACCAACTCTTAAGCGTTCTCCACAAATCAACGCTTGTGTCAATAAGACTACCCTTTTTATATAGTTGGTGTTTTGTCTGAATACGGATGTACGGTGTATCTTTATCCACAAAAGCCACATCATCAAATTTTTCTATACATAGCTGAGCTTGTGGATTTTCGTTTTGAAGGAGTAGTAATAATGCTGCAAGAACCTGATATAAATAGCCAGAGAGTTGCCCCGGTGCATCGTGGCGGGTGTCAATGCCCATGCAATATCTCTTCCTCTCTAATAATAATTAAACACTAAATGAATATTGAGGTTAATGACTCTATCAATCAGGAGACACCAGAAACCAATATGAAGTTACTCAATGTTTTATGCAATAATTTGATTAAGAATTATCTTGTACGATAGCCCTCAATGGAGCTATCGTACATTTTTTCTTCAAACATCGTCGCATTTAGTTTATTTTACCATATGAATAGGAATTCACAAAGCTTTTTCGCGTAATTATTAGCTATTTTTCTCCTATAATGTCGTTTGATATCACTCGTATGCCAAACGCGCCGATTTCATCCCCATACTTCCAAACAATTTCAATCCGGCTTTCGCTGTAAACAACAACATGCTTTACTAATGCGGCAACAAGCTCATTGCTGTACTGTAAGGGCTCGGCCGTATCTTGAAGATACTCGACGGCCGGAGGGAGCACCGCCAAGCTCTGCGCATACTCCCGGCCCCGCTGTTCCAGTAAATCCGCCTTTTCTGAAAGTGCCCGGATACTCTCACCGGCAGAATCGCGCTTGCTGAAATATTCCACCCGGCTGATTTCGCCGTCGCTGTAAGCGTTGTATAGAGCCAGCTTTTCACTGTTTATCCGCTCTATCTCCCTTTGAAGTGAGGCGATTTCCTTAACATAATCAACGGACGGCGCGGCGGATTTTTCGGAAGCGGCCTTTTTTCGTTCCCTGAGCGCGTCCCGCAACCCTTGTATGGAAGCGAGTAAAACGCTCTTTAGCGCCTCAGCCTCTATCTTGCCGTCAAAGCAGGTATCACAGGCCGCCACACCCTTGTATTTGCAGTAATAGGCCATGACTTTTGCGCCGTTCTTCACCATCGCGTGCCCGCAGCCGCCGCAGCGCACCGGCACCGGCAGGGAATGAGGGGAAGGCACACGCGGCCCGTACTTCGCGCCTTTGGATTTAATTGCCCGGATAACAAGCTGCGCCCGGTCAAACTCGTCCTTTGTAACAAGGGGCTCATGGGTATCTGGGGTGATATACCACTCCGATTGCGGTTTTATCCGCGCCTGTCGGCTGCCGACCTTATCCACGGCGTACATGCCGTTTGTCATGGCCCCGGTATACCTCAAATCCCGAAGTATGCGGGTGATCTCGGTGCCGGTCCATATCGGCCTGAGCTCGCTCCATGAGCGGACCTTTTGCTTTTGCGTCAGATATTCAAGTGGCGTCGGCACGCCATCGGTATTGAGCGCCGCCGCTATCCGCGTGGGCTTACTCCCGGCCAGCGCCATATCGAAAATACGCCTCACGACCGGCGCGGTCATTTCATCAATAACCAGCTTGTATCTGTCCTCGCCGCTTTTCCGATAACCGTAAATATCATAGGAAGCGAGATATTTTCCCGTTTCCCATTTCGTCCGGTAGCCGCTCTTTACCTTCCGTGATAGGTCCTTACAGTAGTAATCATTACACAAATGCTTGAAGGCGATACTCACATCGCCGGCGCCGCCCTCCTGCGTCTCGCTGTCGTATCCGTCGTTTACGGAGATAAAACGGACGCGGAGGAATGGAAAAATCTGCTCGATATAGTCGCCAACCTCAATGTAGTTGCGCCCAAAGCGGGAAAAATCCTTGACGATGATACATTGAACGCCGCCGCTCCGTGTCCGGTCCAAGAGCTCCGTCACGCCGGGGCGCTGAAAGTTCGTGCCGGAATATCCGTCGTCCGAAAACTCAACGACGCTCGCGCCCTTTAGTTCGGGATGGGAGCGGATAAACTTGCCGATAAGCTCCCTCTGGCCTGCTATGCTCTGGCTGTCGCCGTGTAATCCATCGTCGGAGGATATGCGGAGATAGGCGGCCGCCACATATGACTTATTCATGCTATCGCCGCCTCGCTTTCCTCTATAAATTGTAGTAACGGCTCTTTGTATTCGTCCTCAAACTTGTATTTAACCTCAATCTTGCAATCGCGGCTAACCTCTATCCGCTCGACCATAGCAAGCAGCATTTCCCGCGTCAGTTCCTTTTCACCGATAAACCGCTCCATAACGGATACCCACGGATTGGCTTCGATGAAAGCCGGCTCCAGTTTCGCCGCCTCCGCCGTAATCGCGGACAACTCGGAAGAAAGCGCCTCCTTCTCGTCGTCATACTGGCGGTTAAAATGCTTGTACTCGCTTTCGTTAATAACGCCGTCGCAAAAATCATTATAGCTTTTCTGCTTCCTCACCGGGATACGTTCAAGCCGCTTTTGTATCCGGTCTATTTTGGCGGCCCGTTCATCCTCCCGCTTTATCGTGACAGGGGACGCCTTGATTTGTGCCATGCGAGCCCGAATATCGGCGCATACGTCAATCTCTTTGCGAAGTATGGCGTACAAGGTATCGTATAATTCATCCTGCCGGAAATGCTGATAGGTGTATTTCGGGCTGTTCGCATTACAATGGGTACAAATATAGGTGAGGCGGTAAGTAACTTTATCCCGGTGCGTGTTCGGGATACGCCGGTAAGCCCTCCCGCAATCGGCGCAGAACGCCAGCCCTTCCAAAATGTATTCGGGCAATTCCTCGCGCTTATGCCGGTTCAGGCTGCCCTGTTTTTCCTTCATCCTTTGAAGCTGCTCCACCACGGTATCAAAATCGGCTTGCGAGATAATGGCCGGGTGCGTGTTCTTGGTGATTTTCCATTCCTCTTTCGGAACGTCAAACTGCTTGCCGCCCACCGTCCGCGTCTTTCCCATAGCGAGGTGCCCTAAATAAACGATGTTCTGCAAAATATCCTTTACCACGGTAACGTCCCACGCCTGCGGCTTTTCGTACCGCTTTTCCTTTTGAATCCCCTTGATATAGCGGTAATGGCCGGGATTGGGGACGCCCTCGCGGGTAAGCCTCCGGGCAATCTGATAAACGCTCATGCCGTCCAGTTTCCAGCGGTATATCGTCCGCACGGTCTCCGCCGCGTCCTCGTCCACTATCAGCCTGTTTTTATTATCGGGCGCCTTGACGTAACCGAACGGCGGCGCCTTTCCCACAAACTCGCCGTTTTCGCTTTTCACGGCGAAAGCGGTACGGATTTTCTTTGAAATGTCCTTCGCGTAAAAGGCGTTTATCATATTTTTCAGCGCGACGCTCATTCCCTCGCCCATGCAGCGCGGGTCAAAGCTGTCATAATTATCGCCGATGGAGATAAAACGGACGCCCAGCCGGGGGAATATGACTTCGAGGAAGTTTCCGGCCTCCACATAATCCCGCCCGAAGCGTGATAAATCCTTTACCACGATACAGTTTATTTTCCCGCGCCGTACTTCATCCATGAGGCTTTCAAAGCCGGGGCGCTGAAAGTTCGTGCCCGTGAGCCCGTTATCGGAAAACTCGCCGCATAGTGTAAGCTCCGGCGAGCCCTCAATATAATTCCGCACCATGAGTATTTGATTTTCAAGTGAAAGCGCCTCGCGGTCCTCGGAGGATAAGCGGGCATACACGGCGGCACAGTACAAAGGCTTTGCCACAGGGGAAGCGGCCGGGGTATCCGCCGCCGTCGCTTTTCTGCTCTTGCGCGCCATTTATCCCACCCGCCTTTCGTCCATCGTATCGGCAGGCAGCGCGGAGATATACCGCAGCGCGTTTTCGTAGTTCCGGCGATACCGGGGGATAACCTCAATGCGCCCGTTTTCATATACGGTAATCCGCTCTATGAGCTCCACGACGGCGGCGCGGGTCAAGCTCTGGATGTTATGGTATTTCTTGAAGTGCTCTATCCAAAGCGTACCCGCCGCCCGGTTGTTTACAATGTCGGAAAGCTCTTGATTTAAGCGGTCAAGCGCCTTTTCCGCGTCCGCCGACTGAACGGCGAAGGCATCCCGGAAGCTGATATAATCATCCTTCGGCATAACGCCGTCGGAATAATCCTCATACAGCCGGAGCTTGCGCTTGTTCAGCTTTTCAATTTCGGCCTGCTTATCCGCAATCTGCTTTTGAATCTTCAAGGCATCCATTTGTTGCAGCGGCATATCCTCGATGAAGGCGAGCACCCGCCCGATCTTCTCACACTCCCCGATATGAGCCGTGAGGGTATGGAATACGGCTTCATACAGCGCCTTATCGCTGATAGAATGACTTGTGCAGCAGCCGCCTTTTTTATGAGTATTGCAAACATGGTAAACGTATTTCATTCCATCCTTGCCCGGAACGTACTTGCGGATAAGGTTTTCGCCGCAATCCCCGCAAAAGAGCATACCCGAAAACAGATATACGGCGTCCTCGCCGCTGCCGATGCGGGTATCCTTTTTCAGCAGGCCGGCCACCAGCGCAAAATCACCCGCCGGAATAATGGCCTCATGGGACTCTGCCACGCGCACCCACTCGCCGGGGTCCTTTTGCGTGCGCTCCCGAATCTTATAGTTTGGCGTCGAAGTCTTGCCCTGCGCGAGAACGCCGGTATACAGTTCGTTTTTGAGAATACGCCCCACGGAAACCGGCGTCCATTTTGTTGCGTGTTTTGTCTGAAATGAGGTATGGAATTTTGAGCCGTTGCTTTTCTTGTATTCAAGCGGTGAAAGTATGCCGAGCCCATTGAGCCGGTCGGCAATACCTTGTTGGCTCATGCCCTCGATCTTCCACTTGAATATATCCCGCACCACGGAGGCGGCGGCTTCATCCACAAGCAGCCGGTTATGATTGGCCGGGTCTTTTATATATCCGAAAGCGGCAAACGGCGCTATGAAATCGCCCTTTTGACGCTTTACCTCAAACTGGCTCCTTATCTTCCGCGATGTATCCGCGCAGAAAGCGTCATTGATAAGATTTTTGAAGGGTACAATCAAGTCGTCGGTCTGCGCGTTATGGCTTTGGCTGTCGTAGTTATCGTTTATGGCAATGAAGCGCACGCCCATATATGGGAAAAAGTGCTCAATCAGTTTGCCAGTCTCAATGTAATTCCTGCCGAGGCGCGAAAGGTCCTTCACGATAACGCAGTTAATCCGCCCCGATTTAATATCATCCAGCAACCGCTGAAAATCGGGACGGTCATAATTCACGCCGGAATACCCATCGTCTACATAGGGCTCCGCGGCGAGCTCAATATCCTGCTTTTTGCTTATAAAAGACTGTATCAGTTCCTTTTGATTTACAACGCTGTCCGATTCTTCTTTGTCGCCGTCGTCTCTGGACAGACGGACATAAGCGGCGGCTTTCCAAACCGTACCGCCCGAAACAAGGCCGCCATTACCGAAATCGGCAAAGATGGGCGCCCGTACATTATTATTGTTGTTACGCAAATGAATCACTCCCGATTGTTTTTTGATTAGAAACCAATCAACAACCGGGCTTCGCTGTTTTGTCCTACGCCCATTATACCGCGTCTAAACAGCGGAAGTCAGCCCCCTAAATCGGTTTCTTTTAAATAAAAACGCGCCCAAAGGCGCAGCGGAATTGTGCGTAATGGCCTGCCGCATCCTCATACCCTCGCCATTAGGCTTTCCAGCCGGTCGTCCAGCGTCGCGCCGCTGTCGGCAAAGCTCACTTTGACGGCAATTCTGCCGACGCGGTAGCAGTAAGGATTTTTCACCTGCCGGACAAACTCGCGTATCCGTTCGTCCTTGCTTTTGTCCGGCGAAATCTTCACGTCGCGTATATCCACCAAATCGTCAGGGTCAACGGTGCGGATGTCCACGTTTTTCATTTCTTCCAGCGTCATTTCACGCATGGCGATTACCTCCCTATAAATATTGTTAGTATCAAAACCACATGAACAGGCCGGGCTTGTATGAAAATAAGCCCGGCCCGTGGTATCTGGTTTCGATATATAGCCGCACCGCCCGTGTACGCTGCTTTCCCATTGAGAGAGGATAGCGAAAAAAGCGGCGCGGTAATTTCTCCGTTCGCTTGCTTGTGTTCAGCCGTATTTGCCACGCCCCCCGGCTGCGGGGATATTTTAGGCCGCCGTTGGCTAATACCGGCAAGATGGCCGGACGCCCGTAAGGGCGGCTTTTCGCAAAGCGAAAAGTATTGAACAGCGTCATAGCTCCGCCTGTACCGCCGCTTTGCCAGAGCAAGCGAATACCGCAGGGCTCCCCCCAAGTCTTTAGGAGGCCGTGAGGAAGTTTCGTTATCCCCCGCGCGGGTTATCGCGCCCATCCTGCCACGGATGGGTTATAAGCAGACGTTTATCGCTCCGGCAGCCCTTCCGGGCTTCCATCACCGCGCCGTCCCTTATCGCGCTTGCCGCGCGGGGGTATGTGCCTAAAATACCGTATATGAAATTGTCAAAGTACGAGTGAAGGGAATTATCCTTCTACCCTAAGGACTGGCAGAGGCGTTTTGGGGGGATGGAAAATAGGAATTTTGAAAATATTTTTAACGCAAAAATGCCCGGCGGGTTTACACCTGCCGGGCATTTCCTATCAATACTCTATTTTATTTTCGTCACATCTTTTTCATAAGCTCCAAGAGCGCATCCTTTTTATCTTTAGAAAGTGTGTTCCATGTGTTAAACATTTCTTTCTGTTCCTCGCTCATTTCGATAGGCTCGTCTCCTTCCGCGAAGAATTGCGAAAGCGTTATACCGAATCCCTTGCAAATGGTTTCCAATGTGGGAATACCGGGTAGAGTATTTCTATTGAATAGATTTCTAAGTGTCGTCTGCGATATATCTGCCTCTTTGGCAAGCCTGTAATTACTCCAGCCCCGTTCATCACGGAGTTGTATAATACGTTTCAAAATGTCCATAACCGTGCCTCCGTCCTTGCTTATATTTTACAGTTCAAATGAGTTGCAACAAAGAAACAAGTTGAGTTGCAATAATGGCTCAAATGAGTTATAATTGTGAGCAAGGATAGTATTGACAATTAAAGAAAACGGCTCCGCTCGAAAGCGGAGCCGCACGGTGAAGCGGTGTGCGTTAATCGACCAAATACTGCCTGAGCTTTTCGCGCGCCCGTGTGACAGATTCAGCAACCGTCTTGAAATTGACGCTTTCCATTTCAGCAATCTGGCGATAAGTCAGCCCGCCGAAGTAATGCAGGATTACCCTGTGCCTCTGTGTCTCGGTCAGCTTGTCGATAGCGGAATAAAGCCGCTTATAGCTGTCCATCCTACTTATGAGATCGGCGAAGTCCTCTTGCGGGCATACAATAGTCGTGTCTGTCAGTCCGTCTATGTATTCCGTGTGACGCCGCCTTTCTTGCCGCCTTTGGGAGCGGATTTGCCGGTCTGCCTGCTCCAACAGGTCTTTGACCTCGCTTGTTACTTCAAACCGAATCCGCTTTCCATCGGCGAGCTTATACATCATTTCCACTAATGGCTTGTCCATAATATTCCTCCTGTTCGTTCGTTGTGGGGTAATACCGGCGAACGGAGGAATAGGCGGGCCTCTGGCCCGAGCAATAATGATAGGCAGCAAAAAAACGCCCAAAGAAGGCGGGCCTCTCTGGACGTTCTCAATAAAAGCAATTACATAAAAAAGGGCATGATGAAATACTCGACTGTTTTTTACAGTCTGCAACCAATAGGGCGATAACGATAAAGTTTTGTTGTCGGCGGGCTAAATCCGGCCGTTATGTTTCCATAGCGGCCTTTTGTGTTGAATGGGAAGGATATAACATGACACGGCGACGCCTCCTAATTGCCGCCGTGTCCTTTGAAAAGGGCGCAGTTTACCAAGCCTCCCGAAAAATGGGAAACGGCGGATTTGATTTGTTTTTCAAAACCGCCGTATGGCTACTGTCTATGCAATTTTAGCGCATGAAATCAACTGCCAAAACTGCGGTTTCTTTAATTTGCCGCATGGGCCGTGAATTGAAGATAGAGCTTTTTATGCTATCTATTTATTTCGCTTCTTCTATGATATAGGCGAATACTGCGCCGTCGTTCCAGCTACCCACATACAGGGTATCCGCATGAACCAATACGGCAACGCAACCACCGATATTATCAACTACAATTTCAGTCGTGCCATCCGGGGCAAGTGTCCGCACACAACCATCCCCGTTGTCGGCGGCAAAGATGATGTTTTGGTCGTTTGCGTCTATCCCAACGCCGGGGCGTCCAAATTCATCTGAAATTGTGCTTGTAGTTCCGTCTGCCGCCACTTTAATAATGCCGCCGCCGTAGTTCGTGACATAAAGATTACCGTCTAAATCCTCTACTACTCCGACAGGCGTTCTCATTCCGTCCGCTACCAGTTCAACCTTGCCGGAAGTGTCTACTTTAACAATTTCATTACTGCCCCGGTTTGTTACCAACAGTTCGCCAGATTGATTGAAAGCTATCCCGGTGGGAGTATGAAATCCCTGCGCAAATGTGCTTTTTTTACCGTCAGGCGTTACCTTGTAAATAACGTCTTTTGAGTAATCGGATATATACAGGTTGCCGCTCTCGTCAAAAGCCAAACCAGCCGGGGAACCCATACCATCAGCAAATACGCTGTGATTGCCTTCCGTGTCAATTTTAGTGACGGTACTGCCGCTCCAATTCGATACATACAAGTTTCCATCATTATCCACAGCTATCCCCGTTGGTGCATTAAATCCCTCATATGTTGCCTTTAATGTCAATGTAATGCCGTTCTCCATATTGTTTTGTCCCTCCGATACGTTCTCACTTGGCAAGGCGGTTTCTGTTGCCGATACGGGCGGGGGTGATACAGGAGGCAAGGATGATTGCCCCGCCTCCGTTGTGGCATTGGAACAGCCTGTCATAGAAAAAAGCATAGCAACTAACAAAGAAATAAGTTTCGTCATTATCAACATCTCCAATCATTTTTTACTTGCTCAAAGTAATATTTCTTTCAGCAAAAACCTTTTTCGCTACATTGACAGCATTAAGCACTTTGGGAAATCCCGTATAGGGAATACATTGAATAAAAGTTTCAATGACTTTTTCGGGCGATAATCCAACATTCAAAGACCCGTTTATATGAACCTCTAATTGCAGCTCACAGCCTCCGGCAGTCAACAAACTGGCAATCGTTATCACCTCTCTTTCCTGTAAGGAAAGACCTTCCCGGCAGTAGACATCCCCAAACGCAAATTCAAGGATGTATCTTCCCAAGTCCGGCGCTATTCCCTCTAAGGAAGCGATAACCTGCTCCCCGCCGTTGCCATCCACCTCTTTCAGTCTTTCAGTTCCTCTTTTCATGCGCTCGTTTTCCATTTGCATAACCTCCTATATTGTGGTATACTCATACCATACAATGTAGAGTTAACTCGAGGTCAAGTATTTTTTGGGAGGAATTTTCATGGGATATGGATATGCAATCGGTGAGTTTTCATCAATTACAGGCATTAGCATTTATACCTTGCGATATTACGAAAAAGAAAATTTAATCATTCCAGAACGCAAGGAAAACGGCAGACGCTTATATTCTGATGGTGATATATCATGGATACAGTTCATCAAACGTCTGAAAGATACGGGTATGCCGATTAAGGAAATACAAAAATACGCCCAGCTTCGGGCGCAAGGCGACAGCACTTTAGAGGAACGGATGGAAATGTTGATACAGCACCGGGCCGTTCTGAAAGATGAAATTGCCGCTATGCAGGAAAATCTTACAAATCTTGACGATAAAATTAGTTATTACAAAACGGAAATAAAGAAAAAACATCAATATGCAGGATAAGGCATAAAAAAGGGAACGTGGCCCGGCCTTTCTGGCCGTCGCGCTCCCTTTTTTATACCTATACGCTTTCTCTTTTTATAGAGTACCCACACGGTTTAGTCATTCCAATATTTGAATAGAAATTACACCGTCGATTTGAGCCGGATATGTTTCTCGAACAATACCATCATAGATAATTTTCACCAAGCATCCTTGTGGTATATCACTTAAATTTATTGAAATACCGTTTATATCCAATACAGATGAATCATTATTTTTTAATGAAACCGTAAATTGTGACCTATGGTTAATATCATTTTCTGAAATCCCCTCAACAAGTAAATAATTATCAGCGTTTTCAAGGACATTCGCATAAAATGATACTTCGGGTTGTTTAGGTAAGGCCCGACCAATAAAAATGCCACAGACCAATGATATAATCGCAGTACCTATAACAAGTAAGATAATAAAATTCTTTTTCATGTTTATGCACACCTTTTTCTATGGTTTGATAGTCGCTATCCGAAGTTTAATATACAAAATCATCCGGCACCTTGCTGTTAAAGTTATAATCACCCCACTTTGATAAATAATCATAAGTGGCTTCATATGAAACTCCGTCTATCACTAAATAGGCATTGCTATCGTTGGTAAATGTATGCCGCTCACCATCTGTTGTCGTGATATAAAAAGTTATTCCACCGCCAGTAAATTCTTCTGGATTTTCTATTTTCTTGCCATTTGCATTATTAACTATCTCTACAATATTTGCAAATTCTGAAACGTCATAATTCTTGTATCTCTCATTCTCAAGGTTTGGCATAGAAACGGCTTCTATTTTTTCAACATCACCAACTTTCAAATTTTGCGCCCATGCCATATTTTCATCTTTGTTATTGCATCCTGTAAATGTTAATATCAAGCAAAGAAATGCGATAATTTTAATCATATTTTTCATTATTGAACCCCCTATTTTGATGTGGATAGCTTGATATGCTTCAATCTTCCGGTATATCAATATTTGTATAATCAAATATGATTTTCCTACATTGTCTGCAAATATATGCGTCAAAGCAAGCCCCATGCATCACATTATTGACAAGCATTACCTCGTCCTTATCTGGAAGTAATGATACTTTGTGCTTTCTCTTTGCCCAAAGCATACGATTACCCAGTTGCAAATATCCTTTCTCCATGTTAGTTTCGCAAGCAAGACACTTCATAATAAACTCCTTTTGTTGTAGTTACCGTGCTAAATAAGTTAGCTGAT
>Ga0153937_1000482_pt1 | contig 14680 bp, 9 predicted proteins | sample TSNY021MetaG_FD_104680 | JGI IMG/M metagenome (GOLD analysis project Ga0153937, IMG submission 104680) | Attine ant fungus gardens microbial communities from New York, USA - TSNY021 MetaG | ecosystem: Host-associated > Fungi > Mycelium > Unclassified | place: USA: New York, Robert Murphy County... | reverse complement strand
GTGTGGGATCAGCTTCCCAGCGATGCGGCCGACTATGCGGACGGGGATACGGTCAATGTCATCGCTCCCACTGAAAGCACGGTCTACGTGACCGGCGGCACCTGGACATTTAAGGATTGGGATGAGGACAGCAAAACGATCGACGGCGACGACGTGGTCTTCACAGGAACATGGACATACACGGCAGACGAACCCGAAGCCTCCACCTACAATGCAGGCTACACCTTTGTATCGGACAGCAGCAAATCCATCCCGCAGGCGGTGTGGGATCAGCTTCCCAGCGATGCGGCCGACTATGCGGACGGGGATACGGTCAATGTCATCGCTCCCACTGAAAGCACGGTCTACGTGACCGGCGGCACCTGGACATTTAAGGAGTGGGATGAGGACAGCAAAACGATCGATGGCGACGACGTGGTCTTCACAGGAACCTGGACATACACGGCAGATGAACCCGAGACTCCGACCTACAATGCGGGCTACACCTTCGTGTCCGGCACCAGCGGCAAGTCGGTACCGCAGGCAGTGTGGGCGCTGCTGCCAAGCGACACGGCCGACTATGCGGACGGGGCCAAAGTAACGGCGGCCACGCTGTCAGCTGCGACAGTCAAAGTAACCGGCGGCACCTGGACGTTCACCGGCTGGGATGCTACTGAAAAAATGATAGACGGCGACGACGTCCTCTTCACGGGTACCTGGATCTTCACGGCGGACGGGGAGACAGTCTCCTACACAGTGAACTATGACCCCAATGGCGGCAGCGGCAGCCATGCGGATGAAAACCTGACCTCCGGCAGCAGCTACACGATCCTGACGCTCTCCGGTACCGGAATCACCCGTGACGGTTACACCTTCAAGGGCTGGAACACCAAAGCCGATGGCAGCGGCACATCCTATGCGCCCGGCGACAAATTCACGATTACGGAAGATGTTACGCTCTACGCACAATGGGAGAAGATATCCACTGGCGGTACAACAAACGCCGGAAATACGTCGAACACCACCAACACGTCGAACACCACCAACACGACGAATACCGTGTCCCACTCCCCGAAAACCGGTGACACAAGCAGCATGGTGCTGTGGATCACCCTGTTTTTCCTCTCGCTGGCCGGTGTGGTATCCCTGCTGTGGGCAAGCCGCAGGAGAAGACAGATCAGACAGGGGCGTTAACGCTTCTGACCACACACCCGATAAGATATATAGAAATTATGTTCCCATAGACATAGGGTAGTCAAAGAGGCCGCGTTTCCAATGCATTTGGGACGCAGCCTCTTTTCGGTTACAGAGGATAAATGTGATTTGGAAGGAGAAGAACATGGCGAGAATTGGAAACAATGTCTATGAACGCAAGGATGGGCGTTTTGAAGGCCGGTATATCAAAGGCCGGAAGGAAAACGGCAGACCGAATTACGCGTATGTGTACGGTTCGACTTACGAGGACGCCAAAAAGAAGCTGGATGCCGCAAAGGAAAAAGCCGGTCTCCGGCAAAAAGCGCCTGCCGGTATTACGGCGGCGCAATGGCTTGACAGGTGGCTCGGCCTGGCGGGGATTTTCATAAGCGGCACGGCTCTCGGACGATATTCCTCGGTCATATCCGAGCACCTGTCCCCTGCCCTGGGAGAAATGGAATTGGCAGAGCTGGACAGCAAAACGGTCAACGGATTTCTGCGGGAAAGCGGGCTGTCGAAAGATAGATGGAAAGATACCGTATTCGTTCTGAAGTCCGTAATGAGGCTGGCTGAGACGGAATACGGAATCCCCGCCATATCAGACCGCATCATGGCAGCCACACGGAAAAGCCATCCAAACAGGGTGCTGACAAAGGAGCAGCAGGCGTGCCTGACATCGGCGGCGCTGAATAAGGGCGATCAGCTCGGTATCGGGACATTGCTGATTCTTTACACCGGACTGCGGATCGGGGAGCTGTGCGCCCTGCGGTGGGAGGACTTAGGTCTTGAGACCTCTGTCTTAAGCATCCGGAGATCCGTCAGGAGGGTGAACTCCATGGATGAAAGCGGCAGGGCGAAAAGCAGGGTGATCATCGGCGAGCCGGGATTCAAGGCCGCTGTCAGAGATATCCCGATCCCCCTATCCCTTACGGAACACCTTACGAAATACCGGCATCTTCACATCCCCGCGGATTATATCCTGACCGGACGCCCGGATAAATTCGCCGAGCCGAGCAATGCTGAGTATCATTTTGTAAAGCTGGTGAAGGCTGCCGGGCTTGAGGGTATCAGCCTTGGCATGCTACGCGGTACCTTTCAGGGCAGATGCCGGGAAGCGGACATGGACTTGCAGGTAATGGATGCGATATGGGGACGCAAGGCATCCTCCCACTCTCTAACCACCCTGCCCGGTCCGTCCATGGAGCAGAAACGGGAAAGTATGGAGAGACTGGTTCGGGGCTGGATTTCCCGGGATTTCTTCATGGAGGTCAGCTATGAATAATTTCGTTGCTTTTTCCACGCAAGAACGTGGCTATGACCGGAACGAGGTGGCCGCATATAGCGCCCGGATTCACAAGAGGTATGGAGAAGCGGCCGCAAAATAGGAGACCCTCCTGAACGAACACAAAAGGCTGGAGGAGAAATACAGGTCACTATCCAGGAAAAGAAAAGGATGACGTTTTCAAGCCGTGCGGTATCCTTCAGCGCATAGCCGGAAATGCATAATAAGCAGAGAAATGCGTCGGTTATTTTTTGACCGGCGCATTTCTTCGTTCAGGCTTAAAAACAAAACGGCGCCTGGCGTTGTCTTGTTATCCATAAACAGAAAAAGCGCAAAGGTAGATAACAATCCGTTGGTTATCTGCCTTTGCGCTTTTTCTGTTTCAACACACCTGAGGAGGATCAAGAGAACAGCATATATTCGGCCAGATCACCCTCTTTCTCTCCTTTTTCAGGTGAGAAAGGGGGTGTCCAGATATGTGGCATAGGACTCTTTTTCCGGCCAAGCCGTTATACACGCCTGGCTGCCGTGGGCCGCCTCTCCCATCTGAGTTTCACAAAAAAAAATCAGATGGGAGGAAAACGCAGTGAAAAAACGAAAATGCCGGCCCGACTACGGGAAACTCTATCCGGGCGTCGATCTGAACAAAGAGGTTTTGGACGTACTGAAAAAGAGTGACCGCAAGATGGAGTACATGGAATACGACCTGAAAGCCGAGCGGTCCATGAAGGATAAGAGCGGCAAAATTTTCGGGATGCTGCCCGGCAGGGAGGATTCCTTTGAGCGGCTGCTGGAGACAGACACACAGTTTATATCGGAGGAGCTATCGCCTGAACAGCTTTTGGAGAAACGGCTGGAAGCGGACAAGCTTTACCGCTGCCTCAAACTGCTGGATGAGGATGAACGCGCATTGATCCACGCCCTGTTTTTCGACGGCCTTACGGAACAGGAGTATGCTGCCAAAACGGGCAGAAAACAACAAAGTATCAACGAGCGTAAGCTTCGGATATTGAATAAACTGAAAAAATTACTACAAAAATGATTGATTACCCTGTTAAGCGCCTTTCCTGGCGGGGAAATAAGTGAGGGGATATAACACGTTTCCCCATAGTACCTTGACAAACACCCCGCATTAGCACAACCAGTGCGGGGTCATATCGGTGCACCGGGTAACATTACCCTCCGCAACGCGCGCCACGACCGCCAGCCCTTCGGGGCTGGGAGCGAGCGCCGGGCGTTCCTTTTTAAGAACGTCACGACAAAGCCGCGGAGGCCATAATGATACTTCCTTGCGGCCCGCCATAAACAGAGCGGGAGAAGCGTCGCCTTGGCTGGAACAGGCCATCGGGAGCTTCTATGCGCGGCATAGCCGTGGCCTGTGTGTACGTTAAATAGAAATAAAAATATAAATCAGAATATATTGCCTGCGGTTTGACAGCAGGACAATTGCGCCGGAGGTCATACACTCCGGCGCACCATCGTACTGTCAAGCCGCTTTGAAAGGAGGTGCCGTTCTGGAGTCAAATATACAAACCGACGTGACATCTGGTTCCTGCATGGATGCAACGCTTGGGGATAAGGATTCTTCTGAAAGGCTCCTGGAAATTTTAATATATATCTTCGAGAGGCTATTGCCGAAGCATGGCTACACCTGCCGCACGGAGCAGACGGGGCTTGCCGCCCATATCCTTCAGGCGTTTTGCCGCCGTGCGGTCTCGCTGTCGGAGGCCGGTGTCGGGATCGGCAAGACCCACGCCTACCTGATTGCCGCCGTCCTTGTGAAGCGCGGGCACATCAATGATTTCTGGATCAGCGGCAAATATCCCGGAATGGGATCTGCGGGCGCCATGCCTGTTGTGGCGGCAACCTCCAGCATCGCGCTGCAGAGAGCCATCGCCAAGGACTACATACCCGAAATATCCCGTATCCTGATGGGGAGCGGCATTATCACCCGGCCACTCTCCTGCGTCATCCGTAAGGGCAAGGAGCATTATGTCTGCGACCGGCGGCTTTTGGTTTTCTTCCAGAAGGATGCCGGCGTGAAGGAAAAACAGCTTCTTGAACCGCTGATAAACGGCAAAGGCGGCATTGATCTTGGGGAGATGGATTCTCTCACGCCTTACATCAAACGGCGGATCAACGCCGCCAATTGCAGCAGCAACTGCGGGCGGCGCGATGCATGCCGTTATATGCGCTTTTTAAAGGACGCGAAATCCGATAAATATGACTTTCAGGTCTGTAACCACAACTACCTGCTGGCCGACGTTCTGCGCCGGGCAAAGGGCCAGCGCCCGTTGATCCCTGACTATCAGGCTGTTGTAATCGATGAGGCGCACAAGTTTCCCCAAGCTGCCCGGCAGATGTATGGGATAGTGCTCTCCAGCCTTACCCTGTCAGGGATAGCGAAAACCATCCGCAGCTTTGTGTTCCGGCCAGGTCAGAGCATGGCGGAGCTCTGCCGGGATGCGGACAAGCTGGACGGCCAGGCGGGGCGGCTGTTCCGGGTGCTGGAGGAGAACATACCGGACAGCGCATATCACGAAGAGGCCGAGAGGTTCAAGACCAGGATTGACAGCACTGCCCAGCGGCATCTGCAAAATATCCGGGCGATCATCGGCCGCTTGACGACAGGGCTGGAGGAGCGGCAGGTCCTGCGAAAATACGAGCGCCTTTACGCTCACACCCTGTGGAAGCTTAAGAATGCCAAAGAACAGGTTTCCGCTTTTGAGAGACATGGCGACCTCGTCTACTGGCTGGAAAAGCCGGAGGGCCTTTACTCACTGGATCGGGACGGTCCGGACGAGGCCCTGCTGTGTGCCATCCCCAAGCGGCTGGGCGAGCTGCTCCACGCTGATTTATGGAGCAAGGGCATTCCCGCTGTCCTCACATCCGGCACATTATCAGCGTCCGGGGACTTCACCCACATCAAGCCGGGGCTTGGGCTTAATAGGCTGCCGGAACGTATGCTGATGGAGACCAGCAGGCCGTCGCCCTTTCATTATAAAGAAAACGCCCTGCTTTATATCAGCAGGACGGTTCCATTCCCTGATAATCGCGATGCCCGCTACACCCGGGCAGTGACGGACGAGATGGAGCGGCTGATCATGGCGGCGCACGGGCACACGGCGGCGCTGTTCACGTCCTACCGCCTGATGGATCTGGTGTTCGACGCATTGAAAGCGCGGGGTCTGCCTTTCCCGCTGTTTAAGCTGGGCCGGGGCGGGATGAACGCTATCGAACGGTTTCGTAAAAGCGGGAACGGCGTGCTGTTCGCCGCCGGGAGCATGTGGGAGGGCGTCGACCTTCCCGGCGATATCCTCTCCCTGCTTGTGATCGTCAAGCTGCCCTTCGCCGTGCCGGATCCGGTCAGCGAGCATGAACAGACACGGTACGGCAGCATGGACAAATACAAGAACGCGGTCATTGTGCCGGAGATGCTTGTTAAGCTCAAGCAGGGCTTTGGGCGGCTGATCCGCTCCGAGGCCGACACCGGCGTCTGCGCCCTGCTGGACTCGCGCGTCCGGGAGGATGGGGCTTATCGTGACAGGGTGCTGAAAGCACTGCCCGGCTGCCGTGTCACATCAAATATGGAAACCGTAAGGAACTTTATATTGGCAAAGAAGCCGCCTGCGTATTTCGATTAACAATTGGATTTTTCTTCAGGAAGGAGATGGATGTATTGATGGAAGACAGATATAAAGCCACGACTGAAAATAACACGGACTTTACCGGTCCGCCGCCTGAAGGCCTTATGGACATCCGGGATGTGTCGGTAGATAAAAGCCTGGATAAGGAGGAACGGATCGCGGAGTTTGTCCGGCAGATCAAAAACCCTTATTTATTCCGCTGCGGCAAGTTCACCGTGCGGGCCAGGTTTGCCGACAACGGCGTTTCATTAGAGGAATGCCTGCAGGGTATTTTAAGATAAAAAGATTCAATAAGGGGCTGCAATATTCCGCACGGCAAGTTATAATGGAGCCGGGAAAAGAAAAAGGCATGATAAACCTCATCACTCTTTACATTGCGGAGCAGTCCGACATTAAAGGAGTGATTTTTGTATGCAAATTTACCATGCGACCATGTACATCCGGCTGTCTTATACGGACGACCGGGGGAATGAAAGCGACAGCGTAGGCAACCAAAGAAAACTGATCGAGGATTTCGTTCGGCAAAACCCGGAAATTGAGATCGTGTCCGAAAAGATCGACGATGGGTACAGCGGCGTTATTTTTGACCGCCCCGCTTTTAACGAGATGATGCGGGATGTGGAAGACGGCAAGATCAACTGCGTCATCGTCAAAGACCTGTCCCGGCTGGGACGGGAATATATCGAGACCGGACGCTTCCTCCGCCGTGTTTTCCCAGCCTATGGCGTGCGGTTCATTGCCATCAACGACAACATTGATACCGCAAAGGATATGAACGGCGACGACCTGGCCGTTTCGGTGAAGAACATCATGAACGAGGCGTACAGCCGGGACATTTCCATCAAGACGCGCAGCTCGCTGGAAACCAAACGGAAAAACGGTGATTTCGTGGGAGCTTTTGCCGTTTACGGGTACCGGAAATCAGAAGAGAATAAAAACCGGCTGGTCATTGACGAATATGCCGCCGCCGTGGTGAAGGATATTTTCCGGATGCGTCTGGAGGGTGTCAGCGCCGCCAAAATCGCAGAGGGACTGAACCGGCAGGGAATCCCGTCCCCTATCGCCTATAAAAAGGAGCAGGGACTGCCCTATGCCAAAGGCGGGTATGCCGACAAGGAGGGCGCAAAGTGGTCGGCAACGACCATCATCCGCATTTTGAAGGACGAGACCTACACCGGCACGCTGATCCAGGGGAAAAAGGGCACGCCCAATTACAAAATGAAGCAGGTACTTGAAAAGCCCGAAGAGGAATGGCTGCGGGTGGAAAACGCCCATGACTGGATCATCCCCAGACACGATTTCGACCTTGTGAAACGGATCAAAAACCTGGACACCCGGACCGCGCCCGGCAGCGACCGGGTATACCTGTTTTCCGGCATCCTGATCTGCGGGTGCTGCGGGAGCCGGATGACGCGCAAGACCGTTCCGTATAAGGATAAGCAGTATTATTACTACTACTGCCCCTCCGGGAAGAAGCGCGGCTGCCATATGCCTGCCATCAAGGAAGCCGAACTGACCGGATGCGCGCTGGGGATCGTGAAATCCCATATTGACAACGTGGCATCCCTTGAGGCTATGCTGAGCGGGATCGACCAGGATCGCCTGAACCGGGAGCAGGTGAAACGATATACCGGACGGATTGGGAGCAGCGAAAAGCGGCTGGAGCAGATCAACGGTTTCAAGGCCAGCCTGTACGAGAATCTTGTCGGCGGTGTCCTTTCAAAAGAAGAATTTTTAACGCTAAAGAACAAGTACAGCGACGAGGCCAGACAAGTGGGTGAGACAATCGCCAATTTACAGCGGGATCTGGATGATGTGATGGAAAACCGGAGCGGCAAAAATCAGTGGATGGAGCATTTCAAACGCTTTTCCAGTATGGAAGAACTTGACCGCAAAGCCGTGATCCAGCTCATCCAAAGCATTTGTATCATTGACAAAAACAACATCGAGATCTCGTTCAATTACCAATCTGAATTTGACAAAGCCATGTCCATGCTGGCAGTCAGGGAAAGGAGGGCGGGCTGATCATGGCAAGAAAGAGCAGAAAGCATGCAGATGTCCAGACGGAAGCCGCATACCATGCCAGCTTGTATGTCAGGACGGCATTCTACATACGCCTTTCCGTGGAGGACAACAAAAAGCACGGCTATTCCCTTGAAACGCAGCGGCTTATCCTGGAGGACTATGCTGCCCGGTATCCTGAGATGGAGATATGCGGGACTTACGTTGACAACGGCGCAACGGGTACGAACTTCGACCGGCCCGGTTTTAGGCAGATGCTGGCCGATATTGAGGCGGGCAAGATCAACTGCGTGATCGTCAAGGATCTCTCCCGGCTGGGCCGGAACGTGATCGACACGGGCTACTACATTGAGCGGTATTTCCCCGCCCATAAAGTACGCTTTATCTCAGTGAACGACAACTTCGACACCGACAATCCCGATAACATGTTCGGCGGCATCGTCCTGCCGCTGAAAAACATGATCAACGAGGCATATTCCATTGATATCGGCAAAAAAATCAAGGCACAGGCACGCCAGAGCATGCGTGACGGGGAGTATATCGGCGGACGGGCGCCGTATGGTTACAAAAAAGATCCCGCCAACTGCCACAAGCTGCTGGTGGATGAGGAAGCCGCTGCCGTCGTGCGGCAGATATTTGAGTGGGCTTATCACAAAGCAGGACTCAACGACATCGTACGGCGGCTGAATGATGCGGGCATCTTGCCGCCCAGCAACTATAAACGGGCGCAGGGCCTTATCTCGCACGACAACCTGATCGGCAGCGGCAGGTGGCAGACCCGTACCGTCCAAAAGATCCTGAATTCGGAAATCTATACCGGCGACCTGGTGCAGGGAAAGACAAAGATCATTGACCACCGGCAGGTGAAGGCCGGAGCCGACAACCTGGTTGTGGTGCATGGCACCCACGAGGCCATCATCAGCCGCGAAATGTTCGAGACCGTAGCGGCGTACCGCCGTCAAGTAGCAAAGGACAGCAAAAAGAGCAGTCAAATACCCTATACGCCGAATATCTTCAAAGGCAGGATATTCTGTGGACAGTGCGGGATCAGCCTTCACCGGCAGCGGAACAGGGGCATTTACCACTACCGGTGTATTACACGAAACCGCGTCAGAAAAGATGCCTGCGTGGTGGTATCCATAAAGGAGCGGGACCTGACCGCCGCAGTCTTAGAAATCCTGCGCGGACAGATCGGTACACTTGTGGACCACTATCTGGAGCTCAGGAAAAACGGCGCGTTCCTTAAGGAGCGAAACAGCAGGATAACCGCGGAGATCCTGTCGCTGAAACAGAACCTGGAAACAAACAGGCGCTTTTTACGGGGGCTGTATGAAAACCTGGTACAAGGCACGCTGACAAACGAGGAATACTTCACGCTGAAGGCTGGCTATGAAGCAAAAATCTCCGCTGACAGGGAGCGGGCCGCGGCGCTGGAGGCGGGGCTTTCAAAACTGAATTCTGAGCTTAAGCAGTATGACGATCTGGCGCGGGATGCGCAAACGCTAAAAGCCGGCTGCAGATTAACTGTTGATTTGGTTGAGAAGCTGGTGGAACGCATTGATGTGTTCCCGGACAAGCAGGTCCGGGTTAAACCGCGGTTTCAAAATGAATTTGCAGAACTTGAGGAGGTGCTGGGCGAATGCAAAAGTATGTAATTGCCTTATATATCCGCTTGTCACTGGAGGACTTCAAAACAGAGAGCTTAAGCATCCCCCATCAGCGGATGCTCCTGCGCTCCCATGCCGAAACGCTTCCCGACACCGCTGATCCGGAAATACTGGAGTTTATTGACAACGGGTACAGCGGGGCCAATTTCGAACGGCCCGCCATGCAGGAGCTTTTAGAGCTGGTACGGTCAAACCGCATTGACTGCATCATAGTCAAAGATTTTTCCCGGTTTGGCCGCAACATCCTGGAAACCGGCTATTTCATCGAACAGGTTTTTCCCCTGTTCCGCACCCGGTTTATTTCCATCAATGATGATTTTGACACCATTCACTACAAGGGCGACACAGGCGGCATGGAGGTCGCTTTCAAGTACCTGATCAGCGAATATTACAGCCGCGATCTGTCCGTTAAATCCAAAAGCGCCAAGTATGTCAAAATGCGGCGGGGCGAATACCAGAGTAAAATCTGCCCGTATGGGTATAAGAAAGGTCCGGACGGCCGTATGGAGATCGATCCGGATGCCGCCGCGGTTGTCCGTTTGATCTTTGACATGGTGCTGGCGGGGAAAAACGCCACGCAGACCGCAAAAGCCCTGTATGACAAAAAAATCCCCACACCTGGGGAATATAAGGTCAGCAAGGGAGCAAAGAACCCGCATGACGTATCCCGGACAAACGGCGTGTGGCAAAGTACTACCGTCCTGCGGATCTTAAGGGATGAACGGTATATCGGCACATACATTATGGGGAAGCGTGCTGTGACAGAGGTCGGCGGAAAAAAACTCAGGGTCAAAAATGAGGAGGAATGGTTCAGGATTCCGGATCATCACCCCGCCATCATCAACAAAAAAGAGTTTGAGCTGGCACAGTCGAAGCTCCGTAGTTTCAAGCTGCCTAATAGGAAAACGAGGGAATACCCTTTGCGTGGCAAGGTGTTTTGCGGCTGCTGCGGTCACGCCATGTCCCGCGCAAACAGCAACCCCTTATTTTACTGCCGCTATTCACAGGTGGATGAATCTTTCGATTGTCATGGGCTGCGAATCCGGGAGAAGGAATTGGAAGGGATTTTGTTTGAGACACTTGTGAAACAGGCGCAGGCGGTATTGGCGGTTGATAATGTATGCGGACTTTCCGACCTGGACTCCCAGCTCGTCCAGCAAGTGAAATGGGAAGGGCAGGTACAGCAGCTTCAGGATCATAAGCGCGGTCTGTACGAGCAATACCTGCTCCGGGAGATTGACCTTGAGGAATATAAGCGAAGGAAAACGGAATATGATGCCGACCTTGTCCATGTCAAGCAGATCTGCTCTGCGCTGACAGCCCAGACGCGGCAGGCCCAGAAAGAAAATGCCGAAAAGAAAAAGACGCTGGAGGCTGCTCAGAGAATCTCCAACGAAACCGGATTGACACAGACCCTCTCTGACCTGCTCATTGAACGTGTAAGCGTACATCCCGGCAATGCCATCGAGGTATCATGGAAAATACGGGATTTTAGCGTGAAGGTGTAACTGGTTTTTAGTGTGTGCTTGACATACGAGGATGAATCATCACATAATGGCAGTACTCCTAGTAACACTTTACTCTGTGATCAAGATAGCTTAAAAATGTTCAAAATACTCGTTTTTCTGGTCATTTTTCCATGAAATTAATTATCGTGACATTGCTTCCTTAAATTGGTATAATGATTAGGGCGACAAAAGGTATTGTTCGTCCTGATACCTACGGATTGCTACGCACTTTGTGCTCTAGCAATCCTAAAACATTCGAAATCCGCCCTATTCGGGCTACTTTCTCATGTTTTGCGGGTCCCAAAGTCATGCTTTTTCATGTAAGCATGAAACGCATAATCTTTTGACCCTGGTATCGTATAATATAAATAACTATACATAACATACGGTGGTAGAAAATGTTAGATTTTAAGGTTATTGAGCTTTCATCAGAAGAGGCAGCAAAGATACTCACACTTGAGGAAGACTGGACTATGGATAAAAAGGGTAAAAAAATTGAGCCTAGCAAATTATCATGTACAGTTTCTGCCTTTGCAAATGCAACTGGTGGAGAAATATATATTGGAATCAGCCATGGTGCTGATAAGACGGTGTATTTTTGGGATGGACATAAATCCATGGAAGAATATAATCAAATCATTGATATTATAGCTAGTATTTGCCCTGGGTATGATGATTGTTCTTTTGAATATTGTAAATGTACTATTGAAAATACATATGTGTTACATGTTACGATTCAGAAAACACAACGTGTCATTTATGCAACCAATAATAAGCCATATCTTCGAATAGGAGCTCAAAATATTTCAATAGACTCACCTGATAAAATACGTCAACTTGAATATGATAAGGGTATTTTTTCATATGAAAATGAATTAACACCTTGTACTTTTGATGATATTAAGGATTCTTCTGTATTACATAATTTTATTGAATATGCTGTTCCCAGAACTAATAATTATGCATGGCTTAAAAAGCAATATTTACTGAGCAAAGATATGCGTGTGAATGTTGCAGGGGTATTGCTATATGATGAAGTTCCTCAAGCGGTAATACCTAAACAGTCGGGAATTAGGATACTTCGTTATCATACTGATTTACGGACTGGTACAAGAGATTCACTTGTAGATGGATATCCGATTTCAATTGAAGGCGATATATATAGTTTAATAGCTAATGCGGTAGAAAAAACAATTAGAATAGTAGAAGAATCAGATGTGGTGGGTAATTCTGGTATGGAGTCAAAAAAATACCCAGAGGTGACATTACATGAAATAATTACAAATGCTGTTTTACATAGAGATTACAGTATTGCGGCAGATATTCAAATTCGAATATACACTAATAGAATTGAAATAGAAAGTCCTGGGAAGTTACCGGGTCATATTACTACAGAGAATATTCTTGAAGAACAGTTCTCGAGAAATGCAAAGATTGTTAGGTTGATATCAAAATTCCCTTTACCTCCTAATAAAGATGCTGGAGAAGGATTAAATACAGCATTTGATGCTATGGCACAAATGGATCTTAAAAGACCCGTTATAAAAGAGAAGAAAAATAGTGTGTTAGTTATTGTTAATCATGAACGACTTGCTGATCATGAAATAACTGTACTAAAGTATTTGGAAAGTCATGACTCAATCTGTAATACTGAGGGGAGGGAAATAACGGGCATTGGTGATACAATTAAGATGAAAGATGTCTTTAAACGGCTAAGCAAACAAGGGGTGTTAGAAAAGGTTCCTGGCTTAAAAGGAAATGCGACTAGATGGCGTTTGAAAGGAGATGCTAAACCCAAGGATGAAATCAACTCAACAAATCAGGAAGAGTTTAAGCAGATGGATGTATTTGATTTCATTTAAATTGTAATGCAATATATACAGAATATCCCTAAACACAATCTGGATACTCCCCACTCCCAATATCGATGGTGATTTCGCCGATAAATACGGCACTGACCATTATTAAGGGAACTGTTGAGTTTAACGTAGTGGTGGTCGCACTTGCACAGTTTATTCATTCGCTTATTAATCGAGTTTGAATACATAGGAAATTACAGGAGGAGAAATGTATGGGACTATTTGATATGTTCAAGAAAAAAAAACCAAAACACGCCAATGATATAGGTGATGTTAAGGTCAGCGTAAACATTTCTACTCCGAGACCTCCTACTCAGGCAGAGATAGACTCTCAGGTCATTCCTGTTGAAAAGCGGATAAAAACCGCTGTCGCCAGCAAGCAGGGACTCTATCCGCATGAAATCCTCGTGTTGAACTATGCGCATACCTTCTACACAAGCGATAATTCTTTTCAAGGGTTTTGGTGGTATAGGTACGGCATTCGGGATGTTCAAGCTATTCTTTCGTCTTTGGAAGAACGGGGATTTCTGCAGGTTGGTGATTTGCGAGCCATATTAAACAAGCAAACTGCCTCCGCAATCAAGGAACTGCTTAAAACGAATGGTCAGAAGCAGACGGGCAAGAAGAATGAGCTTATACAGCGCGCGTTGGAAACTATCTCCGAAGACGAATTGAATCGCCAGTTTCCACGCCGTACATACAGCTTAACTGAAATAGGCAAAACCGCCGTTGAGGAAGAGAGCTACGTCCCTTACATACACCGTAACGGAGTTGAGGATTTGGACATCTGGTCTCTCAATATGCTCGTTCACACTGAACCATATATATCGTACCGCGATAAGATATGGGGCTACCTAAACCAGCGAAGTATGAAACACTTTTCAGATATGAATTTTGGTCTATACAGGAATTGCCGTTTTAGTATGTCGCATTTTTTGAAGCAGGAAGGCAAAATCGAGGATGAGCTTGCCATGCTTACGGAAGTAGTATTTTATGATTTGTGTGGTGCCTCGAATAATTATGACCCGAAATTTCTTGAAATCCAGGCCGCATATTTTTTCCCTTATGAGAACTCGCACGCCATTACCGCACCGGGTATCATATCAGCGATCGTTGATTGTCAAAAAAAACTGAATTATACGGATGATGAATTAGAGACAGCCCTCATTGAACGAATGAGCAAACTGAGTGCGCCGATACAGCTTTTTACGGCTAAGGATTGCGCCAAAATTGTGCTGTTAGAGCGTGACCAAAACACTGATAAGTTGAAAGCCCTGTATACAAAGGCGAAAAAAGAGTTTAGGCAGAAGCACCCTGAGATTAACTTAAAATGAGCTATAAGATTATTTATGAGTCAGGGTTTGGTGATAGAGTTATATCTTTAAGACTTGCTAGCACTCTACGAGGAACTCCAATAAAAAGCAAAAGACAGTTTCAAAGGGCTGTAGAAACAAATAAGGACATACTAAAGGAATCCTTGGCCGAATTCCCAAGAATATTTGTTGATAGGATATCTGGTTTG
>Ga0153937_1000481_pt1 | contig 14680 bp, 11 predicted proteins | sample TSNY021MetaG_FD_104680 | JGI IMG/M metagenome (GOLD analysis project Ga0153937, IMG submission 104680) | Attine ant fungus gardens microbial communities from New York, USA - TSNY021 MetaG | ecosystem: Host-associated > Fungi > Mycelium > Unclassified | place: USA: New York, Robert Murphy County... | reverse complement strand
CCAGTTCTTAATTATACACAAAACATATTCATAGAGAGGTAAATCAAATAATAACAATATTTAAAATGAAAGTAAAACAAAAATACACTTGTGAAATAAGAATAGTTTTTTATGTTCTCTCATTAAAAAGGTCTTTTCAAGGGGAGCCTCTAAGATATATATTCTCTCTAAAATTAGTATTATCTAAATAACTATTTGAGTAAATGGATGATATAAAAAAATCAACCTTTGAAGTCATTCAAAGTGCTTTCAAGTTTGATCTGAGGTATTGGCATATTCTAAGACCTTTGATCTAGCTTCTGTACTTGTTTGGATATCTTTTATATGTTAACTACTGTCTGATCTTGAGTTCAATAGCTCTTTTTATTATACCCTCAACATCTCAGAGTTAGTTTATTGTATTATAGGCACCTTTGATATTCTATGTTATACTACTAAGTCAAGTTTCTTTATTGAAATCTTGGCTATTCAACCTAAATCTGTCAGCTTTAATCTTTATTCCAAGGGAAATTAATAACTAAGAATACCAATTATCCAAGAACAATTAGATACAGAAATAAAAACTTGATACATAAGGTAATTAGTCACCTCTAGAAACTTTATCCTGTTCTTTAAAGCTTTTCTGAAGACAAGTTCTATCTTTTGGTAGTATGTAACAAACCAAGATTTTTTTAAAGTTGTTAATTGCCCTTGTAAATGGTAATATAGTAATAATATCAAGCCCTTGCATTTGAAGTTTAACTGATTGAGAATATAATGATAATATTCCCCAATAAAGGACACAATTGGAGAATAAGCTAGTTGAGGACAAAACTAAGTTGTACTAGTGAAAATTGGCTACTTGAATACTATAGAGTAAAAGTAAGTCAAGAATCAATCTAGTAATAGAAGGTCCTGGGTCAGATGATGGTCATAGATATAACAAATAATAATGATAAATGGCCACTACTTCACTGTCTAAACAAAAGTCATAGAGTATTGGAGTAGTGTGAATAGTAAATAATAATAAAAAAAGAAATAGATCTAGTCTGAAGAACAATGTTGTTTTTGGAGTAGAGTGTAACATAATGGTAATAAGATAATCTTGGCTTTGTAAGAGGACTATACTAAGTCATACTCCTAATACACTAGTGGTAGCCTACCAGAGTAACCCTACACTAATTAAATAATAATTACATAACATTTAATTAGTTGCCTACTCCTGCATTCCTAACCCTAGTTCTTAAGATATTTTGTAGCTAAGAGAACTTGTATATATAGTATAGAGTACCCTTTCAGAAGCCTCATTCTATTCTCTGAGAATTCTTCTAGAAGCTCTACTCCAGTTGCCCACATAGCAGAATAGGATCTCCTGAACAGAGCCTTGGAAGAATGCAGTGGATAGCCTCCACTCTGTAGTAACTTAGCCTAAGATAACTTAATCACCCTCCAAGTTTGAGTTGACAAGGAAAACTCAATAGAGTTCCTATTTGATTCTGTACACTACTTATACAACTACTATATGGTCTGTGTACTACTTTCCCACACTTATCATGTGACATCATTATGTAATACTTTCCCACACTTCTTCCTTGTGTAATAAGTCCAAATAAGAAAAGAAAAAGAAAGTAAAATAAAATAATAACTTAGCTATTTTGCCAAGTCATGATACTACTTCTCTCTCAAGATTCCTTATCCCAAGGATTTTTATAACTCATAGTAGAGGTTACAGATATTCCCTATTTTATTGTCCTCTTTATTCTACTTTCTAAGTCCAGATTCTTCTTGACCAATTCTTCTTCTTCTTTTTTCTTGATTGTTTCCATTATTTTTTGTCCTTTAATTGGTTTTCTCTTCCAGTATCTCCAATTTCTTTTTAACCTTACCCAGTACTCTTTATCATACCTCTTATCTGTTTATTCATATAACTTTCTTGCTGTAAATCTTTCTGGTAATTTTTCTCTTCTGAATATTCCTTTTTCTTTTTCTTGTCTCTGAATATCCTCCATATCTCATTGATACTCTCTTTCAAACTCTTCAACTACTTCTTTTGCATTTCCTAGGTTCTTTATCCCTTTCCAAGTATCTGACTTTGCTGTAAATTCTTTCCACTATATTAAATACTTGTCTTTTTCTCTAATCTACCATTTATTTAGTATTCTCTCAACCTCCTATTCTTCTTCTTCTTCAATTATAACTAGAGCTTGTTGCTTCTTCTTTTGCTCTTCCACCTGCTCTATATATCTATATATTCTGCTAATGTTTACTACTGGGTGTATTCTTACTGTACTAGGTAACTCCAATTCAACTGCATTTGTCAATACAATTTTCTTTATTTTATAGAGGCCTACAAACCTCTCTGTCAACTTCTCTGTCCTCCTTCCAATCATTTGGTATTTCAAGTTGTTAGTACTAAGCATTATTAAGTCCTTTACTGCTTTAACTACTTCATCATCTTTTACTCTTGACTGCTTTACTTTCTCTAGTAAGTCTACTCTCTCTATAATCACCTCCACTCTATCTGTCCTCCTCACTTCTAACCATTCTGGCTTAACCAACATTTTATCCTTGTTATCTCTTTTTACTCCAATCTCCCAATCTAGTCTTCTGCTCAAGCTATCTATCTTTCCCATCTTACTCCCCAGAATATATTTGAGTGTAAAGTCAAATCTAGATAAGTATAGAGTCCATTTTGCTTGTCTCTTATTCAACTTCTATGCCTTTATGAAATACTCAAGATTTTTATAGTCTATCCAAATCTTGAATTTTATAGTTATTTCTTTCAGGAAGTGCCTCCATACTTCCAAGTATCTAACTACTGCCAACATTTTCTTGTTATGTATTTCATAGTTTCTTTCTATATCACTTAGAGATTTTGAAATGAAGGCAACTGGTCTCCACATTCCATTGAAGCACTTTGCCAATAACACTCCTCCAGTAGTATAATTTGAAGCATCTGCTTCTACTCTGAACTCCTTGTCTAAGTCTGGAGCTGTTAGTACTGGTCTAGTTGTAAAGATCCTTTTAAGTTCATCAAATGTCTGCTGTTGCTCTCTTCTCCATTACTACTTTACATCCTTTCTAGTCAGCACATTTATTGGTCTTGCTACCCAAGCAAAATCTTTGATAAACCTCCTATAGTAGTTTGTGAGGCCCAAAAATTTTCTAACATCTTTTACATTCTTTGGCTCTGGCCAACTTAGTACTCTATCCACTTTTTCCTTCTCTATTTCTGTTCTATTGGGTCCTATAATAACCTCTAGAAATCCAATCTTTCTTACTTTTCATATACACTTTTCTGGTTTGACATATAAGTCATTCTCTTCTAGCCTTTTCAACACCTCTTCTACTATTTCATCATGTCCTTCCTTTGTTTCTGTTTCTACTAACATATTGTCCACAAAGGCTGCTACTTTTTCTTCATTGATCATATCTCTTAGGATTTTGTTCATTATTGTCTAGAATGTAGCTAGTGAATTTGTTATCCCAAAGAACATAACCATTGGTTTAAAGGACCCTACATGTGTTGTGAACACTCCCTTCCACTCATCTCCCTCTTTTATTCTTATGTTGTTGAACCCCCACCACAAGTCCATTTTAGTGAATACTCTTTTACTTCTCATGTTATCTATTAAATCCATAATCAATGGCAGTGGGTAGTTGTTCTTTATTGTTTGATCATTTAGACTATGGTAGTCTATTACTATCCTCTTACTTTCATCTTCCTTGTCTACAAAGAATACTGGTAACATCTGAGAGAATTTTGATGGTCTAATATATCTCTTTCTCAGTTGGTTATTTACAAAGTTCTGAACTTCTTCCCTTTCATGGTTTAAATATCTTCTTGAGATCTATAATGTGATCCCAAATTTTCCTCATTGGCATCCTTTCTGATTCTACCTTCCCAAACACTTTTTTCCACTTTAGGAATTTTCTTGGAACCATCTCTTTGATTTTCCTATGGTTTACTTCAACTTCCTTCTCTCTTCTCTAATCTTTCTTATCATCTATTGCCTATCTCACTATCTTCTTCTCTTTTAGCATCACTATTCTTTTTTCTTTCTTTACTTTCTGTTCTTTTTCCAATTTTGTATTTCTTCTATATAATAGTGAACATCTGATTATCTTGACTTCTCCTGTTTCCCAATGAATTTCTGGGTTGTGTACCTACAACTACAGTATTCCCAATATAATGTCTGTTCTCCCCAAATCACATATATCTATTCTCATCCTTTCTACATGGCTTTTGTAATACATGTTTACTTCCACTTGGTGTGTAATAGCCCCTCTACTGTTATTTGTCCCATCTACATTTCTGACCGTTACTGGTCTTTCTAGCTTCTACAGCCTAAATCCATACTCTGCTACTATTTTTCTGTCTATAAACATTTCTGTTGTACTACTATCCAAGAGTGCTTTTACTGTTATGTCTTTATGTATATCTATCTTCTCTACTTCTATATTTAACTATACTTCTCTTGGCATTTTGAACATTCTTCTAATGTCTCTTTGCTTGTTCTCTTTTTTTACAGTGCTTTTCAGAACTCCTGTCTATATACTGATCTGCTGTGCTTCTCCCTGTTTAGGACACACCACTACTCTCCAATCCCATCATAGCTGTTTTTTTCCTGTTCCATATTCTGAACATAGAATTCTCTTTCTATTCTCTTTTGACACTCTTGCTACCATATCTCTTCATCTACATTGAGTATACTTTACTTTAGCTGCTCCTCTTTCTTTTGCTGAATTCTCTCTTTATCTCCATACTTTGAGACATTGGCTATACCAAATATTCTTTAACTATTCTCCAGAGACAAAACTCTATCCCTGGTTCTCTTGTATTTTGGTACCTTTGTACTTGTACCCCCCACACTCCACAAATATTACTACCTTCTATTTTGTCCTCTATCCTTGTTCTTCTAGAGCTGTACCCCTTGGGAGCATATCTCTCTCACCACAATACTTCTGCCTTTTTCTCTATAAGGAGTACACCAGCCTTTTCTCTTGCTGTACCTTTTACAGACTAACTGCACATGCCACTTTCTCACTTCTTCTCCTTTCCTTCTCAACTTTAATACTTAGATACTCCTACTTGTAGTATTCCACTTCCCAATATCTAAAACATTGTATTCCTTCCTCTACTATTTCCTGTTTCCTCACTTTCACTTCTTCTTTTACTCCATACTGTATCACTCTACTCACTATTACCTCAAATCTATTCTAGGGAATCAGTTTCCCTTTTGTTTTCTCCTTCTTATTCCTATAGTTATGGGCCAGGTGCCTAAACTTCCTACATTCCCAACACATTCTTTCTTCTCTTCTTTTTATCTCTGCCTTTAGTTAAGTGAGGGTATGCTGTTGATTAAGCATACTGCTCATAAGAGAGTTGTATTGTTTCAGAGATATTATGATGTATTCCTAGAAAAGTCAAATAAAAGTCTAATCTCACTAATTACACTATATCTGCTAGGGTGCAAGATCTTTACCTAGCCAGAGTCCTACTATCCTACCTGCCACTGCTCTAATACTATGGTTATACTATCACCCCAAGAAGGGGATCTCTAACCTAAATGCCTTCCTAAGGATACAACATTACTCCTCTGTATATATAGCCTACAATAGGACTTTAGCACAAGGTTTATAGAGCAAAAAGAGTACAAGTAAGCTACTAAGCACCACTTAATTGTAAGATCAGGTCTTAGACACAATACCTAAGCTTGGTACTGTGCTTCCACTGATAGTTTCTAACTGACTATCAAGTCCCCTTAAGCCAAGGGTCTAGTTATATATAAAGGTGACTAGTGATCATGATAACTACTAGTTAAGGGTTGAAAGAGTTATGAGAATTAAGATGAGCAAGGTCCAAGGCAGACAGTGCTCTAGATGTGAAATTGAGTTCTAGTATAGTGACTTAGCCTAAGATGACTTAATTACCCTCCAAGTCTGAGTTGACAAGGAGAACTCAATAGAGTTCCTATTTGATTCTGTATACTACTTATACAACTACTACATGGTCTGTGTACTACTTTCCTACACTCATTATGTGACATCATTATGTAATACTTTCCTACACTTCTTCCTTGTGTAGTAAGTCCAAATAAAAAAAGAAAAAGAAAGTAAAATAAAATAATAACTTAGCTATTTTGCCAAGTCATAACATACTGGGTTATCCTCTACTGCCCACACCCAATCTTCTATGCCTCTTCTCCATACTAGATATCATACATGAACACCCCTAGGGTATGGCTGATGCTCTGGTCTATCTATAGCATTATCTACATAAAGTCACTGAGAGACAAAATAACTCAGAAACTAACATCAACAATACTCTCTCTGCTTTGACTGCCCAGCTGCAACAACTCATATAGCTAGTATCAAACTCTCTCTTCTAACCTCTAGCTCCAGTGGCAAACTCTCCACCACTTCTTGTATTGGTATCTTCCTCCTTAGCAAACCCCCATTCTTAAGCCTACCCTAAGCTTTTCTTCTCTCCAGACTTCAATGGTGATTGCAACACCAGACAAGCATTCCTGAACTCTTATGTGCTGTACATACACCTAGCTCTAGAACAATTTAGCTACAAAGAGGAGAAGGCCCTATAGGCCTTCATCTTCTTCAAAAGTAGTTACATGGCAAAGTGGTCCAAGAATCTACTTTGCCAAGAAGCAGACACTGGATTCTTCCCAATCCAAACCTGGACCAACTTCAAGGCCTAGTTCAAGGCATAGTTCTTTTCAGTAAATGCAGAAGTAGATGCAGTTAATATTCTAGAAGGGTTCTCCTATCACCAGAGAACTTGGATGGTAGATGATTATCTCAACACCTTCTAGTCATTGGTCTTTGATACAAGCTATACTGACCTCTAGACTCTTGTGGTCAAGTTCTGCTAAGGGCTGAGGATTAGTATCCAGAACCAGATTACAACCATGTTCTATAGATATCCCTTAGACATATATCTGAAAGCTTAGTACTAAGTGCATCTTACTAACAAGGCCTTCTAGTCAACTCAGTATAGCACATCCTCTGTCCCAGTCAGAACTCTTCTATCACAACTCTCCTCCCTTTTAGTGGTCTGGATCCTCTCTGCTGTTGTTCCCACCTCAATTCTGAAACCAATACTTCTTTCTCTTTCTATAGATATTTCTGTGGACATAGATACCACCAGAAGGCCAAAATCCCTACCTCTCCCCAAGGATGCTATTAGTGTAGAGACACAAACTACCTAGTTAAGAACTGTCCCCATTACCTTAACATAAGACAGCTGTTGTCCAAGCAATGAAAGAAACTTATGGAGAACCTCTTAGCAATGCATGATATACAAGAAGCAGAAGCCCAGAAGATTAGAGAAGATGAGGATTTTGTAGAGAGCAACCAGTAACAAGTGTGTCCTGGCTGCTAGTAAATAGGTTCACTGTACTCAAAGTAGAGACTAATACAGATAATGGTGAACCTATAGACACACCTCTTCCCTTTACCCCTAAATGCAATCCCTTCCTCCAAAGACCAAAGTGGAAAAAGAAACTGTCCATCCAACTCTCTACTAGTACATTGGACATGCATGGAACCTTCTTGTAACTTGCTATAGAACTGAGTACCATGGATACAAGTAAGCTTCACTCCATAAAGGCTTTTCTGGACAGCAGAGCTATGGAAAGCTTCATAGACTGAGACTTTGTCTGCTTCAAGAGACTTAATACCTGGACAATCTTGCACCCTATCCCTGTTTTAATATAGACGGCTTCTCAAACAAAGCTGATAAAATCTCTGAAGTAGTGGATATCCTCCTGCAGTATGGTACCTACTCAGAAAGAATGCTATTCACTGTCTTGGACCTCAGAAAGCAAGATTTAATCTTAGGATACAACTGGCTAAAGAACCATAATCCAAAGATTAATTAGGGAACTGGTAAGGTCAAGATGATATGTGTTTTCTATACTATAAAAAAAGTCGTACTCTACACAAGGAGTAGACTAGGTAGAAGAAAGCAGAACTCCATACCCTCAATTTGTGTAGAAACAGACCCTGTTCTTTACTCCTGGAAGATGACTTAGATAAGCCCCCTTTCAGTACCAATAGTAGAGACTAGGATCCATCTGGAGACTACTTGTTCATAACACAGATACTTCTAGAACCCATGACCACTGACCTCAGAGCCATAGCCACTAATTCTCAGCGACTGGCAGAGAACGTCTAGTACAGTGTAGAAAATCAAAACCCTACTGTCTACTTGCTAGAGTATACTCAAGGGTTTAAGTCTGTTTTTGCCAAAGATAGTTTTGACATTCTCCTAGAGCACTGCTGTTAGAACTATGCTATTGAGCTGATTCTAGGATCTGAGCCCAAATTATCAAAGGTATATCCTCTATCTCCAGTAGAGCAAACTGAATTAGATGTATTTTTAGAGGAGAACCTATACACTGGTTATATCTGTCTCTCCAAGTCACCTATGGCCATACTAGTCTTCTTCATCAAAAAGAAGAACAGTTCCCTTTAGCTAGTACAAGACTATCATACCCTGAACTCTATAATAGTCAAGAACTGGTATTCACTTCTCTTTATCTCTAAGCTTGTCTTCTAGCTCTATAGAGCCAAGTATTTAACCAAGCTAGATGTCTGCTAGGGATTCAACAACATGCATATCAAACCCAGAGATGAGTAGAAGACTACTTTCTGGACAAACCATAAACTCTTCTAGCTTCTAGTAATGTTCTTTGGGATGACTAACAGTCCAGCTACCTTTTAGACTATAATGAACAACATCTTCCAAGATTTAATTATAGAAGGAATTATAGTCATGTACTTGGATGACATCCTCATCTTTACCAGAATAGTAGAGGAGCATGCTCAGACCATCCAGAAAGTGTTGGAGATTCTTACTGAATACAAGCTGTTCCTCCACTCCAAGAAGTGTAAGTTCTAGAAAATGAGAATTGAATACCTAGGTCTGATAATCTTGGAGAACAAAGTATCTGTAAATCCTGTTAAGGTCTCTAGAGTCTAAGAATAGACCACTCTAGAAAATCAAACTGACATGCAAGCCTTCTTGGGGTTCACCAACTTCTACCACTGGTTCATCTACAACTTCTCTATACTGGTCTGACCTGTAGCAACTTAGCCTAAGATAACTTAATCACACTCCAAGTCTAGATTAACAAGGAGAACTTAATAGAGTTCCTATTTGATTTTGTACACTACTTATACAACTACTACATGGTCTGTGCACTACTTTCCCACACTCATTATATGATGTGACACTGTGACATCTTGACATGTGACTATAATATATGACATTAGTCATATAACACTTTTCCATACTTTTTTTTTATATAGTAAGTCCAAATAAAAAAAGAAAAAAGAAAAAGAAAAAAAATATAAATAATGACTTAGCTATTTTGAAAAGTCATAATACCATCTTCCTTTTAAGGTTTCTTGTCCCAAGGATTTCTTCATAGTTCCTTATATGGGTCTTGTATATTGCCTATTTCATTGTTTTCTTTATTCTATTACCTAAGCCTAGATTCTTCTTGGCCAATTTCTTCTTCTTTCTTGATTATTTTTATCATTCTTTGTTCTCTAATCAGTTTTTCCTTCCAGCACCTCTAATTTCTTTCTAACTTTGCCTAGTACTCCTTATTATACCTCTTATTTGTTCATCTATATAACTTTCTTACCATAAATCTTTCTGGCAATTTTCCTCTTTTAAATATTTTTTCTTCTCTTTCTTGTCTCCTGATATCTTCCATATCCCTTCTGTATTTCTTTTCAAACTCCTTTATTACCTTCTTTGCATTTCCTAGGTTTTTTTTTCCTTCCCAAGTATCTAACTCTGCTATAAATCCCTTCTATTGTACCAGATATTTATCTTTTCCTCTAATCCATTGCTTATTCAATATTTTTTTTACCTCCTATTTTTCTTTACCTTTGATTATAACTGGGGCAGACTTCTCTTTTCTCTGTCTCTCCACTCTTCTAGTAGAGACACTTTTTAGAAGGAGCAAAGCATCTAGTAGAAATATGGACTAATTACAAGAATTTAGAGTACTTTATGACAACCAAGAAACTTAACTATTATTAAGCCCACTGGTCTCTCTACTTGGCTTATTTTGACTTTATACTTGCCCACTACCCAGACTATTCTATAGGGAAGCCAGACATACTCTCTTGGAGACTAGACCATAGTACAAGGACTTTTGATAATGAGGATGTTACTTTCTTCTGTCTGGAGATGTTTACCATCTGGGTCTTAGAAGATGTCAAGCTAGAGAGAGCAGAAAGAAACATGCTCTCCAATATCTGCAAAGGCAACTGTAGTGGAAACCAGGAAGAATCCATAGCCTGGGTAGCTCATAAACTCCAACAGTTCTCAAGCCAAATAGTATACTCTATAGAGTGGTCAAATGTCGATGGTCTGCTCCACTTCTAAAGCAAGATATACATCCTCCAGAACCCAGATCTTTGTAAATGTATTGTTTTGCTGTGCTATAACACAAAGATTACAGGACACCCCAGCTAGTGAAAAACTCTAGAACTTGTATTCTAGAACTACTAGTGGCCTTAGATGTCTTTATCACAAATGGCCACTTACTGATTTGTGATTGAGTAATTTGATAATCAAAGTGCTCAAAAAAGTGAAGTTAGACAAGTAGCAAAAGATGTTGTTAAGTCTAAGGTTTATTCTCAAATATATAGTTCTTAAATACATGATTATAGTGGTCTATGCACTAGAACAGCCTACTATATGATCACTATTTATTGTTCTTGAAATAGAGATAACCTAACCATTTTAGGGCAGTCCTTTGTTCTATTCAAGGATAGATAATAATCTATGGATAGAGATTAGTATTATATACAAACATTGAGAATCTTCTACCTCCATGGGATCTTATCACCTCAGGTCTATTTATAGCTGAAAGAAGTACATTGAAGAGAGCTTCATGATGGTTATTGAAGCAAGTGATTATGTCAAGTAGTTCCTGAGATATTAGTGATTTAGTGTTTGGTAACTTGGTGATCGCCAACTGATCTGCTAATGACTTGGTGAATACTAATTGCTTTGAGACATTTTTGGTACCATTCAAAAGATCTTTTTAAGGGCTCTTGGTGACCATTTAAATTATTGAAATTGGTTGAGTATTCCTGGAGTTATAGTCTAAATGAAGTTTGTGATAGTCTTAGTATATCAGATAGTATGTCAGCATATATGACCTATACTTGAGGATGAAGCCCATGTGACACCTTCTGGTAGACAAACTCCATTCCCTCTCTATTCCAGAAACATGGTGGGACATCCTAAGCATAGACTTTGTAGTGGAACTCCCTAAGTTATCTAGATATGACGTAGTAATAACAGTAATAGACTTAGTATTGAAGAGAGTACACTTTATTCTAACACACACAATAGTGACTGCAGAAGGAGCAGCCAGGCTGTTCCTTCACTATGTCTGGAAACTCCATGGACTCCCTAGACAAGTAGTCTTAGATAGAGATCTGTAGTTTATTGTACTCTTCACTTGGGAACTCTATAGGTTTCTTAGAATTAGGTTGGTCTCCTCTATTGCTTGGTACCCTCAAACAGACAGACAAATAGAGCATATCAACCAGGAGCTGGACTAATACCTCTGTGTCTTTGTAAACAAATAACAGAACAACTGGTATGATCTCCTCCTAATAGCAGAGTTCTAGCACAACAACTATGTCTACTCTTTTACTCAACAGTCTCCATTCCTGCTAGATATCAGAAGAACCCCTCATATGGGATTTGAACTGTAACAGCATCCTTCTAGCCTAGAGACTATCAATGAATTCATGGAGAAGATGAGAAATACTACCAAGAAAGCCAAGTCTGCAATACAGAAGGCCCAAGAAGACATGGCGAGGTATTACAACCAATGGAGGACCCTAGTCCCTGTCTTCAAGCCCAAAGACAAGATATTTCTAGATACATTAGACATCCAGACCATCTGACCCTCTTAGAAGCTCTTTTATCAAAGGTTAGGTCTATTCACCATAGAATGACAAGTTAGACCTATGGTTTATAAACTGAAACTACTATATTTGATAAAACAGCTTTATTCTATCTTTAACATAGTCAAACTGTTTGTCGCCCTGGAAAATCCAATACCAGACTGCAAACCAAAAGGATACCCTCTATCTATACTTATTGATAGAAAAGAGAAGTGGAAAGTAAAAGAGATCCTCGACAGCTGCTAGTATTAGAGATAGTTCCAATACCTTATCAAGTAGAAGGAATATAGCCATGAACACAACTTCTAGGAACCTGCCTCCAAAGTTTCTGCACCTAACCTTGTGGTAGACTTCTATTGCAGATACCTAGGAGCTCCTAGATATATCTACTGGACCAAGTTTGATACAATCTTTCTATCCTAGACCTATTGCTTCAAGACACAGCAATCTTGGAGGGAGGATGAATATAAGAAGATTATACTAAGTTATACTCCTGATATACTAGTGGTAGCCCACTAGAGTAACCCTGTACTAATTAAATGATAATTAATTAGTTGCCTACTTCTGTATTCCTAACTCTAGTCCTTAAGATATTCCATAGCTAGAGGAACTTGTATATATAGTATAGAACACTCTTCTAGGAGCCTCATCCTATTCTCTGAGGATTCTCCTGGAAGGTGAGTTGTAATATACTCTGGAGTGTATTTATAAACTAAGGATTTTCCTAAAAGCTCCACTCCAGTCGCCCTTACAGGCTTTAATATATCTGTTATATCCTAATTCCTTATCATATGATTAGTCACTTGTTATGAGTTGTTTTGACTATAACCAAAGATATGTAGAATAACAAATAAGGGAATTGAACTGGCAGTCTCTTGGCTGGTTGTAGAATACCATCAATATAAATGAGAGCAGAATAGTGTACTTGTATAAGTAGCTGGCACAATTGGACAAGAACCCCATTGAGTTCTCTTTGTAACCCTCAAAGACTTAGCTGTTGAGTTAACTCAACTTAAGTCATACAATAATAAGCAGTCTCACCCTATATTTATAATACTTTCTGTCATTCAAGTTATTCTTGTCACTTGATGCCCATATGATCCAATCTCTGAGATTAGATGCAATAAAAAAAGCTACTACCAGTTTTACTATACAAATATTATGTCAATATCTCACAAAAATAAGACTGCAAATGTGGCCATTAAGAAAGATGATAACAGCTTCTGATTACAAGAGTATGTTGGTTGGCATATTTAGTGTATCATTTGCAGGGTTTGTTAGAACATTAAATACCTGAGAAATAATTAACATATACTGGAAATTTGGTATAAATTAATATTTATATTCATTTTCTTTATTATTATTTATCTCCTACTTAGTTAGGAGTAGAAGTATTATATTTCAGACTGGGAGGAGTATTGCATTTCAGACTAACTCTCTTCTACTCCAGTTATAGTATATATATGGAGTGTTAGGAATAGAGAATCAGAATAATAATTAGCTAATATAATAACTCCAATATAGTATATATCATAGAGAAGGAGTATTAGCTAAGATAGAAAAAGAATATACTTATACTTCAAGATATATGTATCAAGGAGTAGGAGTTTAGAGATGACAAAGGAGGATAATCTTGGCTTTAATGTATGTATTGCACCCTGATCTCCTATTATGGATAATCATTAATTTTGGAGATAAGGAGATATTGTTAGATATTGAATAGAAGTCCAAAGTCTGAGTTTAAGGAATATATATAAAGGAAAGAAATATGAACAAAGGGTGAAGAGACATTAATCTCCAGACTAGGTAGCTATTATATATCTACCCTATATATATATCCTAGCTGGAATAGAGGAGAGCCAGTCTGAAATGCAATACTCCTGAGACACTATACTCCTACTCTGAATTAAGTAGAAGATAAATAATAATAAGAAAAGTAAATAAATAATACTAATCATAACCAGAAATCTGGTATATAATATAGGGTAGATATATGGTAGCAACCCAGTTTGTAGATTAAAGTCATAAAGTCACTTCCCCCATATTCTTGTAGTACTCCCTCTCTGCTATATACCTCTTAAACTTCTTACTCCTGAATTTACCTCTTCTTCAGACAACGTTCCACTACTCCAAAATAAGTAACTATATACATAACAGAAGGTCAAGGCACAGTGTATGAGCTGAGACCAAGGTTGTTCTACTCTTATATCATTGTTATGTTCTCTTTGGACTATAAGGGCAACTAGAGCAGAGTAGACTCCAGGAGAATCCTTAGTGATATTATACTCCTAAGTTATGTTACAACTCACCTCCAGGAGAATCCTTAGAGTTTAGGATAAGGCTCCTGGGGGTACTCTACACTATATATACTACTACAGCCTGTCTGTCCCTGATCCTACAGTTCTACCAGTCAGGGTCAGGAGTTGCCAAGTCGAGCTAGAGACAATTAAATATTACTATGTAATATTTAATTAGGCATAGGGTCACTCTGGGAGATTGGTCTAGTGTTCCAGGGGTAGCATTAGTAGGGTCCCCTTACATGGACCAGCTGTAAAACCACAGGACCAGAGAGCAATATCTTTCATTTCACCTAGTAGCATATTCCACTCTCTGGCTCCACTCTTTGCATCACTTTCCAGAACCCAGAGTGTGCACTCATAGTATATTCATAGTAATTCACAGTATATCCTAGCCTTCCTATGCTGCTATCCCCACCTACCTTACAATAATACAACAT
>Ga0153937_1000480_pt1 | contig 14750 bp, 16 predicted proteins | sample TSNY021MetaG_FD_104680 | JGI IMG/M metagenome (GOLD analysis project Ga0153937, IMG submission 104680) | Attine ant fungus gardens microbial communities from New York, USA - TSNY021 MetaG | ecosystem: Host-associated > Fungi > Mycelium > Unclassified | place: USA: New York, Robert Murphy County... | reverse complement strand
TGATTTCACCAGGCAGCGAGCGTCATACCATCGAATGGTTCCAAAAGCGTTCAGCCCTTTCCGAGCTTCCCGGCGCGGACGTCACCGGTTTTGGGAAGGATGTGTTTTATGAAATCGGCGACAAGCTCTACGAAAACAAGGATCAGATAGAAGCGTTTCTGTTTCAAAGGCAGCAGCATCTTTTTCCACATACGTTGTCATTACCCGTGAAGACCAATGCGAAAGGTATCTTGCCGAGTTTGAAACAGCCAGGGGTACCTTTACCCGAATTGATGAATTGAGCCATAAACACACCGCCTACGGCGGCGAAAACCATGTTTATGTAAAGAAAATCAGCAGGGACGAAGAGGACATATGCAGGATAATGTGTCTCAGTGATGGGAAGTCCCATAGCAAGAATAATGTCAGGGATTTTGCTACTGTGAATGAATTGACGGTTCTCTCAAATTTGGAGACACATAATGCACAAATGATTCGGGAAGGAAAGGAGAAAAAAGAGCGGTTTAGCATATTAAAGGAAATCGCAAAATATCAACTTAACATCTTAGATGTGGCAGAACAGATTAAAATAGACGAAAAGAGAATGTAAATCAACGCTGCCGCATTTATACATTAATGTAGTATTTGTGTACGAAGATTTTTTTGTTGGGATTCATAAAGGTGAATAATGGATTTTGAAGGCAATAATAAATGGGGCAAAAGATAATGAAAGATAATTTTAGCAATGATTGTCTACGGGATTATAGTTTGTGGTATTTTGGCGGGTGTGGTTCTAATTATTGTGTCAATTGCCTGAGTCAGTTTGAGACTGTGGATGTGACTGATATCGCCAAAGGTCTGATTGATGTGTGGAATCCTGCCGGCAGCGCTACGGTGTAAATGTGATTATTGATACTGTTCATGGAGCCAATACGGTTAAAATTCGAAATTACCGGATGGATCAAACCCCATATTACAGTGAGCTCGCAAAGGTGCCTGCCTATAAGCTGAGGCAGGTAATGAATCATTTGATGCTAAATGAGTTTCTGACTGTTACAAATGATGAATATGCCATTGCAAAACTGATGAAGAAATCTGGAGCAGTTGTAGTGGGTGATGAAGCTGTTGTTATGAAGATGGCCAAGGAGCAGGAACACCCAGCAAAAGTGAAGAAGGGAAAGAAATCAAAGAAGAGCAAAATATCTGGCATTTCAGGTGCCTCACAACGAAAATGAAGAACCGGTTGTGAAACCAATCGCAGTTAAAAAGACAAGTGCAAAAAAACCAAGCTGGAATTTGTTATGACAAAAGAATTAGAAGAGAATATCTATGAGCGATTTGTCGGGCAGATTAATGATTTGCGGGATGAGGATGTGATGAAGTGCTTGTTAATTAAGACAGTGGAACAGAAGTTGATAGAGGCGGAGTGTTTTGAAATTCGTTTGACGAATGGGATCCCATTTAAGCGTCTGACTGAAAAGGGGCAGGATTTGGGATTGAGGCAGAGGCGCGATTGAGCGAGAAGGGAGCAGAATATGTTGTATTCTATATGCATGAGTAGGCATTTATGGAAAGCAAGGAGCTGTGAAATTAAATTCAATAATAATCGACAGATACTAACAAACACTCCATAATAGAAAGAAAAATATTAAGGAGCGTTAAATAATATGGAACTACAGAAATTGATAAAAACATATCTTTTGTACTGTCAAAGAAATAAAAAGCTATCCCAGAAGACAATTAAGGCCTATATGATTGACTTGCGACAGTTTTGTGATTTCTGTTTAGAAACAAACGAAATGTTTGAGAAAAGTAATTTAAATCAATTTATTGCATTATTACATGAAACATATAAAGTAAAAACAGTAAAGCGGAAAATTGCTTCTCTTAGAGCATTTGTGTATTATCTTCTTTATGAAGATATTCTTGACGATAATCCGTTTGACAAAGTCAATATACGTTTTCAGGAACCGAAACTACTGCCAAAGACAATTCCATTTTATATAATTGAACAGTATTTAACGGCGATGTATCGTGAAAGAAAGTTGACTCTATCTTCATATCAAAAAAAATGCATTACCAGAGATATTGCTGTGTGTGAATTACTTTTTGCCACTGGCATGAGAGTATCAGAATTATGTTCCTTGAAGCCGGAGCACCTTGACTTGTATAGTCGGACTGTTTTGATTTATGGGAAAGGGTCTAAAGAGCGAATTTTGCAGATCGGGAGTGAGGAAACTGTACAGGCGTTGAAAATATATATAGAGTCGCATAATGAAAAGATCAAGCAGTGTGGTTTTTTGTTTGTCAACCGATTAAACCATCGGTTATCAGAACAGTCGGTCAGGGCCATGATTGTGAAGTATAGTGGATTAGCTGGTATTGACATACATATTACACCTCATATGTTCAGACATTCTTTCGCAACACTTTTGTTGGAGGAGGATGTTGATATACGATATATCCAAAAACTTCTAGGACATAGTTCTATCACAACGACCGAAATATACGAATGTGTCAAGTAAGAACTAACTTTTTTTACAAATTATTCTCAAAAAATAAGTGAGCGCACCGGATAGTTATACCCGATGCGCTCAAACAGGCTCGTTAATACTTATCTGCCCAAACAATCTCTATCTTTTGTTCATCATAGACGATAATTTTTTCGACCAATAAGTCAACGGTATCTCGGTCAAGTTCTTCGATTTTCTCAAATGTCCGCAGCTCTGCAAGGGTTTCATCAATCGCACTTTTCCCCACAGTAATTGCTTGCAGACATTCGGTGAGCCTTTGGCGTTCCGATTGTTTCCGGGCAATCGTGTTATTGATGATCTCTTTTTTGGAGAGGAAAGTCTCCTGTGACATTTTTCCCGAAACCAATGCCGTGAAGTTTTTAGTAATGGAATCCTCTAAAAGCCGGATAGACTTTTCCTCGGCCTTAATCCTGCCCTCAATCTCGGCGCGTGATAGGTTAGCCTGTTGTATAGCGGATAGCTTCAATTCCTCTCTTTCAATGAGTGCTGCCGAGTAAGCCTTTATGGACTTAACAACAGCTTTTTCAATATCCGCTTGCGATACGGAGCATTGAGTACAATTATAATGGTCTGTGAAAAGGCTCGTTCCGCATTTGAAATGCGGATTGTATTTGCCTGACCTCTTCATGGTATGGCCGCATACGGGGCATTTCACTTTATTATAAAAGATGTGGTCGGCTGGCGTATCCTTATACCTCGCCCTGTTCAGACACGCAAGCGCCTTTTGAAACTCGCCCTCGGATATAATAGCCTCATGTGCGTCGGGAACAATTATCCATTCATCTTTAGGCCGGTGTTCCACTACCTTTTTTCCGGGTACTTTTACCTTATACATATTCGTAATGCCTTTGCCCGTATAGCGTTCGTCAAGCAATATCCGGCGCACAAGGGTATTGTTCCAAAAATGATAATCCTCGTCAATCGTTACCCAGCCGCCCCTAATGCCGTGCCGCTTCTTGTATTCGCTCGGCGTAGGGATGCACTGCGCGTTAATGACTTTCGCTATTTCCGTAGCGGAATTTCCGTCTATCGCCAGCGAATACATCATCCGAACGTATCCAGCGGCTTCCTCGTCAACGACGAGCTTATTTCTTTCGGTCTTTGACTTCTGATAGCCATACAAGGCGAAACAGCTAAGATATTCGCCCTTTTTCATTTTGACATGCTTGCTCGTAATGGACTTTACGGCAAGATCTTTGTTATAATGCTGGTTGGCAAGGTTAATGACCGCCAATTCAAGGTTTGACAGAGGGTGCAGGAAACTGTCGTAGCTGTTGTTGATTGCGATAAACCTTGTATTGAAAGTCACAAGATAATTCATCAGCAGATCGTCAACTTCGATAAGGTTTCTGCCGATTCTTGATAAATCCTTTACGATAATGCAGTTCACAGTGCCGTTTTTTACGTCGCGCATAAGCCTCTGATACGCTTCACGGTCTGTATGGCTTCCGCTTTTTCCGTCATCAACATAGTCGATGATTTTGGCATTTCTGTATTCCGCATGGGATGAAATATAGCTATTTATCAACGCCCTTTGGTTCGTTATGCTGTTGCTCTCGTCTTTGGTATCGTCCTCTTTTGAAATACGCAGATAATTGCCAATAATATAATCTGCTGTACGGGTTGCATAATCCATGGCACGGCTGTTAGCATACATTCGTCATAACCCCGCTTTCTTTCATCAGCTTTTCCAATTTATCAAAGCTGTCTTTGAAATTGAGCGTTACAACAATTTCGTTTGAGAGCGGCGTTATATCAATCCTGAGAACAAGTGCGTCCATAATGGCCTTGTCAAGTTTGCCAAAGCCCTTAAAGGCTCGGAAGTTAGCCAGATAGTCATTTTTTCGTACTTCGTCCAGTTCATATCCCGATAATTCCTGCTCAACCCTCGCAAGGCTGACCGCCGCAGTCTGCTTGTCTTTTTCAAATTTTGTCCTCGCAAGCTCAAATTCGCCGCCGTTAAGGACTCCGTTCAAGTGATGTGCATATGCCGCCGAAAGCATTTCCTCGGCTCTGTTACCCGCCTTTATGAATTTATCCCGTTCTTGTATAAGATTATGCCGTTTATGGGTAACAACAGTGGAGCGCGATACTTTTTCCAGCAATCCGTCAATCTCTAAGCATACGTTTATCTGCGCCTGTATAGTTCCGGTTACGACGGCCTCCATGCTTTCCAGCGCGACGGGCTTGATAGTTTCCAATCCCATTGTACGCCGCAGTTCGGCGTCGCAATAACGGCAATGAAAACGGTATTTTACTCCGTTTTTGCCACGGTAGTATTCACGTTTCGCCGCTTTGCCGCACCTTGAACAGAAAACCTTACCCACAAAAATGTTTTCGTCCAGCTTGTTCCCCTGCTTTTTGTATTTCCTGCCTGCCTCGGCAATCAACCGCTGTACCGCTTCAAACTGCGTTTCGTCCACAATAGCCGTGTGGGCATCCTTGTGTATTATCCACTCACTTTTAGGCTTCTCAACGTACTTTTTACCGTTGCGGTCATATTTTCCCTGTACTTGACTGCCCGTATATACCTCGTTGATAAGCAGCTTGCCGATAAAGTTATTCTGCCACACGGTGCTTGCGGCGTACTTTTCGTGGGTCAATACGCCGATTTGGTAGTAATGTAAGCCGGGGGTGGGGATGTTATTGGCGTTTAGGTACTCAGTAATCTTGATTGTGCTTAACCCTTGAAGCCGTAAATCGAAAATCTGCTTTACGATTTTTGCCGCTTCCGGCTCAATCTCCAAGTGTTTCCTCTTGCCATTGACCGTGAATAGATAACCGTATGGCGGCATGGAGCCGAGCAGTTCGCCCTTTTGCTGTTTGACAGCGAAAGACGATCTGATTTTCTTGCCCAAATCCTTGCTGTACATATGATTTACAAGATTTTTGAATAGTATCAGTAGCTTTTGCCTGCCGGCGCTTTCATCAAAGCTGTCGTAGCGGTCGTTTACCGATATGAAGCGGACTCCGTATGCCGGAAACGTATCAAACAGCAATTCCCCGACTTCGATATAAGTCCGGCCAAGCCTTGATAAGTCTTTTACGACAACGCATTGCACCTCACCGCTCTGTATGCCGGACAGCATTTTTTCATAGTCCGGCCGGTCAAAATCTGTTCCCGAATATCCTAAATCGGTGAATGTACCGCTAAATAACAAATCGCTCTTTCCGCTGACATAGTCTTTAGCGATTGCAATTTGATTTTCGATTGAATCCTCGGCCTTATCGCTTTCGTTTGAAATCCTTGAGTATACCCATGTGTCATATACGACAGCTTTCTTTTCCTGAATTTCAAGCTCCGTGAGCTTCCTGCTTTTTCGTGCCATCCTATATCACCGACCTTTCGGAAGTCTGCTGGCGGTTGGATAATGGGGCGGCATGAATACAATCAAACTCACCCGAATAGCGGAAACGGATTTCAAAATCCTTACTGCCGTACACGGTAATGCACTCAATCAAGTTGACAACTATGCTGCGGCTTAATTCGGTTATATTCTCATGCTCTATGAATTTCTCCATCAGAGTTCTGTTGTGGGCGCTGTCTTTTAGCCTGCCGCTCTGTTCTTGCAGATTGGCAATAGCGTTCTCGGCGCTTTCAATCTGTTTATTGAAATTCGCCTTGAACATGGTGTATTCCGTTTCCGTGATAACGGCGTCCACAAAATGCTCATAGGACTTGACAATATAATCTTTGTTTTCACGGATTATATTGAGGTTGTTTTCAATCATGCCCTCTATCGCAAGCTGTTGGCGGCTTTGAAGCGTATCCATTCCAAGGCTGCCGGTCATGGCGTCCGCCGATAAAAGGCTTGCAATCTGCTGTTTGATGGAAAACAGTACGAATTTCCCGATAGCCTTGTCGCTTATGCTGTTATTCTTGCAGGAGCCGAATTTTTTATGGGTCGAGCATATAAAATACACATAGCTCCTGCCGTTTTTCTTAACGGTCTTGATAATCATGGGCTGGCCGCAGCCACCGCACATAACAAAGCCGGAAAACATATGAAGCTGCTCGCTGTTGGCCGTTATGCGCGTGTCCTTTGACATAAGCTCCTGAACGAGATTAAAGTCCGCTGTGGCTATAATCGGCTCATGGTCGTTTTCGTGGATAATCCAGTCCTCTTGCGGCTTGTAAAAGAATTTTGTCATCCGGTAGCTTGCCTTAGTCCGCTTGCCTTGTTCCAAGTGACCGATGTACACCCTGTTTGATAAAATCCTTTTTATAGCGTTTACAGACCATAGGGTTTTATCTTTCACGGCAAACGGGGTATTGTAGGCAATCCCCAATGATTTTTTATATTCCGAGGGCGGCAATACGCCCTTTGCGTTTAGTATGGCGGCTATCTGCTGTTCATTGTAGCCGTTCATTTTATACTCAAAAATACCTTTGACAATTTCGGCGGCATAATCGTCAGCCACCAGCTTCCTATTGTCCGATTTCAAATAGCCGTAAACGGCGTAGTTACATACAAATTCGCCGTTTTTCCGCTTGATTTCCAGTTGCGATTTTGTTTTCGTGGAAATATCCTCAAGAAAAGCCTCGTTGATTATGTTCTTGAACGGAACGATTAGGCTGTTGTTGCTGTCGGACATATCAGCTGTCAGACTGTCATAGTTGTCGGTTATAGAGATAAACCGGACTTTTTTCTCCATGAAATAGCGTTCAATGTACTTTCCCGTTCCGATGTGGTCGCGCCCAAGCCGTGAAAAATCCTTGACAATGACACAGTTTGCCTTGCCCTGTTCTATGTGGCTTATCATGTCCTTAAAGGCTGTCCTGTCAAAGTTCGCGCCGGTGAAACCATCATCAGCCAGTATATCGATAACGCAAATTGCGGGGTTTCTACTCACAAAATCGAGTATCAAGTCCCGCTGGTTCTTAATGCTGTTGCTCTCGTTTTTCTCTTTATCATCCTTGGAAAGACGAGTATAGCCATAAGCATTCCATATTGTTTCTGTGTTCTGCATAATAGCGTCCTCCTAACATTCTTTCCGATAAAGCCTGTCATGAATGTTAGGATTGCCGTGTTAATCCAAAAGCAATTATATCACTCATTGTCTACTTTGTCCAGACAGGCCAAGTTATTTTTTGTTCGGCACTTGCGTATACACTGTATATTGAGCAGGACAGCGTTATATTATCGCTGTTTGGCTGCCCGACAATAAATACTGCTTCATGCGATCCTCAAGGGTCGCGTCCGTATTCGCAAAGGAAACACGGACTACCATATCGCCGCACCTGTAACAATACGGATTTTTGATTTGCTTCAGATAAGACTGTATGCGTTCTTCTTTGGGCAGGGTAGTATCAATTATTACATCCTGAATATCAGCCAGTTCATCTATATTAACAGCGCCCATTTCATAGCCGCTTCTGTTACCGAGTAGATTTTGCATGGGTTTACCTCCTTATTAAACGGTTATTTTGTAATTTAAAAAGCCGGTCTGACTTGAAACAGACCGGCTTTCATGGCGATAGCTCTTACGGTTAAAACTACCATAAAAAATAAGCGCTGTCCTTTTTCTCACGGATGAACCGCCCCACATCATCCATCCGGGCCGTGACCGGCATATCGGGCAGGGACTTCAGCACATCGTCACGGTACTTCCCATAAAGCCCCGCGCGGCTGTCCAGTATGGCGAACACCGCCGTATCGCTTTCGCGCCGGATACCGCGCCCGATCCACTGGCGCAGCTTGATAAGCATGGCGGGAACAATCACATCTTGCAGATAATCCTCCATATCGCCGTACAGGGAGCGTTCATATTCCATGATGGGGTCGGGAACGGGAAAGGGCAGCCTTACCACGATCAAGCCGGACAGAATATCGCCGGCCAGGTCAATGCCCTCACCGGCGCTGTCGCTGGCGAATAACACGCCGTTTCCGCTTTTCCGAAACGCGGTTATGGCGTCCAGCCTGCCACGGTTCATCACGAACAGGGGAAACGGGAGCTTTGCCTGCTGTAAGTTATAGTACACGCGCTCCATAAGGCGGTAGGATGTAAACAGTATCAGCGTATGTCCGTGGATTTTCTGAATGAGCAGCCGTATCTGCTCCGTAACCGCCCTTATGTAGCCCTCGTCCTTGTTGTCGGGGAAAGGCATATGATTCGGGATATACAGCAGGGCGTTACGCCTGTAATCAAACGGTGACGGCTTGCTAGTTTCAAATACCCGGCTGTCGTTTACATGGTCTATGCCGTTCTGCGCTTTATAATGGCTGAAATCGCCGCCTACTGACATTGTTCCAGAAGTCAGAACGCAGGGCGGGGTCATACGCCATATATCCGTATATAGCTGCTTATTCAGCGCCTTGGGGATGGCGCACAGGGCGTAACTGCCGCTATCGGTTTTTTCCAGCCAGCAGATATGCCCGTCATGGTTGAGAAAGGTCTGCAAACTTTCAATCAGACGGTCGCAGCCGCGCCGGATAGACTTATACCGCTTCACGGCCGCCGGGTCTGAGGTATAAAAAAGCTCCGATAGCTGTTTGAGATTGATAATCAGAGCGTTAATGTAGTGTATAGATTTTTTTGTGAAATGTACTGCGTTTTGGGAAGTATTCTGTGTTTCTCCCGTTTTTAGTTCACCAAACAGATCCCGGTTGTACCGGATGAGTTCAAAACAAAGCCGTAACGCTTCAGCCGTATTGCGGCTGCCGTTCTTTTTGTCGGGAGCCGCATATTGTGCCAGTTTGGGGATCAAGCCCTCGGAAAAAGTCACTCCGTACATCTGCCTTGCAGCGTCCAGCAGCTTATGGGCCTCATCAAATATCCGTATCCCGGCGTCGGGCAGCAGCTTCTTTCTTCCGCTTTTACGGCTTAACATATCGGCCAGCACATAATTGTGGTTGGCAATCTGAAAATCCCACGGGGCCGCAAGGCACATCTTAGTAAAACTCATAAAGCGGCATATATCGCTGTGGGCGCAGCCGGCGCCGCAATCAGCAACGCATATGCGGTCTTTCACATAAGGGGTCAAAGGGCGGCCGTCCAAGTCGATCCCGCGCCCTGCCGACAGCTCAATGAGGATATTCAATAATCCCTGTTCCTCGCCGCGCTTATTATTTTGGACGGATGAACGGTAGGTTTTCAGCCTATCGTCACATACATAATGGGATTTGCCCTTGCGCACCACAAAGGACAGGGGCTTGTCTATAATTTTGTGTTCCATCAGAATACCGGATATTTGCGGGATGTATTCCTCGGTCAAGGCTTTTTGCAGGGCGATAGTGGAGGTGGATATGACGGTGGGCATTTTGTTGTCGGAGAACAGGTTGTACACCGTCACTGCCAGTATATAAGCGTGAGTTTTGCCCGTGCCTACCTCGGCCTCGCATAACATCAGCTTGTTATCCTGCAAGCCCTGTAAAATCTCCATGGCAAGCTCGTACTGCTTATCCCGGAAAGTCATATCGTACTGTGGCAATATGTCTGTGAATATATATGAAAGCAGATTGATTGCCCGTTCGTTCCGGGTTTTGGGCGTGGCACCGTCCGGCAGATAGTTTGCAGGCGATTGCAGTATTTTCTCCGCTATTTGGTTGTATCTGTCTTTACTTAAAGGGGCCGGCCGGTTAAACAGATACTTTGATTTCATATCGTGGATATTCACCGCCCGGTAGCTGTAGCTTTTACCTGTAAAATATTCAAGCAGGGCGCAGTTGCCGGCAGCCATCAACGCCATTTCACCGTTTTTTAACAGCCCCGCCTCGTAAAGTTTGTTTTGTATATCCGCAGTTAAATAATTGATAATGCTCATATTCGTATCCCTCCGTTAATCTCCTAAATCTTTTTGTGGAGCGACACAAGAATGGGGCGGATGATTTGGTTGCATAACTGTCAGATTACAAAAACGCAATCCGCCCCATGGTTTCTATCGCTCCATATTTCTATGGATAAAAAAAACAGTGCAATAAGCGGCCTGCCAGTCAAAGCAGGCGACCATAGAAGCCGCCCCGGTTTCTGTCTCAAAACCGGGTGTGCGTTCTCCCCCTCTCCGAGCGGGCTACCCAATGCGGTGAAGCGTTCAAGGTAGAAGTACCATAATGAAAGCCGGCAGGAGTCGTTGCAATCCGCCCCACCACAGGGCGTAACAGCCGTAAACTATATCGCAAGCGCGTTTCGGCTCATCGCTTTCGGTTTCGCCGTCCTGCCGGCGTTGTACTCATTACACTTTTTATGAAATTTTCAAGGTGCAGCGAGGGCCGAAAGATGTCCTCAATATAAATCCTAATCCGCAGCCCTTTTGACAACCAAAATGAGAGAAATATTTTTGGAGAATATAAAAAAGACGGCACTCTTGGTTAAGTGACCGCCTTTTTTAGCTTCCCGATGTAAATTTTTATTCGGCTTTATACTCGCTTGCCTCGGCTGTATCGGGGTGAATAAAGGTTATTCGCAAATTCTGTTTGACAGCGTAATTTAACGCCTGCCCCAAGCCGCGACCTTCGCTCCTGTCCTGATCGTAAACGGCTATGAGGTATTGTGTATTGTCAATCATATGGTAGTTAAGCCGCTTATAGGCTACGGGCGAGTAGTGTCTGCTGATAATTTCTTTATTATCGCAACGGTTCAATATGTTTTGATACCGCTTTTTCTGACCGGCTGTGAATGTATCGGATTGTTCGGGAAAGGGGATCGCGCAGAACAATTCCATATCGGAAAAAGCAGCTTGCTGTTTCAATTCGATTATGATTTCTGCCGCCCATGTGTCAACGCCTACCGCGCAGCCGACATAAAAAACCTTTACGCCTTTCTGATACAGCGCCTTTATCTGCTCCGTAAGCGCCGCCTTAATCTTTTGGCATAACGGGGCTTGCTCATTGTATTTGAATTTGAACCGTTGAGGCTTATGTCCTGTAATGGTACATGATAATTTTGTGTCCATGAAAAAATCTCCTTACCTATTCTTATTTAATCCGTTTGCAATTTAGCGAAGCTCGCAACACCTCCTCAAATTGCACAAGGGAAAAGGGAACCGTGGTAAATCATTACGATTCCCTTTTCATCGCTATTTAACGCTCCATCAACAAATTTCCGTCAAAAACCGTTGAGGGAAGTTTTACGGTTACAGCCAGTCGATCAAGCTGTTCCGCAGTTTTTGGATTATCTTGTGCCTTTGCTTCCCGACCGCTTGTTGGGATATACCCAGTATTTTTGCCGTTTTCCGCTCGGTAAAGCCGTCAAAGTAAAGATATTTTATTAACTGACGCTCTTTTTCGTTTAGGTTTCGCAGCGCTTTATATAAGCACTCCAAAAGCTGTTTTTCCTCGAAATCTTCCATGACATCCGCAGTTACGTCGGCAAGAATTTCATCTTGAAGCGTAGTGTCCTTTTTCTTGCTCCGCGCGCGCTGGTACTCGGCATGGTTGTCCGCTTTGTACAATTCATCGTCAACAGGCACATCAGCAAGATGTTTCTGCCCGTCTACATAAACCCTTTGTTTCCTATGTTTTTTCATAGGGCTTGTCCTCCTTTCTTCAAAAATTCAGAAGAAAGAAGGACTCACGGGTACTTTGCGACGAAGCACTGCCATTCCGAAAGAAAGACCGGCAAGCCGCCCGTATAGCGGTATATGGATAAGGAGCGGCTTAGAATAACTTCGCTTAAAAAAACAAAAAGGCGGCCGGTTTTACGATAATTCGCAAAATCGGCCGCCATAAGACGGTAATAAACATTAAGAAGTCCGCAGAGAGCGGAGCGTCGGGCAGGCGGCGGTTTACCGTCCCGTCCGGGGGCTTGTCCGCCGCGTTCGCATGGTTTGCGGGGCGCTCTCTGTGTCTTATGTACTGTGTGTCCGTTCGGAGCGTACCCAATACATCGGGACGTCTTAATGTTGTGGATGTAATCATCCATAACATTTTCAACTCCTTATCCGCTGATCAAGCGGACGGCACACAGGCAGTAATCACCCTTTCGTCAGTAATGTTGTAACGGCAAAGGGCAATGCTGCCATGCCGAATTTATATTTTTCAAATTCAGTTGTAAAGTAAAAAATATTGCTGTTTCGTCGGTATTGACCGCAATCACTGCACCACCCCCTTTTTTTATTTTTTGCCGAAAGAAAAAAGCAGATAGAATCGCCCCGTTTCAGCAGCTTTTTTTTATTAGCTGAAATAGGGTTCTATCTGCTTTGCTTTATAAATAACAAGAGCCGATAACTGTGGATACTTCCACAAATTATCGGCTCTGCGTCTTAGCGTCTGGCTCTTTACTAATTGATGTATTCGATTGTTGCAAATTTACTAAGTGATTACCTTAATCTGTAGCAACTTTGGAAACTAAGGAGAAATAAATCCTATGATTTTTTACCCCAACCTAATTTTATAGCTTTGAAGCGGCATATGTCCGCACACTCGCCGCATAGAATACATTCGCTGTTTTTAAGGCTTTCTGTCTTTACCATTTGTTCTACATCCAAGCCCATAGGACAAATCTTTGTACATTGTTTGCATCCGGTGCACGTTTCGGACCTTGCTTGTAATCGTAATGAAGGATACCCAAGCTTATCTTTTATCTTTGTACCAATAACCATAAAAGGCGCCATCCAGCAAAATGTGTGGCAGAATGTCCGTGTTCCCAGCACTAAGGAAAGAATCACAAACAATAGAATAATCCCAAAATAAATAATATAACCTTCTATGCCCAGCATAGGCATCCCGTTATTTGTCATAAACAGCGGATCGATAATTTTGATGCCTCCGGCACGAAATAAAAGAATAACAATCGCCGCCAACCACGGAACAAAGATTATGTATTTTACAAAACGGGCTTTTCCATTTCTGGCTTTCTTTTTAGTAACAACCACACAGCATTGTTGTATACCTGCTCCGGGACAGACCCATGAGCAAAATGCGCGGCCAAAAAGAAGTGAGGACAGGAATTGTATCGCAAACAAAATCATGCTTCCGCACAGGATACCATACGTACTTGCCCATATAATTAAGAATGGCGAAAAATAAAATACTGTAAACGGGAAAAACAGGAACGAAAAGAAAATAATGTTTTTCCTAAAAACTTGTCGTTTTGCATTCATGCAGTTGCCCCCTAAATGATTCAGTTACTTCACCATATCGCGCTTAATCGCATAAAAAAATCATGTAAAGCAATCAGATTAATGAAGCTACCGTCCTAAAATCTTGCTGTTACTATTGAACCAAATTATCTATTATTACGACTATCCCAGCAGCAAGAGCAGCGGCAACGATTCCAATTATAGTTCCTTTGCAGGCCACCTTAATATGGTGAATGGGATTTTTATATTCCCTTACCATATCTTCCGTACCGGGAATAACTACCTTTTTGCTATGAGCAAAAACGATAATGTCAAGAATAACAAGGTCATACATATTCACTACAAAAAACAGAATGAATACATGAGCAAATGCTTGAATAAAAGTTGTCTTTCCAGAAAAGAAAGCCAGAAAAGCCAAAGCAACTACAGCTATAAGAGCTCCAATGATTTTTCGTGTGATATTCTTTTTCTTAGTAACCGCAAGTATATCTTTATATTGAGGCAGACTAGCTACCCTATTGCGAATAGCAGGAGGATAGGAAGTAATCTGTGACAATGGATTTTTGAATTGTGGTGGTAATATTAAAAACGTGAAAATTACACACAATACAATGCACTGAATAAAAAGTACCATATTTTACTCCATTCACGTCAAATATTTCCGGCTTCTATTCCAAAAGACAACTCAATTAATTCAACTTATCCTTAATGGTGAACCGACTTATTTATTCTTCGTATAAATCTCCACTGTTTTCCTTATTAAGCGTGCCTTCCAATTCAATCATTAAAAATTTTGCCAGTGATTTTACTACCGGTCTATGCCTAACCCCTTTGGGGACAATAATAAATTCTCCTTCATCAACTCTTATTAGACCTTTATCGGTTTCAAGATGAAAACTGCCTTCAATTACATAAAACAATTCATCTGAATCCTCATGAATATGAAAATCTAAGGTGCGATTTTCAACATTAACAACACTTAGTATATGACCGTTTAACCTGCCAACCTTATCGTATACATATAATTTTTCAACAGCATTTACAGATGATTTAATATTCACTTTTTCAAGCATATCCTACCTCCAAGAAAATAATAATTGATACGTCATAATATCGCTCACGGAAACTAAGGCGAATTAGCATAAGGCTTTGGAATAACAGACCGATTTTTTTTCAAACCCTAACGTTTCATAAAAGGCTTGATCTTCAATAGCTCT
>Ga0153937_1000472_pt1 | contig 14842 bp, 29 predicted proteins | sample TSNY021MetaG_FD_104680 | JGI IMG/M metagenome (GOLD analysis project Ga0153937, IMG submission 104680) | Attine ant fungus gardens microbial communities from New York, USA - TSNY021 MetaG | ecosystem: Host-associated > Fungi > Mycelium > Unclassified | place: USA: New York, Robert Murphy County... | reverse complement strand
GGTAGTATTATGAGAGCCCTAAAAAGGGAATAGTTTCCCAAGCATTTGAACACTTGATCAAAAACCTCAAGACATACAATGGGGTTGAGATATAGATAGTGTGGGAACTAAAGTCACATAACAAGGTCAAGTGACCACAGAACATTCTGGAAGGACATATGATTGTGGATTAGTAGTATAGCCACTGTAAAAGTAGTATAAGTGTTATAAAAGCCCCAAAAAGGAATTAAGTTCCTGAGCATTTGAACATTTGATCCAAAACCTCAAGATATACAATAGGGTTGAGATATAAATAGTGTGGGAACTAGGGTCATGTGACAAGGTCATGTGATCACAGAATATTCTGGAAGAACATGACTAAGAGCACAGCTACTATAAAAGTAATATGTTATGAGAGCCCCAAGAAGGAAATGGTCTCCCATACATTTAAACACTTAATCCAAAATCTCAAGTCATACAATGAGATCAAGGTATAAATAACATAGGAACTTAGATAACCAAATCACATGACAAGGTCAAGTGACTATAGAACATTCTGGAAGATCATATGACTGTGGACTAGTAGTAGTACAGCCACTGTAAAATAGTATAAGTAGTAGTCCAATCCAATGAAGAACTCCATCAAGTTCTTCTTGAACATCCATCTAGGGTGATCACTAGGGACATTCACTGTCTATCAATAACATAAGAACTCAATATCATATCCAAGCACTATTCACCTTGAACCCTGCTCAAAATCACTTAAAGGTATAGTTGGCTTCATACTGGCCCTGCAAGTGATTTCTCCTACTACACCTATTCCACACTCTTCCTTACTAGGGAGCACAGCACTCTCAAGCATCTTGGATAGTAGGCCCTAGCTATAAAGGGGACTTCACTGTCAGTTAGGGACAGTGGGTAGACAACCTGAACAAAGCTCGTATTCCTGCCCAAGACCTGACCTCTATACCAAGTGGGCTCATAACTAGTTCTTCACTATCAGCTCTATGCTACTAATCTATTGTGATCGGTCTATGCAGAGAAATGACAGGAACCTCTTAAAGGCCCATTTAGCTTAGAGATTCCCTTCTTAGAGATAATACTGTTTCACTCTTCTTAGTCAGTAGTCAGTTATAAGTACAGACGAAGAAGACCGCTTATCCTCCTACAAGGAAACATTACCATTGCTATTGCCATTACCATCACCAATGTCTCGCCAACAACAACAGCAACAGGGGGAACACCCTTCAGTGTCTGCCCCCCCCAAACCAGAGAGGAGCAACTTCTCACCATGATTGCAACCCTGCAGCAGCAGGTCAATACTATGCTCCTTCAGCAACAAGGGAGCAGAGTGGAGGTTACAAGACCTCAAGTTTTCAGTGGAAAGATAGAAGAGATGAGTGTGTTCGTTAACGCAGCTTGCCTATATATTAGGATGAAAATGATGAAAGAGGTAGCAGTGACCCAGATGGCCTGGGTGTTGTTATATGTACAGGGAGGAATAGCAGAGGCATGGAAGGACAACCTGTTGGACAAGCTGGCCAAGGAAGAGTCAGAGGTGGAATCAGTAGAGCAACTGTTTACAAAAATAAGGAACAACTTTGGGGAGATATTGGAAGAGGAGAGGAAGATAGAACAACTGAGAATGATTGAGTAAGGAGGAAGAACTTGCAACGAATATGTGCAGGAATTCAAAAAAGTCGCCAGAGGGAGCGGCTATGAGGGAAGATCTCTCATCAAAGAATTTAAACAAGGACTAAATGGGACCATCAGAAGGAAGTTAGCCGAAGCAGAGGAACCACCAACCACCATTGGAGAGTGGCAAGAAAGGGTGGTGAGACTAGACAGAAACCAGAGACAGAACAGGGCAAAAGAGAGAGTATTGGAGAGGAATGCGGCACACCCAGGGGGAAATGTGCAGCCAAGAGAAGGAGGATCATATAGGGGAAGAGGGGGACAAATAATGTGGAGAACAGGAGGAGGGTACAGAGGAGGAGAAGAAGGAAATACATTCAATAGAGGGGAAACTCAAGTAGGTCCAAGGAGAGATCCAAATACAATGGATATAGACAAAGGAAGAAGGGGAGACAGGATATGCTATGTATGTGGGAAGTGGGGCTATATAGCCAAAAATTGCTGGAAAAGGCATAAAGGAAGAGTAGTGGAAACGCCATAGGAGTCAGCAAAAGAAAATAGAGGACAGTGAGCTCTTGCTGGCCTCCAATAATCTATACAGTATATTGTGCCCAGAAAAGCTGGGAAATAAATTCAATTGCACCAATACAACTGAGAGAGTAAGACATGTGCAGCACACTCTATGGCCACTAAGAGAAGTTTGGATGAAGGTGAGGCTAGAGAAGCTGGAAAACCATGAAGGGGTAGCAGTAAGAGCACTGCTAGATAGTGGGGCAACAGGCCTATTTATGGATACAACTTTTGCCTGAGAAAAGGGGTTTAAAATGGAGAAGCTAAAGAAACCTCTGTTAGTTAGAAATGTAGATGGGACAGTAAATGCAGGAGGAGCCATAATGCACTAGGTAGAGTGCAACATATTCTTCAAAGGACATGTAGAGAGGGCAAGGATGGATGTATGTAACTTAGGAAAAACAGAGGTGATACTGGGAATGCCGTGGCTAGCAGCCCATAACCCAGAGATAGATTGGGAGAAAAGAGAGGTAGAAATGATACGCTGTCCACCTATATGTGAAAAAAGAAAGCAAGAAGAGAAGAGAAAGGAAGTAAAGAAAGTGGAGAGGGACAAGGACGAAGAGACGTTGAAAAAACTGGTGCCTAAAAGGTTTTGGAGATAGGGAAAGGTATTTGGAAAAAAGAAGTTGGAAAGAATGCCAGTATGAAAAACCTGGGACCATGCTATAGAGTTGAAGGAAGGATTTATACCAAAAAAGGGAAAGGTATACTCACTGTCCAGAGAGAAAAGGGAGGAGGTGCAAGCGTTTGTAGAAGACCAGCTAAGAAAAGGATATATCCAACCTTCCAAGTCACCCCAAATGTCACCAGTACACTTTGTAGCAAAGAAGGATGGTACACAGAGGATGGTGCAGGACTATTGACACATAAATCAGTGGATGATAAAGAATGGGTATTCCTTACCTCTCATTGTAGACATACTGGATGGAGTAGGAAAGAGGAAGGTGTTTACAAAGCTGGACCTGAGGTGGGGATACAATAATGTCAGAATCAAAGAGGGAGATGAGTGGAAGGCAGCATTTACAATGCACATTGGAGCTTATGAACCCACAGTCATGTACTTTGGGTTAACAAACTCTCTTGCTACCTTTCAAACAATGATAAATGACCTATTCAGAGATCTTATAAACCAGGGAGATACAGTGACATTTATTGATAATATCCTGGTAGCCACAGATACTGAAGAAGGACATGACAAGTTAGTAGAGGAGGTACTAAAAAGGTTAGAGGAGAATGACTTATTTGTAAAGCCCAAAAAGTGTAAATGGAAAGTAAGAGAGGTAGAATTTCTGGGAGTAGTAATCAGTCCAAGAGGGGTGGAAATGCAGAAGGAAAAGATAGAGAAAGTACTAAACTGGCCGGCACCCCAAAATGTCAAAGAAGTGTAGAAGTTTTTAGGTCTCGCCAATTATTACAGAAGATTTATAAAAGACTTCGCTAGGTTAGCAGCACCACTACATGTGCTGGTCAGGAAGGAGCAGAAATGGAAATGGGAAGGGAAACAGAAGGAGGCGTTTAAAAGGCTTAAGGCAGTATTTACCACAGAACCCGTTTTAGCTATTCCAGACATCAATAGGGAGATGAGAGTGGAGACAGATGCTTCAGACTATGCAATGGGGGGAGTATTGTCAACAAAGTGTGAGAATGGAAAGTGGAGACCAGTGGCCTTTATCTCTAAATTATTAAACACTACAGAATGAAATTACAAAATTCATGATAAAGAAATGCTGGCAGTTATTAGGTGTCTAGAAGCATGGAGACACTACTTGAAGGGAGTGAAACTTGAATTTGAAATCTGGACAGACTATAAGAACCTCCAGTATTTTATGACGAGCCAAAAATTAAACCATAGACAAGCAAGATGGGCTCTATACCTATTACAATTTAATTTTATATTAAAACACGTTCTAGGAAAGAGCATGGGAAAGGCAGATGAACTAAGCAGGAGACCTGACTGGCAGGAAGGAGTGGAAAAGGACAACAAGGACCAGAAACTGATAAAACCAGAATGGATTAGAGGAGCCAAAACAATGATAGAGAAGAGAGATCTAAAAGAAAGAATCAAAAAGGCGCAGGAAGGGGATGAAAGGGTAGTGAAAGTAGTAGAAGAGCTGAAGAAGACAGGAATAAAGACACTGAAAGACGAGGAATGGGAAATAGAGGATGGAATAGTAATCAAGGAAAGGAGGATATACATGCCAGAAGGGGAACTCAGGGGGAAGATAATACAATTGTACCATGACACCCCAGTAGGAGGACATGGAGGGAGATGGAAGACAGCAGAGTTGGTCACCAGGAATTACTGGTGGTCAGGAGTAACAAAGAAGGGGTAGAGAGGTATGTAGATGAATACGACGTATATCAAAGGTACAAGAATTGAAGCAAAGCACCAGCAGGAAAACTGATGCCCAATGCGATTCCAGAAAAGCCATGGAGCCACATCTCGGTAGACTTTATCACCAAGCTGCCATTAACCTAGGGATATGATGCTATCCTGGTAGTATGCAACCATTTTAGCAAAATGGCGCATTTTATAGCCACAACAGAGAAAACATCAGCAGAAGAACTCGCAAAGCTGTTTCAAGATCATGTGTGGAAGTTACATGGACTTCCAGAAAGCATCATATCAGATAGAGGAATACAGTTTGCAGCAGGAATGATGAGGAAATTGAATAACTTGTTAGAAATCCAGACAAAACTCTTGACGGCCTATTATTCTCAAACAGATGGGCAAACAGAAAGGATAAACCAGGAGTTAGAGCAGTATCTAAGGGTCTTTATTGACCATAGACAAGAGCAGTGGCCAGATTGGTTAGGAACGGCGGAATTTGCATACAACAACAAAATCCACACAGTGACAAAAATATCACCATTCAAAGCAAACTATGGCCAAGATCCAAGGATGGGGTTTGAAGGGAGGAGAAAGGGGAAGTATGAGATGGCAGGGAAATTTGTAGAAAGAATGAAAAAAATCCAGGAGGAAGCAAAAGCAGTGCTAGGGAAAGCATAGGAAGAAATGAAAAAGTTTGCAAACAGAAGGCGAAAGAAGAAAGAAGAATACAGAGTAGGGGACTTAGTACTGCTCAGTATGAAAGACTTAAAATGGCAGATGAAGGGGGAGAGATCAGAGAAATTGACAGAGCGTTTTGTGGGCCCCTACAAAGTTAAGGGAATCATCTCTAGCAACGCAATAGAGTTGGAACTACCTAAGTCTGTTAGAATACACCCTGTGGTTAACATAAGTAGAGTACAACTCTATAAACCACAGGTAAAAGGGCAAAAGAAGACACCACCAAAACCAGTCATTATCAAGGGAGAAGAGGAATTCGAAGTAGAAAAAATCATAAACAAAAGAACAGTTAGGGGAAAGGAAAAGTTTCTGGTAAGGTGGAAGGGGTATATAGTGGAAGAAGATACTTGGAAGAATAAGGAAAACTTGGAAAATGCAAAAGAGTTGGTAGAAGAGTTTGAGAAAATATATGGAGAAGGGGTCAAAGAACTAAGGCGACAGAAGCAAGAAGAAGAAGAAAAGGAATTTAGTCAGGAATTACCTAGGGAGTTCACAGCAAAATTGCTATATGGTTGGAGGAAAAGGAGGTATGAAAGGGAAAGGGAAAAGAGGTGGGACGAAAACTGGAGTCGATGAAAAAATTCCTCGGGACGAGGAAACTTGAAGAGGGGGCCATGTTATAAGAGCCCCAAGAAGGAAACGGTCTCCCACATATTTAAATACTTAATCCAGAATCTCAAGTTATACAATGAGATCAAGGTATAAATAACATGGGAACTTAGGTAACCAAATCACGTGACAAGGTTAAGTGACCATAGAACATTCTGGAAGATCATATGACTATGGACTAGTAGTAGTACAGCCACTGTAAAATAGTATAAGTAGTAGTCCAATCCAAGGAAGAACTCCATCAAGTTCTTCTCAAACATCCATCTAGGGTGATCACTAGGGACATTCACTGTCTATCAATAACATAATATAAGTAGAAGTCCAATCCAACAAAGAACTTCATCAAGTTCTTCTTGAATATCTATCTGGGGTGATCACTAAGGGCATTCACTGCCTATCAATAACATGGAGGAGGTGAGCGCATTTGTTAATGTGGCTTGCCTGTATATTAAAATGAAGATAATGGAAGAGGTAGCAGTGACCCAGGTGGTCTGGATGTTATCATATGTACAGGGAGGAATAGCAGAGGTATAGAAGGATAACTTGCTGGATGAGCTGGCTAAGGGAGAGTCAAAAGTGGAATTGGCAGAGTAGCTGTTTACAAAAATAAGGAACGACTTTGGAAAAACATCAGAAAAAGAGAGAAAAATAAAACAGCTGAGAACAATCAAGCAAGGAGAGAGGATCTGTAACAAGTATGTACAGGAATTCAAAAAGGTCACCAGAGGGAGTAGCTATGAGAGAAGACCCCTCATTAAAGAATTTAAAAGAGGATTGAATGGGAGTATTAGGAGGAAGTTGGCAGAAGCAGAAGAGCCACCAACCACTATCAGAGAGTGGCAAAAAAGAACAGTGAGGCTGGATAGAAATCAGAGGCAAAGCAGAATGGAAGAAAGAATGTTGGGAAGGAATACAGTATGTCCAGAGGGAAATGTGCAGCCTAGAGAGGGAGGATTGTATGAGAGAAGAAGGGGGCAAATAACATGGAGAACAGAAGGAGGGTACAGAGGAGGAGAGGAAGGAAATATGTTCAATAGAGGAGGAACTCAAATGGGTCCAAGGAGAGATCCAAATGCAATGGATATAAACAGAGGAGGGAGAGGGGACAGAATATGCTATGTGTGTGGAAAGTGGGGCTATATGGCCAAAAATTGTTGGAAAAGGCATAAAAGAAAGATAGTGGAAATGCTGCAGAAGTCAGCAAAAGAAAATAGAGGACAGTGAGCTCTTAGCTGGCCTCTAATAACCTGTACAGTGTATTGCATCCAGAAAAGCTAGGAAATAAATTCAATTGCACCAATACAACTGAGAGAGTAAGAGATGTACAGCGTACTCTACAGCCACTAAGAGAAGTTTGGATGAAGGTGGGGCTAGAGAAGCTGGAAAACCACAAAAGGGTAGCAGTAAGGGTACTGCTAGATAGTGGGGCAACAGGTCTATTCATGAATATAACCTTTGCCCAAGAAAAGGGGTTTAAAATAGAGAAGCTAAAGAAACTCCTGTTAGTTAGAAATGTGGATGGAACAGTAAATGTGGGGGGAGCCATAACGCACCAGGTAGAGTGCAACATGTACTTCAAAGGACATATAGAGAGGGCAAGGATGGATGTATGTAATTTAGGGAAAACAAAGGTGATACTGGGAATGCCATGGCTAGTAGCCTATAACCCAGAGATAGATTGGGAAAAGGGTGAAGTAAAAATAACAAATTGTCCACCTATATATAGAAGGAGAAAGCAAGAAGAAAAGAAGAAGAAAGTAAAGAAGGTAAAAAGGGACGAGGATGAAGAAACATTGAAAAAATTGGTACCCAAAAGGTTTTGGAAGTAGAAGGGGGTGTTCAGAAAAAAGAAGTCAGAGAGAATGCTAGTATGAAAGACCTGGGACCACGCTATAGAATTAAAAGAGAGGTTCATACCAAAAAAGAGAAAGATGTACTCATTGTTGAGGGAGGAAAGAGAAGAAGTACAGGCATTTGTGGAGGATCAGTTGAAGAAAGGATACATCTGACCTTCCAAGTCGCCCCAAATGTCACCAGTACACTTTGTAACAAAAAAGGATAGCACACAGAGAATGGTACAGGACTATTGACACATAAATTAGTGGATGATAAAGAATGGGTATTCTTTATCCCTTATTGTAGACATACTGGATGGAGTAGGAAAGAGAAAGGTGTTTATGAAGCTGGACCTGAGATGGAGATACAATAATGTTAGGATCAAAGAGGGAGATGAATAGAAAGCAGTATTTACAATGTATATTAGAGCCTACGAACCCGCAGTTATGTATTTTGGGTTAACAAACTCTCCTACTACCTTCCAAACAATGATAAATAACCTGTTCTATGATTTTATAACCCAAGGAGATATAGCAATATTCATTGACAACATCTTAGTAGCCACAGATACAGAGAAAGGACATGATAAACTGGTGGAGGAGATGCTAAAAAGACTAGAAGAAAACAATCTGTTTGTAAAGCCAGAAAAGTGCAAGTGGAAAGTAAAAGAAGTGGAGTTCTTGGGAGTAGTAATTGGACCAAAGAGAGTAGAGATACAGAGAGAGAAGATAGAAGAAGTCTTAAACTGACTGGTATCTAGAAATGTTAAAGAAGTACAAAAGTTTCTGGGCCTCACCAACTACTACAGGAAGTTTATAAAAGACTTTGCTAGAATAGCAGTACTGCTACATATGCTGATCAGGAAGGAGCAGAAATGGAAGTGGAAGAAGGAACAGGAGGAAGTGTTTGAGAGACTTAAAATGGTATTCACCACAGAACCCATCCTGGCTATCCCAGAAATCAATAGGGAGATGAGAGTGGAAGTGGATGCCTCAGACTATGCAACAGGGGGAGTGTTGTCAACAAAGTGTGAGGATGGGAAGTGGAGGCTGGTGGTCTTCATCTCTAAATCGCTAAATGCCATAGAGCAAAACTACGAAATTTATGATAAAGAGATGCTGGTGGTTATTAGGTGTCTAGAAGCATAGAAGCACTATTTGAAAGGAGCGAAACTTGAATTTGAAATCTGGACAGACTATAAGAACCTCTAGTATTTTATGATGAGCCAAAAATTAAACTGGAGACAAGCAAAATGGGCCCTATACCTATCACAATTTAATTTTACATTAAAACACGTTCCAGGAAAGAGCATGAGAAAGGCAGATAGATTAAGTAGAAGACCAGACTGGCAGGAGGGAGTAGAAAAGGATAACAAGGACCAGAAGTTAATAAAGCCAGAATGGGTTAGGAGAGCAAAAACAATAATAAAGAAAGGAAATTTAAAAGAAAGAATCAAAAGAGTATAGGAAGGGGATAAAAAGGTAGTAAAAGCAGTAGAAGAGATGAAGAAGGCAGGGATAAAGACATTGAAAGATGAAGAATAGGAAATAGAAGATAGAATAGTAATGAAGGAGGGAAAGATATATGTGCCAAAGGGAGAACTCAGGAGGGAAGTAATACGATTATACCACAACACTCCAGTAGGAGGGCATGGAGGGAGATAGAAGACAACAGAATTGGTTATCAGGAATTACTGGTGGCCAGGAGTAACAAGGGAGGTAGGAAGATATGTGGATGAATGCAATGCTTATCAAAGATACAAAAATTGAAGCAAAGCACCAGCAGGAAAGCTGATGCCCAATGCAATCCCAGAAAAACTATGAAGCCATATCTTGGTAGATTTTATCACTAAACTGCTATTAGCCTAGAGATATGACACTATCTTAGTAGTATGCAATTGTTTCAGTAAAATGGCGCATTTCATAGCAACAACAGAGAAAACATCAGCAGAAGGACTTGTAAAGTTGTTTTGAGATCACATATGGAAGTTACACAGGCTTCCAGAAAGCATTATATCAGATAGAGGAGTACAGTTTGCAGCAGGAATGATAAGGGAGCTGAATAACTTGCTGGGAATCCAGACAAAACTCTCAATAGCCTATTTGTAGTGATTTAGCCTGAGACAACTTAATCACCTTCCTAGTCCAAGTTGACAAGGAAAATTTGATAGAGTTCTTATTTGTTTGCTATACACTACTTATATACATTTCTGTATTTACTCTTATTTATAAAGTCCTGCACATCTTTTTTGAGTCATTTCCTCTTGTACATCCGTTAGTTACTTAGTAAAAGAAAAGGAAAAAGAAAATAATGACTTAGTCATTAGGCTAAGTCATAACACTACCCCTCTCTCAAGGTTCCTCATCTCAAGGATTTTTACAGTTCATAATAGGGGTCATCTATGTTCCCTATATTGTCATTGTCTTTCTCTGTCTACTCCTTTATTCCTAAGTTCCCTTGTTTGATCTCTTCTTTCTCTTCCTTTATTATTTCCATTGTTCTTCACCCTCTCTTTTTTCCTCCTTTCCATCTTCTCCAATTTCTTTCTAACTTTGCCCAGTATTCTTTGTCATACCTTTTATCCGACTATCCAAATAATTTCCTTGCTGTGAATCTTTCTGGTAATTCTTCTCTTCCAAATGTTCCTTCTTCTTTTTCTTGTCTTCTGACATCTTCCATATCTCTTCTGTATTCCTTTTCAAACTCCTCTATTGCCTCTTTTGCATTTCCCAAATTTTCCTTTCCTTTCCAGGTATTTGCTTCCACCATAAATCCCTTCTATCGTACCAGATACTTGTCCTTCCCCCTAATTTGTTGCTTGTTTAATATTCTCTCGACCTTCCATTCCTCTTCTCTCTCAATTATGACTGGAGTTGGTTGCTCCTTTCTCTGCCCCTCAACTTGCCCTATGTATCTACATATCCTACTAATATTTACTACTGGATGTATTCTGATTGTGCTAGGTAATTCCAATTTGACTGCATTTGCTGATACAATTTTTCTTACTTTATAAGGACCAACAAACCTCTCTGTCAACTTTTCTGTCCTTCTACCAGTCATCTGATATTTCAGGTCCTTAGTGCTTAGCATTACTAAGTCTCCTACTTTATACTTGTTGGCTTCTCCTCTTGTCACAAAAAAGTAATTACTAAATAGTGACATAGAGGTATAACAAAATACCTGTTCAAAGAACTACATAAATAGCTGGACCTTCATTAGCAAGTAGTCTTGCTAATGTTGCCCTTTTGGTGTAGTGGTAAACCATACAGTATGTGACTACTGGTCCATAGTACAACTGTGATAGACCTATGATGAGTACATACAGGAATTCAAAAAAGTTGCCAGGGGGAGTGGCTATAAGGGAAGACCCCTTATTGAAGAGTTCAAACTAGGACTGAACAGGGCCATCAGGAGAAAGTTGGCCAAAGCAGAGGAACCACCAACTACCATTGGAGAGTGGTAAGAAAGGGCAGTGAGACTAGATAGAAACCAAAGGCAGAGCAAAGCAGAAGAGAGAGTATTGGGGAAAAATGCAGTGCATCCAGGGGAAAATACGCAGCTAAGAGGGAGAGGATCATATGGGGGAAGAGGAGGACAAATAACGTGGAGAATAGAAGGAGAATACAGAGGAAGAGGAGGAGGAAATACATTTAATAGAGGAGGAGCTCAAATGGATCCAAGGAGAGACCCAAATGCAATGGATATGGATAGAGGAAAGGAAGGAGATAGAATGTGCTATGTATATGGAAAGTGGGGCCACATGGCCAAAAATTGTTGGAAAAGACATAAGAGAAGGATAGTAGAAACACTGTAGGAGTCAGCAAAAGAAAATAGAGGACAGTAAGCTCTTGGCTGGCCTTCAATAATGTATACAGTGTATTGCACCCAGAAAAACTGGGCAATAAATTGAATTCCATCAATACAACTGAGAAAGTAAGAGATATACGGTGTACACTACAGTTGTTAAGGGAAGTTTGGTTGAAAGTAGGGTTAGAGAAGTCGGAAAGTCATGAAGAAGTGGCAGTAAAGGCATTATTGGATAGTGGGGTAACAGGTCTGTTCATGGACACAACCTTTGCAAAGGAAAAGAGGTTTAAAATGGAAAAATTAAAAAAACCCCTCTTAGTCAGAAATGTAGATGGAACAGTAAATGCAAGGGGGACCATAATACACCAGGTCGAGTGCAATATGTTCTTCAAAGGACATATGGAAAGGGCAAGAATAGATATATGCAATTTGGGAAAAAAAGAGCTGATACTAGGAATGCTGTGGCTAGCAGTCCACAATCCAGAAATAGATTAGGAGAAAGGAGAGGTGAAGATAATGCATTGCCCACCTATATATAGAAGAAGAAAGCAAGAAGGGAAGAAGAAGAAAGTAAGAAAGACGGAAAAGAATGAGAATGAGGAAACATTAAGAAAACTGGTGTCCAGAAGATTTTAGAAGTGGAAGAGAGTGTTTGGAAAAAGGGAGTCAGAGAGGATGCCCATACAAAAGGCCTGGGACCATGCTATAGAACTGAAGGAAGGATTCATGCCAAAAAAGAGGAAGGTATATTTACTATTGAGAGAGAAAAGAAAAGAGGTACAAGCATTTGTAGAAGATCAATTAAGGAAAGGATATATCTGACACTCCAAATCACCCCAAACATCACCAGTACACTTTGTGGCAAAAAAGAATGGCACACGGAGGATGGTACAAGACTATTTGTTATGAGAGCCCCAAAAAGGAAACAGTTTCCCATGCATTCAAACACTTCATCCAAAATCTCAAGTTGGACAAAGGGGTTAAGGAATAAATAGTATAGGAGCTTAGGTAATCAAATCAGGTGACAAGATCAGGTGACCATAGAACATTCTGGAAGATCATATGACTGTGGACTAGTAGTGGTACAGCCACTGTAAAATAGTATAAGTAGTAGTCCAATCCAATGAAGAACTCCATCGAGTTCTTCTTGAATATTCACCTAGGGTGATCACTAAGAGCATTCACTGCCTATTGATAATACTATTGATATGTAAACCAGTGGATGATAAAGAATGGGTATCCTCTATCCCTCATCGCAGACATATTGGATGGAGTAGGGAAGAGAAAGGTGTTTACAAAGCTGGACCTAAGATGGGGATACAATAATGTCAGAATCAAGGAAGGGAATGAGTGGAAAGTAGTGTTCACAATGCACATTGGAGCCTATGAACCCACAGTCATGTATTTTAGGTTAACAAACTCCCTTGCTACTTTCCAGACAATGATAAACAACCTATTCAGAGATCTCATAAACCAAGAAGACATGGCAACCTTTATTGATGACATCTTGGTAGCGACAGATACGAAAGAGGGGTATGATAAGCTGGTGGAGGAGATACTAAAGAGACTAGAGAAGAATGACCTATTTGTAAAGCTGGAGAAGTGCAAATGGAAAGTAAGAGAGGTAGAGTTTTTAGGAGTGGAAATTGGCCCAAAAGGAGTGGAAATACAAAAGGAGAAGGTAGAAGGAGTCCTGAAATAACCAGTACCTAGAAATGTCAAAGAGGTGCAAAAGTTCCTGGGTCTCGCCAATTACTACAGGAGATTCATAAAGAACTTTGCTAGAATAGCTGCGCCACTACATGTGCTGGTTAAAAAGGAGCAAAAATGGAAGTGGAAAAAGGAACAGAAGAAAGCATTTGAGAGACTTAAGGCAGTATTCACCACAGAACCCATCCTAGCCAACCCAGACATTGATAAGGAGATGAGAGTAGAGGCAGATGCCTCAGACTATGCAACAGAAGAGATACTGTCAACAAAGTATAAGGATAGCAAGTGGAGGCTGGTAGCCTTCATCTCAAAATTACTAAACACCACAGAACAGAATTACAAAATTCACAATAAAGAGATGCTGGCAGTGATAAGGTGCCTAGAAGTGTGGAGGCATTATTTGGAGAGAGCAAAACTCAAATTCAAAATCTGGACAGACTATAAGAACCTCTAGTATTTTATGACAAGTCAGAAATTAAACTATAGACAAGCAAGATGGGCTCTGTACCTATCACAATTTAATTTTATGCTAAAACATGTTCTAGGAAAAAGCATGGGGAAGGCAAACAGACTAAGCAGGAGACTGGACTGGCAGGAGGGGGTGGAAAAAGATAATGAGAACCAGAAGCTGGTGAAGTTGGAATAGATTAGGGGAGTAGAAACAATAATAGAGGAGGAGAACCTAAAAGAAAGAATCAAGAGGGCACAGAAGGGGGATGAGAGGGTAGTAAAAGCAGTAGAAGAGTTGAAGAAGGCAGGAATAAAGACATTAAGAGACGAAGAATGGGAAATAGAGAATGGAATAGTAATAAAGGAAAGAAGGATATATATACCAGAGAGGGACCACAGGAGGGAAATAATACAATTGCACCATAACACCCCAGTAGGAGAGCATAGAGGGAGATGGAAGATGGCAGAGTTGATTGTCAGGAATTACTGGTGGCCAGGAGTAACGAAAGAGGTGGGAAGATATATAGACAGATACGATGCTTGTCAAAGATATAAGAATCGAAGTGAAGTACCAGTGGGAAAACTAATGCCCAATGCGATTCCAGAAAAGCCATAGAGCCATATATTGGCAGATTTTATCACCAAACTGCTGTTAGCCCAGGGATATGATGCAATCTTAGTAGTATATGACTGTTTTAGTAAAATGGCATATTTTATAGTAACAGCAGAGAAAACATCAGCAAAAGGACTCACAAAACTGTTTCGAGACCATGTATGGAGCTTGTATAGACTTCCAGAAAGCATCATATCAGATGGGGGAGTGCAGTTTGTGGCAGGAATAATGAGGGAGCTAAATAACTTGCTAGGAATCCAGACAAAGCTCTTGATGGCCTATCACCCTCAATGTTATGAGAGCCCAAAACAGGAAAAGGTTTCCCATGCATCTGAACACTGAATCCAAAACCCTACAAGCATACAATGGAGTAAGGATATAAATAGGGTGGAGACAGTAAGTCAAATCACGTGACAAGATCAGGTGATCATAGAACATTCTGGAAAGAGCATGTGACCATGGTGTTTTAGGGTACAGCCACTGTAGTAGTAGTATAAGTAGGGCTGCAATCCAATGAAGAACTCCATCGAGTTCTTCTTGAACATCCACCTAGGGTGATC
>Ga0153937_1000459_pt1 | contig 15029 bp, 17 predicted proteins | sample TSNY021MetaG_FD_104680 | JGI IMG/M metagenome (GOLD analysis project Ga0153937, IMG submission 104680) | Attine ant fungus gardens microbial communities from New York, USA - TSNY021 MetaG | ecosystem: Host-associated > Fungi > Mycelium > Unclassified | place: USA: New York, Robert Murphy County... | reverse complement strand
ATACTTAATACTACTCTGCTCAAAGAAATACTTCTTTACTTTAGTGTAAAGGTCATTAAATTGGAGCCTTTTCAGTACTTCCTTAACCAATTGCCTATACTCCTTCAAACATGTCCCAAATATTAGAATATCATCTAAATACACTATTACTAGTTATATACAAATCAAGTCTTCCAATATATTATTCATTATACTTTAGAAGATTGCTGGTGTATTGGAAAAACCAAAATACATGACAGTTGCCTCAAAAAGGCCTCATCTTGTAATAAATGCTGTCTTTTATTTATTTTCTTTTTTAATGCAAACATTGTTATACCCCCATCTTAAGTAAATTTTGGTAAAAATTAAGGCTTTACTAAGTGATTCAATCAAGTTGGCTATTCTAGAGATTAAATAGCAATTTTCAATGGTAATTCCATTGAGGGCTCTATAATCTATGATAGATTGTAAGCTTCTATTGTGTTTCTTTACAAAGAAGAATGGAGCTGCTATCAGACTAGTAGATAATTGGATATAACCTTTTCTGAGTTCCCCATTGATCTACATGTTAAGAGAGTTTCTTTTTACTAGAGAGAGTGGATAGACCTTGGCTGGTTTGGAAAGCGTTGCATCTTCCACAAAGTCAATTACATAGTCATATGGTTTCTATATTGGTATTCTCTCTAACTTATTCTTTGAAAACACATTCCCATACTTATGTAGTTACTCTAGCACATGAATCTTCTAGGTCTTTGTATCTTTACAATCTGAGTCTCTATATTGGTCTCAATTGTTGAGTATAGCTGCAATTATTATTGCCTGTTGATGACTACCTGGATCAGTCATATCTGCCCAGCTAAGAATATAGTTGTCAGAGTTCTTATCTCCTATGCTGTTCAATGAAGAAGATCTGCTGATATCTAGTTCAAGGTGAAGTTTATTAGCTCTTGCTTTTATATCTCATATTTTATGGGCTTTACTAGTATATGTATCTAGACACCTGGTGAACTTCTATTAACTTTTTTGCTAATCAATATTTGGATTATGCTTATACAAGTACAAATACCCAATCATCATTTCTTTATTCCCTAAGTTAGTAACAAATAGATGCTGGGTCATTTTGTGCAATCCAATTTCTATATAAGCTTAGACATACTCAGTTATCTGTCCTACCTTGTTGGGAATGCCATTCACATTGATTATACAATATGGATTTGCTAGTTTATAAGTTACCAGGTTATTATTTGCTATGACAACTCTGTCAATGAAGTTCATGGTAGCTTCTGAATCAACTAAAGCCTCAGTTTGTACTTTCTTTCCATATACCCAAAGTGTAACTGGAGTTTGAAAGGAGATAGTCTTGTTGTACACTATATTATTATAAGATTCCAGTACTACTTCTACCTTTTGCAAGCTAATAAAGAATATACTTTCCTTCAACTATAGATCACAGATATTATACTCTATAGTTCTAAGAGAAAATCCAATTTAGGCATCTCCTTTCCCTTTTCACTTGGGGGAACAGGATCAGAGATATCCTCAATTGATGTGCTATTAATTTTGACATCCTCAGGAGAAGAATCTGGATCATTACTATCTTCCTCCAATATTTTTATCAGCCGTACTCTAAATGACTGATTCTTATTCTTGCTTGGACCCAGTAGAGATGGTTTCTGGAAAGAGGTCTTATGAGAATGCTTGTTCTCATTACTGGGCTTATTGTAACAGTCTACAGTATTATGTATTTTCAACTTATTCTTAGAGTCTTTTCCAGCACATATTTGACAGTATCACAAGCTCTTTCCTTCTTTCTTCTGAATCTCATCTATTTTCATTGCATCTAGATCTTTTTTTTCTCTACTCTTCTCTCCAATTGCCTCTGGACCAAAAATTACACCCTGGGCCTTGTCTAGATATAAGGCCTTGTATGCTTATATCAACAACTTTAGATAGTCATCCCATGTCTTTGGAGATTGATTTGTAATTTTATAGATAACAAGTATATTTTACAGCTTGTCAAAGATAATCTTCTTTATTTTGTCAATACAAACTTTGTCACTATAGTTGACAATTCTTGCCAATGTTCTGTACCATTCTGTATATTTGACAAAGTTCTTTCTTGTCAGGTCTTTGTTGACCTAGAGTACTGTTAATTCCTTCTTTGCTTTCTCCTTATTATCTTGTTGTCTATAAATATTTTTGAGTTCTTGAACAAAGTCACTTCAAGAACCAATACTCAATTCTACTTCAGCCTTGTCATAATACAATTTCATATATGTGCTGGTAGGAGTATATAAACAGATAAGGGTATATATGATTTTCTAATCATCTAATATAATACTAGATACCAAATAGTATAGAGCAATTTGGCTCAACCAATTATATGGATACATCTTATTTTCAGAGCCTGCAAATTTTGGTGGCTTTGGCACCTTGGTTTTGAAGGTGATATTCTCTCTAGAGAGCCTTGTCAGCTCTTCCCAAAGACAGACAACTTCTGCCTTCAAAGTTGCAATTTTATTATAAGCAGTGGTCAAGGTACTGTTATAGAGATTGATTGCTCTATTGAGCACCTGATCAACATAGTTCTTAAGGGTCAGAGTAGTACTCTGACATGCATTTTACAGCATCTATATCTTTGTCTCATCCCAAGGCATATGCTCAGGGCTGATGCCATCTCTAACAAGTGTGTCCTAGTTCTTAGCACTGAAGTTAGCAAAGGAAACAGTGGTGGTGAAGTTGGTAAAAGTCAACATATCTAATTTAAGTAATTAATTATAGTTCTTGAGTATGTTTTCAAAAGGGTAAAAGGAAAAAAAAATATCTAAATTTAGCCTCTTAATGCTATTATGTTATACTGAATACCATTCCAATCATATTATGTTTATGGAATAGTGATATTGAGCTCTAGAAGAGCTTTATAAATCTCTGGTATTCTAGTAGCTAGTTTAGAAAAATCTACATTCTTCAGATGCTTACAAGTGCCTTTCAGTATTTTCTACTCTTTAGCTGTAAGCTTGTAACCAATTTTGTCCAGCTCTATAATTACATCCTGCAGTTGATTGAACCATTTTCATAGTGAGTTATACTGTGGATCCTTAGCCCAGGTCTTGTTTTTGCTCATCTTAGTAAAAAATGGCAATATATGATCTAAGATAGGTTCCAGGAGTTCTTTATACTCCTTTATGCATAATAACTTTTTGGTTTTGCAAAAATGTAGTTGTTATCAATGGACAGTGAATGTCCTTAGTGATCACCCTAGGTGGATGTTCAAGAAGAACTCGATGGAGTTCTTTGTTGGATTGTAGCCCTACTTATACTACTACTACAGTGGCTGTACCCTAGAGTCCTGCAATCACATGTTCTTTCCAGAATGTTCTATGATCACCTGACCTTATCATGTGATTTGACTTACTAAGTCCCCACCCTATTTATATCCTTACTCCATTGTATACTTTGGGGTTTTGGATTAAGTGTTCAAATGCATGGGAAACCTTTTCCTTTTTGGGGCTCTCATAATAGTAGTTCTGGAGGGCAGGATACAAAGTAGAGGTTGTCTACTTTGTACTAGCAGGGGTCTGCTTCAACAAGTCTGTCATAGAGTTTAGTAAATGGAGTAGGTTCCATTTTTATCCTTTCTAGCAATGACTTCTCAGTTGCACTCTTCTTTTTTAGTGAGAGGTATTTAGCAAGAGTCTTGGTGTTTCTGATAGCAGGCATAGCTTGGGGGCAAAAGTAAAATATCTCTAGTTTAGTGGATGAAGTGTGGTAGACAGAAACTATACTACAACTATACTAAAAGTGTTCTTCTAATGATATAGGTTCTGTCTTGAGAGAAAAGTTTGACATTATATCCAGTTTCTCACACTGGCTTGTAGAGGAAAAATAGGGATCTCAGAGTGGTTCTAGCCACCTACAAGGGTTTTTTGGAAATGTTTACACAAATCCAAAGTTTTTCAGGACCAACTGTGATATACAAGCTAGCCTGCTCCCAATAGTTTGAGAGACAAACCTTTCTCTTTACACCTAGAGTCCAGCCTACTATAGAAATAGGTCCTTGACAAAAACCTACTCTAAGCTCTTAGTAAGTCATCTGTTCTGTAATAGAAATAGAGACACTTCTATAGAGATAGGTTCTTAACAGAAACCCACTCTAAGCCCTCAGTCAGTTATCTGTCCTGTGATAGAAACAGAGACATCCTTAGGAAAGTCATCTTGTCCTGTAACAGAGACAAAGAGACCCTCTTATAGCCCTCTAGACCTATATCTGAAATAAACATAACCCTATGTCCTTTGCAGAGACAATGGAGACAGAAAACAGTAGACTTAACAAACTATCACAAATGGTTACTTACTAATTTGTGATTGGTTGATTTGATAATCAAAGTACTCAAAAAAGCAAAGTTAGACAAGTAGCAAAAGATATTGTTAAGTCTGAGGTTTATCCTTAGACATAGAGTCCTGTTAGTGCAAAGTCATAAAGACTTTAAAGCTCAACCAAGATGGTTATTTAGAAAGAACTCAATAAAGTTCTCTATTAGATTGTACAACTACTTATACAAATGTCTATTGGTCTGTATACCTATTTCCTATGATCACATAACCCTTACTAATAACTGTACATATCTTACATAAGCTTTCCCATGCTATTTATATCCCTCTTGCATTATACTCCTAAATATTATCCATTAAGTTGAGGAATGCATGGGAAATAGTTTCTTTTCTAGAAACTATCTCATAATATAGTCTCTTCTTCAAGTTTTTTTGTCCCAAGGAACTTTTCCATCATCTCTAGTTTTCCTCCCATCTTTTCTCCCTTTGTCTCTTGTACTCCTTGTTAGACCATCTCCACAGTATTTTAGCCATAAACCTCCTTGGTAGTTTTCTTGAGAATACTTTTTTATTCTTTTCTTTTTCTTGTTACCATACTTTTTTGGCCTCTTTGCCATACTCCTTCTCAAACTCTTCTACTAACTCTTTTGTATTCTCCAAATTCTCTCTTCTTTCCCATGTATCTTCTTCTGCTATATATCTCTTCTATTGTACTAAAAACTTCTCCTTTTCTTTTACTATTCTTTTGTTTAGTATTTTTTCTACTTTGAATTCTTCTTTTTCTTTGATAATAACTGGTTTCAGTGGTACCCTTTTCTACCTCTCCACTTGTGGCTTATACAGGTGTATTCAACTTACATTGACTACAGGGTGTATTCTAATAGAACTAGACAATTCTAATTCTACTGCATTACTTGAGATAATCCCTTTTATTCTATAAGATTCCACAAAGTGTTCCATCAATTTCTCCAATTGTCTTTCTTTTATCTGCTACTTGAGATCTTTGGTACTTAGTAATACTAAGTCCTCTACTTTATATTTCTCCCCTTTGCTTTGTTTCCTGTCTGCAAACTTTTTTATTTCATCTTAAGCTTTTCTCAAGACTGTCCTTGCTTCCTTCTGAATTTTTTGTATCTTTTCTATAAACTTTTTTACTGCTTTGTACTTTCTCTTTCTTCTCCCTTCAAATCCCATCCTTAGATCTTGACTGTAATTAGCCTTAAATAGTAACACTTTTGTAGCCAAATGTATCTTGTTATTATATATAAACTCAGCTATCCCCAACTAGTCTGGCCATTGTTCTTGTCTATGGTTGATAAAGATCTTTAAGTACTGCTCCAATTCCTGATTTATCCTCTTTGTTTGTCTATTCATCTAGGGGTGGTAAACTGTTAACAACTTAGTCTGAATCCCCAATAGTTTGTTCAACTCCTTCATTATTGTTGCTGCAAACTGCACTCCTTTGTCTGATATAATACTTTCTGGAAGCCTGTGCAGCTTCTAGATATAGTCTCTAAACAACCTGGTAAGTCCCTCTGCTGATGTTCTTTCTGTGGTTGCTATAAAGTGTGCCATTTTACTAAATCTGTCACATACTACTAAGATTACATTGTATTCTTGGGCTAAGGGCAGCTTTATAATAAAGTTTGCTAAAATATAGCTCTACAGTTTCTCTGGGATTGCATTTGGTATTAGCTTTCCTGCCAGGACTCCATTTCTATTCTTATACTATTAACGAGCATTGCATCTGTCTATATATCTCCCTACTTTCCTTGTCACTCCTGGTCACCAGTAGTTTCTTGTGACCAACTCCACTGTTTTCCATCTTCCTCCATATCCTTCAACTAGAGTATTGTAGTAGAGGTGTATTATTTCTCTCCTCAAGTCCTTTTCTGGAATGTATATACATTCTTTCTTTATAACTATTCCTTTCTCAATTGCCCATTTCTTGTCCCTTAGGTTCTTTATTTCTGCTTTCTTTAACTCTTCTACTGCTTTTACTACTTTCTTGTCCTTTTCCTATGTCTTCTTAATTCTTTCTCTTAGAGTTCTATCTTCTACTAGCATTTCTACTTTTCTTACCCACTTCTGTTTGATCAACATTCTATCCTCGTTATTGTTCTCTATTTCTTTCTGCTAGTCTGCTCTTTGACTCAGTTTGTTGGCTTTACCTATGCTTTTTCCCAGGACATGCTTCAAGGTGAAATTGAAGTGTAACAAGTATAAGGCCCACTAAGCTTGTCTCCAGTTCAGCTTTCGACTTATCATAAAATACTAGAGGTTTTTATGGTCCATCCAGATCTTGAACTCCATTTTTGCCCCTTCTACATAGTGTCTTTATGCTTTCAGACATTGAATTACTGCCAACATTTCTTTGTTGTGAATTTTATAGTTTTGTTCTGTTGTGTTCAGCAACTTAGAGATAAAGGCTACTGGTCTCCATTTCCTATCCTTACATTTTGTTGACAACATCTCTTCTATTGCATAGTCTGATGTATCTGTTTCTACTTTCATTTTTTTGTTTAGGTCTGGTATTGCCAAGACTGGCTCTATTGTGAATACCTTTTTAAGCTTTCTAAACACCTTGTTATGAGACAACCAAGAAGAAAACTATTTCTCACACATTTGTCAACTTGATGGGAAATATCCAAGAATACAATGCAAGAAAGATATAAATAATGTGGGAAGAATTATATAAGATATAGATAGTTCTTAGTAAGGGTCATGTGATCATGGGAGATAGGTGCACAGACCATCTAATATTTGTATAAGTACCTAGGGGAATCCAATGAGAAACTCTATCAAGTTCTTCCTAAATAACTACCTTGGTTGAGCTCTAAGTCCTCATAACTTCATGCTAATATAAGAACTCAATACCTATTGTTGATCCTGTATCTTGCAGTCTCAACATTTCACTTTCCACTTACTTTCTTATTATCTTTGCTAATAAGTACAGCACTTGAAAGCTTTTTGGAAAGCAGATCCTAACTATAAAAGAGACTTTACTGTTAGTTAGAGACAGTAGATAGATGGTCTGGACAAAACTTATGCCCCTATCTGAGACCTGACCTCTATATCAAGTGGACTTGTATTTAGTTTTTGCTATCAGCTCCATGCTACTGGTCTATTGTAATCAGTCTATGCAGGGAAACAACAGTAACCTCTTAAAGGCCCATCTAGCTTAGGAATTCTCTTCTTAGGGATAATATTGTTTTACTCTTTGTCACAAACTTCATTTGCACCATAACTCCAGGAATACTTGACCAATTTTAACAATCTAAATGGCCACCAAAAGCTTTTAAAAAGACCTTTCAAACAGTACCAAAAACATCTCAAAGCAATTAGTATTTACTGAGTTATCAGCAGATCAGTCAGTGATCACTAAGTTACCAGATACTAAATTGCCAATATCTTGGAAACTGCTTAACATAATCATTTGCTTCAATGACTATCATGAAGCTCTCTTCAATGTACTTCTTTTGGCTATAAATAAATCCCAAGGCAATAAGATCCCATGGAGATACAAGATCCTCAATGTTTGCATATAACACTGATCTTTACCTATAGATTATTATCTATTCTTGAATAGAACAAAGGACTGCCCTAAGATGGTTAGGTCATCTCTATTTCAAGAACAATAGCACTTCTATATGTAGAACAATAGGTAGTGATTATATAGTAGACTGTTCTGGTATACAAACTACCACAATCATGTATTTAAGAACTGTATGTCTGAGGATAAATCTCAGACTTAACAACATCTTTTGTTACTGTCTAAACTTTGCTTTTTTAAGCCTTTTGATTATTAAATCATCAACTCACAAATCAGTAAGGGCCATTTGTGATATTCTTTTTAGTCAGTAACTAGTTATAAGTTCAGACAAAGAAGATGGTTTATTCTTGTATAAGGAATTATTATTATTACTACTATCACCATCACTATTACCACCATATATGTCTTGGCAATGGCAACTGCAACAGCAACCTAGAGAGCAGTCTGCTGCTCTTGTATTACAATCTACTCCTCTTACTCAGGAAGAGTAACTTTTTTTTCTAATAGCCAGTCTGCAGTAGCAGGTGGCCACTCTCTTGCAGCAGAATAGAAAAGCAAAAGTAGAGGTAGCAAAATCTCCTTTGTTTAGTGGGAAGATAGAGGAAGTGAGTATGTTTGTTAATATAGCTTACTTGTATCTCAGTATGAAAATGATAGAGAAGTTAAAGGCAATGAAGATGGCCTGGATGCTATCTTATATACAGAGGGGAGTGGTAGAAGTATAGAAGGACAATCTACTAGACGAGCTATCAAAGGGAGAGTTAGAAACAGAAATGGCAGAGAAGTTGTTTAGCAAAATAAGAAATAAATTTGGGAAAACAGCAGAAGAAGAAAGAAAAGTTGAGCAGCTGAGAATAATAGAAAAAGAGAGAAAGACGTATGATGAGTATATCCAAGAATTTAAGAAGATTGCAAGAGAAAGTAGATATAAGGGATGACCTCTCATAGAAGAATTCAAGAGAAGGATAAACAGGGAAATCAGAAAGAAGTTGGCAAAGGTAAAAAGCCTCCCTAGTACAATAGAAGAATGGCAGAAAAGAGCAGTCAAACTAGACAGGAACTAGAGGTAGAGTAAAGCATGCTAGCATAAAGTTATGAGAACTTAGAGCTCAACCAAGTTAGTTGTTCAAGAAAAACTTAATAGAGTTCCTTGCTAGATTATTCTGCTACTTATACAAATGTCTATTAGTCTGTGCACCTATTTCCTATAGTCATATGACCCTGACTAATAATTGTACATATCTTACATAAGTCTTCCCACACTATTTATATCCCTCTGGCATTATAATCCTGGATATTATTTACTAAGTTGAGAAATACACAGGAAATAGTTTTCTTTTTAGGAACCATCTTATAACAAAATGGAGGAAAGAATATTGAGGAGGAATGTAGTATACCTATAGGGAAATATGCAGCCTAGGGGAGGACTTGGGGGAGGATTATACAGAGGAAAAGAGGGTCAAATTACATAAAGGCTAGTATAGAGTGGGATACCAAAATAGAGCAGAACAATAGGGGCTAGAAAGAGACCCTAATATAATGGATGTTAACAGAGGGAGAGAAAGAGACAAAATGTACTTTGTATATAGAAAGTAGGACCATATAGCCAAAAACTATTGGCAGAGAAAAGAAAGAAAAAAAAGAATAGTGAAAATGCCACAAGAGCCAGCAAAAGACAATAGAGAACAGTAAGCTCCTAACTGGCCTCTTCTAATATATAGTGTATTGCACCCAGAAAATCTGGGTAATAAAATCTATTGTCAAAGCAATACTGAGGAAATAAGAGATGTATGGTGCACACTCCAGCTGCTAAGAGAAGTGTGGATGAAAATAGGATTAGAAAAGTTAGAGAGTCATGAAAAAGTGGTAGTAAAAGTACTACTAGATAGTAGTGCGACTAGGTTGTTCATGAATGCCCAATTTGCAAAAAGAAAGAGATCCAAGTTAAAGAGGCTAAAAAATCCACTATTAGTGAGAAATGTAGATGGGATGATAAACATGGGAGGAGCAATTATGTACTAGGTAGAGTGTAATATGTTTTTCAAGAGACACGTAAAAAGAGTGAGAATAGACGTATGTAACTTGGGAAAGACAGAAGTGATACCAGGTATGCTATGGCCAGCTGCCCATAATCCAGAAATAGATTGGAAAAAGAGAGAAGTGAGGATGACAAGATGCCTACCTATATATAGAAAAAAGAAGAAGGAAAAAAAAATAAAAAGGTTAGAAAGATAAAAGAAGAAAAAATAGTAGAAAAGCTGGTACCAAAGAAATTTTGGAAGTAGAAAAAGGTGTTTGGAAAGGTGGAATCAGAAAGAATGCCAGTATAAAAGGCCTGGGATCATGCAATAAAGCTAAAGGAGGGTTTTGTATTTAAGAAAGGGAAGGTGTATTTATTATTAAGGGAAGAGCGAGAGGAGATATTAGTATTTGTAAAAGATCAACTGTAAAAAGGTTATATCTGACTATCAAAATCACCATAGACATTGCCAGTATATTTTGTAACCAAAAAGGATGGTAAATAACGAATGGTGTAAGATTATAGATATGTGAACTAGTGGATAGTCAAGAATAAATATCCATTACTACTGATTGCTGATATCCTGGACAAAGTAGGCAGTAAGAAGGTTTTTACAAAGCTAGATCTAAGGTAAGGGTATAACAATGTTAGAATCAAAGAAGAAAACAAATGAAAGATAGCATTCATAACATATATTGGAGTCTATGAGCTAACTATAATATACTTTGGGCTTATAAACTCCTCCACTACCTTCCAGATGATAATGAATGACCTGTTCCATGATATAATAAATCAAGGGAATATGGCCACCTTTATAAATGACATTATTATAGCAACAGAAATAAAGAAGGAACATGATGAAATAGTAGAGAAAGTATTGAAGCAATTTAAGAAAAATGATCTCTTTGTAAAACTAGAGAAGTGTTAGTAGAAGGTAAAGGAAGTGGAGTTTTTAGGAGTAGTAGTAGGACCAAAGGGGGTAGAAATGCAAAAGGATAAGATAGAAGGAGTCTTAAACTGGCCAACACTGAAGAATGTAAAAGAGATGCAAAAGTTTCTAGAATCTGCCAACTACTACAGGCAATTTATTAAAGACTTTGCAAAGCTTGCAGCACCACTATATGTGTTGGTTAGAAAAGAGGAGAAGTAGAGATGGGAGAAGAAATAAGGGAAGGCATTCAGAAAATTGAATGAGATATTCATGATAGAGCCAGTCTTGGCAATACCAGACCTAGACAAAGAAATACAGGTAGAAGTAGATATATCAGACTATACAACAGAGAGAGTGTTGTCAACAAAGTATAAAGATGGGAAATGGAGGCTAGTAGTCTTTATCTCTAAATTGCTGAATGCAACAGAACAAAACTACGAGATTTATGACAAAGAGATACTAGCAGTAATTCAATGTCTAGAAGTATGGAAACATTATCTAAAAGAAGCAAAAATGGAGTTTGAGATCTGGACAGACCATAAAAATCTCTAGTATTTTATGACAAGCCAAAAGCTAAATCAGAGACAAGCCTAGTGGGCTTTGTACTTGTTATGCTTTAACTTCACCTTGAAGTACATCCCTGGAAAAAGCATAGGTAAAGCTGATGGACTAAGTCAAAGAGCAGACTGGCAGAAGGAAGTGGAGAACAATAATGAGAATAGAACATTGATTAGGCCAGAGTGGATAAGAAGAGTAGAAATACTAGTGGAAGATGGGAGTCTGAGAGAGAAAATTAAGAAAGTATAGAAAGGAAATGAGGAAGTAGTAAAAGCAATAGAAGAGTTAAAGAGAGTGGAGATAAAAAGCCTTAGAGATAAAGAATAGTTAATAGAGGAAAAAGTAGTTATGAAGGAAAGATGTATATATATACTAGAGGGAGAACTGAGAGGAGAGGTGGTATACCTACATTATGACATGCCAGTAAGAGGACATAGAGGAAAATGGAAAACAGCAGAGCTGGTTACAAGAAACTACTAGTAGCCAGGAGTAACAAGGGAAGTAGAGAGATATGTAGATGGATGTGATACCTACCAGCAATATAAAAATAGAAGTAAGGCCCCAGCAGGAAAGTTAATGCCAAATACAATCCTAGAGAAACTATGGAGCCATATCTCAGCAGACTTCATCACAAAGCTACCCTTAGCTCAAGATTATAATGCAATTTTAGTGGTGTGTGATAGGTTTAGCAAAATAGCATACTTCATAGTAACTATAAAGAAAACATCAGCAGAGGGACTCGCCAGGCTGTTTAGAGACCATATCTAGAAACTGCATGGGCTTCCAGAAAGTATTATATCAGACAGGGGAGTGTAGTTTGCAGTAGGAATAATAAAGGAGTTGAATGAGCTATTGGAAATCCTATCACAAATAGCCATTTACTAATTTGTGAGTTAATGATTTAATAATCAAAAATTATTGTTTAGAAGATAGTGGGGGAGTTTGTGAGCCCAAAGTACATTATAGTTGGCTCATAGACTTCAATATACATTGTGAATACTGCCTTCCATTTGTCTCCTTCTTTGATTCTAATGTTGTTGTACCCCTATCTCAGGTCTAGCTTTGTGAAGACCCTTTTACTTTCTACTTCATCTAGAATATCAATGATTAGTGGTAATAGATAACCATTTTTGATAGTCTACTAGTTTACATATCTGTAATTCTGTACCATTCATCATTTTTCATCCTTTTTTACTACAAAGTGGATAGAAGATGTTTGTGGCGATTTTGACAGTTAGATATATCTCTTTTGTAGTTGGTCTTCTACAAATGCCTATACTTCCTCTCATTCCTCCCTTGATAATAAATATACCTTCCCTTTTCTAGACACAAAGCCTTTCCTTAATACTATCACATGGTTCCAGGCCTTTTGTACTGGTATCCTCTCTGACTCTACTTTTCTGAATACTTTTTTCCATTTCCAAAACCTTCTTGATACCAGTTCTTCTACTGTTTTTTTCTTTTCTGTTTTTCTAACTACTTTTTTCTTCTCTTTCTACTTTTTCTTTCCACATGTTGGTAGATAGTACATTATTTTTACCTCTCTCTTCTCCCAGTTGATTTCTGGATTATGAATAGCTAACTATAACATATCCAATATCACCTTTGTTTTTTTCAGATTGCATATGTCTATCCATGCTCTCTCAATATGTCCTTTGAAGAACATATTGTACTCTACCTGATGAGTAATTGCTTCTCCCACATTGACAGTTCCATCTATATTTTGTACTAACAGAGGATTCTTTAGTTTTTCTAGCTTAAATCCCTTCTCCTTCATAAACTTTGTGTCCATGAATAGACCTGTTGTCCTGTTATCCAACAGTACTTTTACTACTACCCCTTTATAGTTTTCTAACTTTTCCAATTCCACTTTCATTTACATTTCTCTTAGTGGTTAGAGTATGTGTGGCACATCTTTTACTTTCTTAGTGTTGCTTTGACAAGAAACTTTATTTCCCAGCTTTTCTGGGCACAATACACTGTATATATTTGAAGAGACCAGTTGGGAGCTTACTGTTCTCTATTATCTTTTGCTGACTCTTATAGCATTTCCACTACTCTCTCCTCTTTTTCCTTCCTCTATCAACAATTGTTGGCCATATGGCCCTACTTTCCATATATGAAGTACATTCTATTCCCTCCTCTTCCTCTATTTACTTCCATTGTGTTAGGGTCTCTTATTGGCCCTGGCTGTCCCCCTCTATTCTGATATCCTCCTCTATACTGGTCTTCTAGCCTCTACATGATCTGCCCTTCCCTTCTTCTATATGACCCTCTCCCAAACTCTCCTCTAGGCTATGAATTTCCCTGTGGATACATTGTATTTCTCCCCAATATCTGTTCCTCTACTTTACTCTACCTTTGGTTCTTATCTAGCCTGACTACTCTTTTCTGCCATTCTTCTATTGTGCTGGGGGAGCTTTTTGCCTCTGCCAACTTCTTCCTGATTTCTCTATTTAGCCCTCTCTTGAATTCTTCTATGAGAGGTCATCCCTTATATCTACTTTCTCTTGCAATCTTCTTAAATTCTTGGACATACTCATCATACTTCCTCCTCTCTTTTTCTATTATTCTCAGCTGCTCAACTTTTCTCTCTTCTTCTGCTGTTTCCCCAAATTTGTTTCTCATTTTGCTGAATAATTCCTCTGCCATTTCCATTTCTGACTCTCTCTTTGATAACTCATCTAGCAGATTATCCTTCCATACTTCTGCTACTCCCTCCTGTATATAAGATAGCACCTAGGCCATCTTTATTGCCTCCAACTCCCCTATCATCTTTATACTGAGGTACAAGCAAGCTATATTAATAAATGCACTCACTTTCTCTATCTTCCCACTAAACAAAGAATATTTTGCTATCTCCTTTTTTGCTCCTTTATTCTGCTGCAAAAAAGTGACCACCTGCTGCTACAGGCTGGCTATTAGAGAAAGGAGTTGCTCTTTCTGAGTAAGAGGAGTGGGTTGTAATACAAGAGCAGTAGGTTGCCCTCTAGGTTGCTGTTGCTATTACTGTTGCCAAGACATATATGGTAGTAGTAGTAATAGTGGTGGTAATGATGATAATTCCTCATATAAGGATAAGTGGTCTTCTTTGTCTGAACTTATAACTAGTTACTGACTAAGAAGAGTAAAACAATATTATCTCTGAGAAGGGAATCTCTAAGCTAGACAGGTCTTTAAGAGGTTACTGTTGTTCCCTTGTATAGACTGATCACAATAGACTAGTAGTACAGAGCTGATAGTAAAAACTAAATACAAGCCCACTTGATGTAAAGGTCAGATCTCAGGCAAAGACATGAGTTTTGTCTAGGCTATCTACCTACTGTCCCTAACTAACAGTGAAGTCCCCTTTACAGCTAGGGCTCACTTTCTAAAAAGCTTCTGAGTACTATACTCATTAATGAGGATGATAAGAGAGTAAGTATCACAAATGGCCACTTACTGATTTGTGAGTTGATGATTTAATAATCAAAAGGCTCAAAAAAGCGAAGTTTAGACAGTAGCAAAAGATGTTGTTAAGTCTGGGGTTTATTCTCAGACATACAGTTCTTAAATACATGATTGTGGTGGTCTGTGCACCAGAACAGCCTACCACATGATCACTACCTATTGTTCTACATATAGGAGTGCTATTGTTCTTGAAATAGAGATAACCT
>Ga0153937_1000443_pt1 | contig 15289 bp, 12 predicted proteins | sample TSNY021MetaG_FD_104680 | JGI IMG/M metagenome (GOLD analysis project Ga0153937, IMG submission 104680) | Attine ant fungus gardens microbial communities from New York, USA - TSNY021 MetaG | ecosystem: Host-associated > Fungi > Mycelium > Unclassified | place: USA: New York, Robert Murphy County... | reverse complement strand
TAGCCACCCTTTCAACGGTCCCAGGTTTGATCCCGATTATTGTTTCACTATCCTCAAATCTCTTTTTGTCCATGAGTGGTTCAGCTAGCCCGTTCTTGACAAGTTCTGAAAGAACAAGTTCCATGCTCTCCCAGTTATGTATCCCAAAAAGAATACCAACACCAGGCATTTTTGGTATTCCTGTTTTCTAGACCAGCTGATGGGACAATGCTCTATCTACAACAAGTAGCCTACTGGAGCCCCTTACTGGCAGGAGACACTATCAGTATCAAGAGAGAAATCTAACCTAACAGAGGAGAGAGAACTAGGTACAGGTTGCTCAAAACCAACCTTCAAATAACATGTCCAAGTCCAAAGACCTATCATGTCTAGAATACAGAGTCAAAAGAAACTGAGAGAGATGAGACTGAGAAAGTATCTACAGAACAGAAAGAAAACCAAGAGAGCACTCAGAGGGTGGGCAATCCTGAGGAGTAAAGGCAAATGTACTTGGGTGCTCCTTCAGGAATTTGACAAAGTCCTTGAGAGACAGTGATGGGTCAAGGGAGCATGAGAGAACTGACAGCAGTCAGCTAAGATGTGTCAACATATTTCCACCTGGCAGTGGCTACATGGACACTGGGTGCACTCTGCAGGGAAAAAGCACTGTCTGAACTCCCCAATGAGAGCATGGTTGAGAATGGCTCAAGTTGCCCTAGTACACAATGTGACCAACTTGCCAATGAAAGAAAGCTAGCTACCACCTTTAGTGTAGGAGGGCTGGAGGGCCTTGTGATTACCACCTTTGAGGGAAAGGAAGTGGTGACCTTGGGATGAGGGACAGCTGAAGGAGGTTCTCCAGGCATCAAGACAAGAGACAGCACTTTTGGAGTGAAGAGCATCAAGGGAAGTAGCTGGATAATGTGTCACAAACTTCATTCAGACCATATCTCTATCAATTCTCCATCAATTCCCACGGTCTAAAAGGCACTCAAGAGCTATCAAGAAGACCTTTCAAAGAATGCCCAGGGTGTCTTGATGCAATCAGTATTCACCGAGCTATTAGGCAATCAGTAGGTAAAACCACAGTAAATTGCCAATATCTTGGGAACCACTATGATCGATGCTTTGCTTCTTGGAGCATGAAAAGTACTCTTCATTCTGCTCAGATAGACTCCAGAATGACCTCAAGGTGTTAAGTATTCGAGGAGATAGAAGATCCTCAATGTTTGCATATGACACTTCATTGATTACCTATAGATAACTCATCTGCCTTGAATAGAACAAAGGACAGCCCTAATATGGTAGTAGCATGTGATAGTCTGTCTTGGAGCACAGACCATCACATTCCTGTATATAAAGACTCCCCTGTCTGAGGATTAGACCTCAGACTTAACAACATCTTTGTCACTGTCTAAACTTCACTTTTTAAGCCTTTTTGAAGAACCAACTTCAGCAATCACAAATCAGTAAGTGACCATTTGTGATAGTACTGTCACAGTCATTGCTATGGACCAGTAGTCATATACTGTATGGTTTACCACTACACCAAAAGGGCAACATTAGCAAGGCTACTTGCTAATGGGGGTCCAGCTATTTATGTAGCTCTTTGAACAGGTATTTTGTTATACCTCCATGACACTATTTAGTAGTCACTTTTCTGTGACAGTGATGTCTAGCAGAAATATGTGTATTGGTCACATCTTCATAGACCAAGTGGTAAAGAGACCACTGAGCATTGCTTGGACAATTCCAGAAGTTGATGGAGTGGTTAGGCTGACCAGTGAAAAAGCCTCTAAGGGCACAAACTACAATCAAGGAGTGGGCTTGACCAAAGTGAACAAAAGGATCAACTGCTTGTCTAGTTGCACTTAGTGAGTCAGTGATGAGTATAATGTGCTTGATGTCAAAGGAAACAGCCTTAGCAACACCAAGCCTAATTGCAAACAACTCTATATTAAAAGCTGTTGTTCTACCTGCAGGTGCCTTGGATGATGACACCTGTTCTCCTAGTTTCTAGAAATACACAACAAAGACAGCTTGCATGTTCCTGGGAGGAATAAAACTTGCATCAGTGACAACAACAAGAGTTAAGGGATCAGAGAATACTCTATGACACAGATGGTTAAGGGTGATAAGACATAGTAAATAAAGTTCTAGAGTAGCTCCTAGACAAAGAAAACATTATAAGAGTCCTTTTGAGACTCAAGAAAGCTATCAACCAGTGTATAGTTCTTACAAACATTCTGTGAATAGATGCATAGTTTGGTTGTACTATATATGATCAGAAGTTGCTTACTCTAAGATGCTAAGAGTTGCTGTTGTTGGCATGACTTGTGTACAGCTTAGTAGCCTTGTTAGTCTGCCACTACCTATGGTTTTCCACTCTGTGTGAACTATCACACTTCTGGCACTTGAGTGCAACAAGCATGGGTTGGATGTTCCCAGCACTAGCAATTATGACACTGGGCAACCCCAGGATGCATAGTAGTCCCCCAGACTGTAGCTGTATGATACCCAAAGTTAAATGAGCAGTTAATAAGGGACTTGCCCTTAGTTTCCTTCTAGGAGTCCCAAATGTCAATGACTATAGTAGTAGCATAGGAAACAATAATAGCAGCATTGATGGCAGTTGCAGAAGAGATACAAAGAAAAAGAGGAAAAGGAGTGGAGGAAGAGATATAGAAGATACCAGAAGGAGAAGAAAGCTATAGAGGAGAAACAAAGAAAGGAAGTAGAGGAGCATAATCTAAGGGTTACTCAAGAGAAAGTAGAGAGACATAGGAGATAAGAGATATAAAAAGTGTAGGTGGCTTAAGCATGTTTCTTACTACTATAAGGAGTTAAAATGGCAAGAGAATAAGGGAGGAAACAAGAATAGATAGGAGGTACTGAGCAGTTATATGATATAAGACAGGGGTAAAAGAAGGAATTGTGGTATAGTCCTACAGAACAAATGTACAGCCAGAGAGGGAGATAAAATATTTCTGATACTAGGGAGTGGGATACTTCAAGTAGGAGTATCTAAATACTATGATAGAAAAAGAGCAAAGGAGAAGACAGGAGAAGAAGGTAACATATGTATCAAGGCCACAAAAAATGCAACAGAGAAAGCTAGCATAACTTCAAGGGATAAAGGCATAGGAAAAGGAAAGAGGAGCAGTATACCCAGGAATAAGAAAGTATCATAATAGCTAAGTCATTATTTATATTTTTTTTCTTTTCTTTTTCTTTTTGATATAACTTGGCCAAATGGCTAAGTCAATATTTATTTTTTCTTTTTCTTTTCTTTTCTTTTAGTTTCCTAGAGATTGAACATGTGGAATAGTAAGGTGAAAAGGAACATGTGGGACATTATAAATAATAGTAAATAGTGAAATGTATATAAGTAGTGTACAGTAATTGAATAGGAACCCTAATGAGTTCTCCTTGTCAACTCAGACTTGGAGGGTAATTAAGTCATCTTGACTAAGTTACTACATATAGCAGAGGAGAATAGTGTATTGGGGATGTGTGAGAGAGAAAAAGGGGGGTGTAGTAGCTATTGGAGGTAGAGAGAGGAAGAGGAAAAGGAAAGGCAGAGGTTAGTATGGCCCCAAAGAACAAAGGCACAGTGTAAAGGTATGGACTTAGGATGGAAGTTCTGACCCCAACAGTGAGAGTTGAAAGAGAAGAACTCAATAGAGTCCCCCATTGAATTATCTACCTACTTATACAAATGTTCCCTGGTCTGTGTACCAAGTTCCTGTGCCCACATGACCTCTTACTAATCTACTGTATAGTTCTTATGTAAATTCTTCCCACACTATTTATAGTCCATTGTATTGTTTAATGTTTCCTACTAACCTCTTGAATATGTGGGAAACTCCTTTCCCCTGGGACATCTCATAACACACAGCAGGAAGCAGAAGAAGATAGCATATGGACAGAGATCCCAAAAGACACAGCAAAGAGGGAAGTAAGAAGAACATTAAAGAAGTGACTAAACATCAGAGTAGAAAAAGTAGATACACATAAAGGGGTATTAGTGAAGGTGCTGTTAGGTAGTGATGTAATAGGGATGTTTATAAATAAAAAGATGGTATTAAAGCATGGATTTAAGCTACAGAAGTTAGAAAGACCTATGCTAGTAAAGAATGTAGATATAATAGGAAATAGTACAGGGACAATTACACATAAGGTAGAAGTAAACATGTATTTCAAAAATCATGTAGAAAGGATAAAAATGAATGTATGTGAGCTAGGAAGAATAGATGACACCTAAACAAGGGGACAGCTAAGGACACTTTGCCCACACCATATACTTTTCCCCTATGGGTATGCCCTAGACATCAGGCTCTTCATAGTTCTCCATATCTTAATACTAGTTTGTTTGTTACAGAATAGAAATGCCAAATCCAAAAAAAACATCAGTCATGTGACATCTGGGAAATTGAATTAACCATCATGCCCTTATTATCCCATACAAAACCAAGATCATATTCAGATAATAATGAGGTCTAGGTTTATCTCATAGTAAGAAAAATTCAGAAGTTCAAAGAGGAATTAGCCAAACTTGAATCAACATATAAGGCTCACAAAGCTGCAAAAGCTAATGAGAGGCAGTGATAGGTGGAGAAGACAAAGTACCAGGAGCAAGAAGAAAAACAACATGCAGAGGCAAAACAGTAGGTTTAAGAGGAGCAGAAGCATCAGTACATAAAAGCACCTGAGTGCATTGATACTTTATTGCCTGTAGAACAGAAGCAAAAGGCAACAAAACAGTTAACTGGGCCTAGTAAGAAGGCTTGCCAAGCAAGTGCCTCTATTGAAAGAATAGTCAAGGAGATGGGGACTAGGCTAAAGATAAACATCATTACTGAGTACTGGTTGAGGTATAACAGTTATGAACTTAGGTGAGTCTTTAACCCAATCAATAAGGATTGAAAGGAAAGAACTCAATAGAGTCTCCTATTGGATTGGTCTACTACTTATATATTTCCTAGATAGTTTGTGCACTTATCTCCCATGATCACAAGACCTTCTAGAATATTCTACAGTCATGTGAGTCACATGCCAATTACATCATATCTATTTATAGTTTTTGTCTGTTAATCAGTCTGAGATTAGAAATGAGATATCAGAAGGCTAGTAAAATGTTAGGTAAGCAAGGTAATTCATAACATAAGGCAAATAATTGCAATGTAAAAGGATATTGTAAAAGTGCAATACAAGTTATTGGAGGAGGTGAAGTGAACAGCTAGCCAATTAAGAGATATAGTGAAAGCCAGCAGATATAGAGTAATAGAATAGCACAAGGATTTGGATAGTAGAAAGGGTACTTCAGCATGTATTTACTATTGTGCCCTGTACAATTCAATTGTCAATGAGGATAAACAGACTGATATGTTAGATATTCCCCTGTAGATTGTAGTGATTGGCAAGTTTTGTAGTAGTGTATTATCTGGTGACTTTCTTCTTTCTATAGATAATAGATGTAAGCCAACTTGATGTTGCTAGAATCTAGTATGTACTTTGGCCTTGATAAAAGAGATAGTCAAAGTCATCACAGAAATTTAAAGGTATGTTGAATTGTCATTTGCCAATTGGCTTTTTTGGGGACATTCAGATCTTCTGGAGTATTAAATTATCATATGGCAAGTATTCATTCCAATATTATTTCTGTATGATTGACTATATCATAGACTCCCCTTACCTTCTATTGCCTGGTTGAACATGGCTATTAACATGAGGAAAATGGATGGGAAACTAATTTATTGTATATTGATGTAGGGCTGGGTCTATGGTGGGTATAAAAAGTGATTTTCTCATAAAATTAGAATACAGTTCAGGGCAGGTCTTAGATCAATTCTGATAGTCTGTCATTCTCATCGATACGCAACACACATACAACACACATGCCCAGCTTAGCATCTATCTCAGAGGGGGAGGTCCTTGATACATCAAGTCGTCAATCAAGTTCTAATTCAAAGAAGGCAAACTCAAAGAAGACGAATGCAAAGGCCCAATCAAGTACTGACTCACAGAAGACGAGGGCCACTGCCCGTTCCAAGCTGATGGAAGAGGCAAAGAGCATAGGAGAGGCTCTTAAAGCGCTACAACCAGAATTCGAGAACATGGTCAAGCGATTTTCGGAGAAGGCTCGCAACGACAATGAAATCATCTTCGCCAAATGGCGAGTCTTGTTTGCTGACTTACATAATTGTACTGGTTGGGACCCAATATCGAGAGGTTATATGGATTTACGGCTTCAAAATACACCAGGGCTGGATGGTATGTTCCAAGTCGTTCCGAGGACAATCTTCCTCACACAATTCTATAGTAATGGACATTTTCAACGTACGCTTCGAGAAATTTATAATGCTAGTCAGGCAGCTGCAGAATGACCTCCCAGCACCCTCTGACTTTGCACGGCACTCGGTTTGGCCTGCGGCTCAAAAGGATGCTCCCATCCTCTGTCTTCGTCCTCCCGATGCAAGAGGTCTCCCATTGACCACACTGCATGACGTTTTCCTCTGCTTCCAATACGAAACATCCAGGCCCCTGCCAACAACTGAAACTGTGGCAGTCCAGATTGCTGCCTCGGAACTTTGTTCTAGAATGGGAGAGGCTTTCGAGGATGAAGCATCACGCGGTGAAGCTTTCGATGAGTGTGTCAGTGATGTTCTCGAGAAGGGGGAGGCGGAGCGCCAGTTGAAACCTACCCCGTTCAGTCACTATGGCAAGATAGATCGGTGTATTCAAGAAGCTGATGTACCAATAGCATTGCGCGAAGATAAGCTGGAATTTGGACATGGAGGGTCTGATGCATACATGCAAATTGCTCGCTGCTACGACCTTCTCATAGGGGTTCTCACTAGCTACAGCGCGAAAGATTCAAATGCCAGCAACTTTCTCACTCACGGAGCACCATGTTTTTTGATCTGTCTCATCGGTACCCAGTGTCGTTCACTCATCCTTGCATCTGTTGACTTGATTTTTCCCAGGGCCGATGTTGATTGTATGTGGTGGGTTCTATGATGGTTACAAGCCAGTCGTCGAACCACTTGCCCAGCCTGTTCTTATGCTCGCCGATCACACCCGGACTCGTCAAGGCGAAGTAGCAAGACTGTTGGGGGCATTGGTCAGGGGAATATCATCTTTGCGACGGTGGGGGCACAATGGGAATGTGTTCTGACCTCTACCACTCACACAGTGTTGCTTGCAGGCTCGTGACTCGACCTTCTAGAATCTCATTTGCACCTTCGACCCCTCGCATCTACGAGTCATGCACATTACTCAATCCAGAAGGCGAAGAGGGGACTCTGACGTTTGTGTCCAGGCCCAGCGGTGCATATCAGCGACTATTTCTTGCCACCCTCTCGTCTCCTTCCATTCCTGGCCTCCAAGTCCTTGTCAAACTCGTTCCTCGCTCCTATTCACGACATGTCCACAAGCATATGGCAGATAATGGGCTAGCTCCCAAGCTGTATGGCTATGCAGAGGTGCAAGGTGTACCAACTGCATATGTCATGGAATATCTTGACCCGTCCATTTGGCAAACACTATACCAACTTTCCAAAAAGAAACTCAGCAAGCCTACGGCTAGTCAACTGCGAGGGGCTCTTCGGGAGATCATTGCAGAGCTTGAAAAGAAGGAATATGTTCACGGTGATCTTCGAAGCAACAACATCATGATTCGAACCGATGTGATGGGCAAATCTGTGGAACTCAAGGTCGTCGATTTTGACTGGGCAGGGAAAGCAGGACAAGTTTATTACCCGGCAGAACGGAATAGAGAGATCCAGTGGCCTGGCGAAGCAGGAGGACCAATTGAGCAAGATCATGATTCGAAAATGGTAGATTCCTGGATGAAGGACCTACAGTAGAATTGTGCGGTTCCTTTCCCCCTGATCAAAAAGCATTGGGGCGTCTATTTCAACTGAGCTCTACTGCTCATAACCCTCAGTTCCCAATACCTCGGCCTTCTTTCTCGCATCGCAGGAGTTTGTTCGGCCCATCCTCATTTACTTGATTTCAAGATGTTTTTTTCCTCAGTGATGTTGCTGTTGGCTGCTGGAACTGACTTGGGGAGGATATGGTATAGTTATTGTTATCTAGCTTGGATTGCATGACATTCCTTTGCTGTTATGGGTTCTATTTTCATATACCTAGCTATTTTGCAAGTTTTCTGTCCTTTTTTTTGACGAGAATGTGGACCTTCTGGGGGGCGTTGCGTTGCGTGGTGTTGTGTGATGTTAGTGGGCGAGCGGGTGTCCCTGCTCGTCCTTCCTATGTGTATAGCTTATAATGTAATGTGCTATAATTCAGGTTTTTGAATTGGAAATTGGAATAGGATGAGAGAGAGAGTAGATTTACAATACACCGTGCAGCCCCTTGTGTATACCACCTATCTCAGAAGGTAATTTCCCTTTTAATCGTTATAATTAACTTATTCCACTGCTTTCATTTTGAACCTACAGGACACCTTCCCACCTCGCCCTTTCTCTAGAAGATGCTCGTGAAAACAATTTTGCATTTGGGGTTAAGCTCGTTCGAGGGGCATATCATCCGTACGAGGTCGCAGCACATCATTCCAAGGGCTCCTCCCTTTCTATCTCTCCTGATGAACTTCCACCAGTCTGGGGCAAGAAAGATGAAACAGATAGGTGCTATAAGCAGTGCGTGCGAATGCCGTTCGCGAAGACATCGACAAGAGTCGCAACATTTCTCACCTTGGATTTGGAACTGCATGGTTGAAAGGATACGTTTCTCCTGATGTGGTAAAGAGCATTGTCCCATCAGCTGGTCTAGAAAACAGGAATACCAAAATGCCTGGTGTTGGTATTCTTTTTGGGATACATAACTGGGAGAGCGCGAAACTTGTTCTTTCAGAACTTGTCAAGAACGGGCTAGCTGAACCACTCATGGACAAAAAGAGATTTGAGGATAGTGAAACAATAATCGGGATCAAACCTGGGACCGTTGAAAGGGTGGCTATTGCGCAGCTCTATGGTGAATCTGTCGAGCAACAAAATCCAATGCCATTACATTGACTACTGAGGGTAGGCATGAGCGACGATTTCACTCGATATCTTGTCAAATGGACGAAAGCATCAACGCCTTTCATCAAGTAGGTGACACTGACAACGTGTATTGAAGCTAATCACATCCCTAGATACGTTCCATATGGTGCCCTTCGAGAAGTCATGCCCTATCTCAGTAGACGTGCAATAGAAAACAAATCGGTCCTTGGAGATGGCAAAGCCGCCCACGAACGACAGAGAGCTGGTGAAGAGATCTGGGGACGAATGACCGGTCGATCTTAATCTTCGCTCTTATCATGCACTGACAATAGGCTCCAGCTGTTGTACACAGAACGAATGTTTACATTGTTTTAAAGTTAACAAAGCACAAAGAACAAAACAATACATCAAGAGTCAAAATTGACAAGGGAAGATATGGTTCACCGGCAAGGGCTAACCGGAGCCCGTTCATACGAGTGACCAATCTGAGAGTTGACTCCGGACATAATTGATGAGCCCCTTCATTTCCGCAATCTCCGAGTTCCGAACGACAACTACGGGAGAAAAACCCTCTGTCTCAGAGGTAAACACGTTGTCTTCCGTCGTTGCTGATCTGGTGGGAGAAGATGAAATCGTCGGAGAGGGCGCCTCCAGAACAGGTGACAAGAATGCCGTTGATTCCGCCAAAGGTTGACTTATTTCTATTCCACAATCTTCCTCTTTTGATTGTTTGAAAGGTCCCGGAGTCAGAAATTTTAGAGGTTCTTCAATGTCGTCTGTCTTCCCAAGAATTTTGGCACAGTGACGCTTTGAGTGAGGTAGCAACATCGTAGCCACAGGCATGTTCCCGGAACCATTTTTGAGGCCAGTCCAGAAATTCGATACACTAAGACTACGAAAAAGACCATGACAGGCATTTGGGACGGCAACTGTGTTCTCCGAAAAAGTAGAATCTCTTGAGATTATGGGCACAGGACAAGAACTGGTGTCAGAATCAGAGTAACTTGTATCCCTTGTTTTGGCTACCATTGGCTGGGATAAGGCTGGGGGCTTATAAGTATACCCGATTCCGTTTCCGATCTGACTAAGATGGTTGGGCAAGTCTGCGATTGGTTTAGCGTAGGAAGCACATTTGAGCGCCGCGACTGATCTCGGTCTTCTCTTCAGTTTTTGTTGAATGGAGATAGTACTGAAGCTGAAGAGCTGATGAGGATAGAAAATGAGGGAGCGTTCTTTTTGTAGGTTCCAAGCACGGGAAAGGGGTGCTTTGATGTGCCCAGTCACGGGAAACCAGTCCCACCGAATCTCGATCGGTTATTAGGGTCTTCTGGGCTAGCGAGTAATTATCTTGAGGAAATCTGGCCATACTTGACATCAGACCTGCGGATGAAATTCAATGACCGGATGCTGGATGTTATGTTGGATTCTCTTATGGTTGGCAACTCGAATATGTCGAGACAGCGATCTCACTCTGTTCCCACCCGCGTTAAACCTTTGCACCCTCATCCAGCTGGACCGGATGATATCACCAAGCACCATCAACTGATTCTGGCAACACAGCAGATTGCTCAATTGGAACGCAAGCTCTACGAAAACCAAGCAGTTTTGCAGGACACAGCGAAGGAGAATCAATGTCTGAAGAAAGGCATGGCGAAGCTCGATGTTCAGATGAGAGATATGGTGGTAGACTTTGAACTGCGAGATACTCAACAACATAAGAAGATCGAAGAGACGGCGAGGAAAGAGCCAGAGGAGACCATGGAAGGTGTGGTCCGAGAGCGCGATGGAGCAAGAGGTATCGTTTCTGAGACCCAGAGGCTATCTGGAATGGTAAACGGCAAGGCTGTTGGTGCAATCCCCACTTGTAGGGTGACACCTCGTGCGTGTATATCGTGAGAACCCGGATTGCTTTTTGTTTAGTCCTGAGTTGTGTAACTGAATTACTTACAATGTATGTTGTGAGTAGAATTAAAGGAACATCAATGGGTCAATTATTGATATAGCTCTTTGTGCAGAGATTGGACTGAATGAGTGAACAAAAACTAGCTTAGTAATCAAGTAGAATGTGCTGCATATTTTAAGACCAATGAACCTATTTTGTGCCTGAATCGGTAGGTTAGCATTTCTTTGCTCAATCATTCCTTTGCCATCATCGTGAGGGCATTTGTACAGCTTGCAGGAAGAACAGGTTTTGCTATGACACTGCTTCGCCCAGTGTGTTTCAGCAACTCGTGGGCGTGGTTCAACTTTCGCGAAGCTGGTCACATAAACGTGTTTAACGTCCTGCACAGGTGAGTTCTTACTGCCATGATCCACCTAGCCTTTCATTTCAGGAGAAACATGCCAAGTCCACGCGATACCATTTAAATCGATTCTTAGAGAAAAGACGGTCAAACTTACATTCATTGAACTCTCTAACTTTGTCAGTTGAGAAAATGTCTTTTTTCGCGAGCGGAGGCTGGCGTAGCTCAACCATAGCTCATGCAACGACAAAAACCAATCCCGTTTTGACCTCCGGACAAGTCTCGATAAGTGAATCTATGTCTGGAGATGCGACAGAGCGGAGGCCCTTATCAGGTGCACTGAAAGGCTCTCTTGTCGGAATATCTGGTCGGAATGGTTCCCAGGTATCCATCTCAAATCCTGATCCTAATCCCAGTGGGAAGAAGCTCACATTTCGCGGAGTGGCTCGAGCATTATACTTTATAGGGTCTACGATCTCAGCAAATGCTCCTTCTCCGCCGGCACAGCATGAGACAGCTGTACATTCATCGTCGCCTCATGCTGCGGGGACATTGGTTCCTCCAATGGATCGCTCAACTCTCTCTCAGGAAGTAGACGAGAAACGCTCGGCATGGCGTGGGGTGCCCAAAATACTCCCGTCTCTGCTGAAATCATCTCGTGAAGTTTCAATATCCACCGCCCCTCAGGATCATGAGCCTGCCGAATCAATCAAACATTCTCCAAGTCTTGGCTCCAAAATTCCTGTTAGACGCATGACAGCATCTCCGAAGGCGTCGTTGTTGCCAGAATCACGACACACGCCACCTCTAAAAGGTCGAGGAAAAGTCATGTGTTTAGGGAAGGATTTAGCCAAACACTTCATATTAGCTGTTCTCAAGGACATCATCATCACAGGCCACCTCAAGATATCCGATTCAGCAGGGACGTATGAGTTTGGTAAACAGCAGGACAACTGCGAGGGCGTTTGTCTCACAATTGTTGACGAGGATTTCTGGCTTTGTGTCTTTTTGTAAGTAGCCAAATCTTTCTTCACGTCATCGTCTGAGCCCACTCAATCCTCATCCTCATGCAGATCTGGAGACTTGGGTTGTAAGTGCCAGCATCCAAAATCCAGATGTGCTCATGTATTCACCTCGCTCAAAATTGCAGTCAGCGAAGCTTACATGGCCGGTAATGTCCAAGTATCATCCCTTAAACATTTCATGGATGTGAGTACAGTCTTTGCCATGTACCTCACCATTCTTAATATCTGTCTCTAGCTTTGGCTCAGCAATCAGTCGAGAATAGACAAGTTTCCATCTGTTATTTGGAAGGCATATTCTGCGATCTCTGGTCTATACAATAGGTTCTTCGGTCAAACACATTCTCAGGCCAGGCTCAATGCCATGGCGAGCTACGACCAGTCAAACGAGCTCTTCAAGGTGATCCTGTCCTGCCAAGGAGCAGTCATGAGGTCTTACACCTGGTTTCAGGCATTCCTTAGCCAAGAGATGATGTACTCGTGCGCCCTGTGGTCTGAGGAAGAAGGGGGCATTCGGGGTGATCTCGAAGGCCGCCCGTTTCCTTCACAGGACTTGGAAGCTGCTCAGAAGCGCAAGATTGGTCATGTCCTACACAAGGCACGAGTCAAGCCTGGCCATCGTATCCTTGAGTTCGGAAGTGGCTGGGGAGGCCTGGCTATAGAGGCTAGTGGCCGTGATCGACGATGTTAGAGAGATGCTGACTGAGTATATAGGCTGCACAAACGTATGGCTGCCAAGTGGATACATTGACCCTCTCGATCGAGCAGAAGACTCTTGCAGAGGAGCGGATCAAGAGAGCAGGGTTGGAGGACCGCGTCCGGGTGCACCAACTTAATTATCGCAAGATCCCTGCGGAGTTCGAGAAAGCCTTTGATGCCTTCGTGTCCATCGAGATGATCGAGGTCAGTTCGTCTGCGTTTTCCCAAATACTTTGTCATGGGAAGTCTGGTTAGCACGTGGGTCCGAAATACTACAAGACTTACTTCCATCTGGTGGACTTTGCCCTCAAGTCGAAAGACGCTGCTATTGTTATCACATCTTCAACCCTTCCCGAATCGAGATACACTGATCATCAGTAATGGTTCCCAGAAACTGACTCTGGAAAACAGTGTTGATTCTTTGTCAGAGCTGAAGATTTTGCACGCCGCTACATATGGCCTCACGCATCCATGCCCAGTGTAACAATGCTGATTAATAGCATGTACTCTGGTTCACAAGGCCGTTTCACCGTAGAAGGAGTTGAGAATCATGCCCCACGTAGGTCTAGGATCACACTGTTTGGCTGTGGTTTAACTCGTACTGGCATCTAGATTACCCACGCACGCTCCGTGAATGGGACTATCGTTTTTATTGAGGTGGACTGACGCAAAATGACTGTCATTCTATTGTCTTTGCTACTGAGGTGGGTTGACACAGGATGACTACAACATTATTGTTTTATTGTCGAAGACATGGCTATTTTGGACATCCATTTAGTACTATATATTAGGATGGCTAGACTATCTGTATGCCTCAGTCGTGCACCTTACAAGGTGACTTCTGAGGTAAGCTTATTCTGGACAACTAGTACAACGTAGACTCACCATGCTTGTATAGTGATATTGTTCTTTAGGTAAATGATAAAGTCGTGCACCTTACAAGGTGACTTCTGAGTGATATTGTTCTTTAGTTTTAAAGCCCAAGTTACTCAGGGCCTCCTTGTCAAGGATTACCCATCACTGATCTCGGACGTCGAGTACGAAATATTCAAGCGTAAATGGGAGTACCTGTTTGCCATCCATAGTCATCATTTGTTGGACACGAGGGGTTGTTGAAGTCCGATATGTCAAATGAGTGATCTGGAGGGGTCCAGGATCGACGCGGGAAACCAGGTGTTTTGTATAAGGGCGACCCGTGCTTTGATGGAGGGTAAATGTGACTGTGACTGCGGACAAGGTGGACCCTATCGATTCAATGAAATATGCTGAATCTGAAATCTCAGAACACGCTGCGCTTTGGAGAATGTACCACAACCTTTGCAAATCACACGGCTTACATTGACTGAAACTATAAATGAGCCGAGTCAAATTACTACTAGAGCTCGTGCTACAGCAACACTGCACATCTACTGCACATCTTGAGTCAAATTTCTAAAACTGGCCCTCATAGATACATCCGAACGCGCTTGAATGGTTATTTAGACCCGGGAGTTGCAAAATGGTGGCTTTGGTTGTTACTTCCTTCAACCATAGACAAAAAACGCAGCGAAGCTCTTGTTAACAAAAATTCCGATGGTGTCATCTAACGTCTTGGTGATGCTCTCGAAAATAAATCTGCTATACACCAACCTTGGACTTCTGGTGTCGTCACTCTTCCCGAGTCGCGAGTTCAATGGACAAGAACTCCTTCAGGGAGCTCCTCCAGCTGCAATTGCTTGGGTAACCTTCTCTGCTGATGTCGAACATGAGGTTGCCCTTGTGACATCTGGTCATCGTATCACAATTGTTCAAGTCAGCACTCAAAAAATAAATTGATGATCCTCGGTTCATCCCTACCTCGGTGTTTTCGCCTCTAGTATGCTTATCCGTCCGGGGGTGGGTCCTGGATACCACGTTCGACCAATCTTAAAGGTGTTGATGCAACACTTATCCGGATCCTCAATGATCTTGGGATCGACTGGAATTTATAAGGACGACTGACGTAGGAGTGGTGTTTAAATGAGAACGCAACAAGTGTGTACCTGCGTGATCATGGAGCTACGGGAGCAATAGATCGATTATGGAAAGATGGAGAGTCTGGAATGATAAGACAAAAATACCACGGGAATACATTGACAACTCCTGGAATCTGTTTGTCCATGATGACTGTTGAATGGGACTGGCTCACTTGACGTGACGTCATGTTTTTTGTATGAGGTTCTATTGCTTTCTTCATTGTATCAGGTGCTGGCTTATCATATCTGCGATATACTGTAGGATTACCTAACCTTTTGTACCATGAAGACAACCATCATCTTGCTGTCTCAAACTCGACTGCCCACATTGTAAAAATGACAGACTT
>Ga0153937_1000439_pt1 | contig 15336 bp, 11 predicted proteins | sample TSNY021MetaG_FD_104680 | JGI IMG/M metagenome (GOLD analysis project Ga0153937, IMG submission 104680) | Attine ant fungus gardens microbial communities from New York, USA - TSNY021 MetaG | ecosystem: Host-associated > Fungi > Mycelium > Unclassified | place: USA: New York, Robert Murphy County... | reverse complement strand
GTATGGTTTTCCGTCTGCATCCATTCTTTTTCTTACTTTAAAGGGTATTCCCTGTCTATCCTTGAAACCATCTCGGGACTTATATTTTCCCTGAAAACAGCCATGTCCGAAAGGTCAAAAGGCCTTTTTTATGACAAACTTATTCAGGCCTAATAAATACTGAAGGTAAGGGTTTTCCCTGATCTGCCCAAACGTTTCCCCATCATTAAATTTTAATTTTTTCTGGATTATTAATGTTCCCAGTGCCATCCTGAAAGTTATGGCTCCCGATTCCCTTTCCATACCGGTCCACCCTTTGTGTTCCTGTTCAAGTGCTCCCATGGTATCTTTTCGGAAAGTACTGCCCATCTGTTTGCAGGGTCAGTGGTTTTTCAGCAAGCCCTATGTAATTACCTGCCCCTATGTTTCTCTTTTCGTTTCTGTTGCTTCAGAATTTTTCCCTTTTGCACCTTAGCCGCCTTCACCGGCGAACTGAAGTGCAGGTTATCCCAATTTTGTAAAAGAAATTCGTATACTTCATAATCTTTTAGCTCCATGCTAAATATGATTTTACAGGCCTTCAGGCGGACTGTATTTTTATCTTTGCATTATTTATTTTTCGTTTTTATTCTAACTCAAATGTAATTATTTTTCAAGTTATACGCTTTTTTAGTACAGAGTTGTTTGTCCGTCTTTACCATAATGATAATCCAAAGCTGCTTAATTTATTATCAAGTAACAACAGCTCATGTAAAAAATACACAACAGAAGTGCTTCCTTAGAATGTCTGGATTTTCTTCCTGATTCTGCCATATTCTCATTTCGGAACTTTGTTAATTTTCGCTGTTTTTGCTGCATCCATCTTACCTCCGACATCTTTACTGTCAAATAATTATCCTAAAATAAATTTATAAATATAGGTCCATGACCCATTGACCGAACGGGCACCTTTACGAAAAACACTGCTGACTCTAGCTCCCTTAACCACTAAATCTGCATTATCCACGTCTACTATTTCACCCAGAATAACCGGTCCCTCATCCAGTTCAATTGTAGCTATGTAACGAGGAATATGTTCGCCAAACCCTAATAATGAAATCTGCGGAATTTGATTGCTTACTACATTAGCAATGGTTCCTGTTCCCGAAAAGCGGAATATCAATACTTCCTGTGTATGGCAAATCGGACATACATACCGAGGCGGAAAAAATTTCTTTTTGCAACCAGGGCACACGGTTCCTTCAAGACGCAATAGCGGTCCTTGTTCACGCCACATGCGTAAAGATGATTCAATTACAGGATTCGCCTGCTGTTCTGTATATTTAGACATATTGTTCACTCCTCTCGGCTAGACTTTTGATAAAATTACCGATGCAGCCGTTGAATAAAAACCACCCGGGACAGTTGACATACCATACTGTACTGATGAATTAATCTGCTTTCCCTCAGCCCTGCCTTGGAGCTGTCTGCTTATCTCAATAATTTGATACATACTTGCACCACCTCCTGCATGTCCTCTGGCAATATTGCCACCATCTGTATTAATCGCACATACACCATCCAGATCGCCTTTTCCATCAATTATGAATTGAGGCGCTTGCCCTTTTTGGCAGATACCAGACGCTTCAATTGAAAGGAAGTGATTTACAGCCTGGTCATATACACCCAGAATACCAATATCATCTGATGTCAAACCAGCTTCCTCATATGCCTTTTTACATGCTAATTCAAGGGGAATAGCTTCAGCAAAATTGCTGGAATAATTCCGGACTTGATCAGAGTATAATAATTCAGGATGATATCGATGGGCTGCATATTGAGAAGTAGACACATGCCCGGTACCAGTCACATATACTTTTGGATTTTTTGTATCTTCTGCTATAGATTCTAAAGCCAGGACAACTGCAGAAGCTCCTTCCCCGGCCGATAAAACATTTCCTGAAAAAAACATATTTTCAATCTGCGTCGACGTTGGAACAGGTTGACCATACATGGAAGCAATCGGATGACAATATGCATTTTCACGCATCAGCTGTGCAAATCTCACCATCGCTGCCTGCTGCACAGCAGGGGATATATTGTACTGCTTAAAATACTCTGCCGACAGCAAAAGATAGTCAATATGAGACATTCCCAAACTGTAATCATACATACTGTCAGAACTAATCATATAATTCTCCAAACTAATTAAATCTGTATGTTTATCAAAACCGCAAACCAAAACATATTTGTATCTTTTGCTTTGTACCATATCGCAGCCATTGAGAAAAGCTATGTGAGCACTGGCGCAGTTGGCCGAATTTGTATAGGAGGGAATTGGGGCCAGCCCAAGGGCATCAACAAGAGTAGGGCCAATGCCACCATGACCTATTTCTCCTTCACCAAAATAGGAAAATGAAGCAGCCTCAATATCCAAAGGCGATATCCCCGCATCTTCAATTGCTCCATAACAAGCTTCTACTACTAATTGTTTGAAACTTTTATCGATTTTATTATTTCCTGGCTTTGGTAAAGCATGTGATCCAAGCACTACCACTCGTTCTTTCATTTATATCTTAACCCCCTTATTAAAGAAATGTATTCAAAGATTGATCGGGACGTACATATTTAAACTCATACTTTACCGCCTCTGAATAATCCACATAAATTTTTTGGTCTTCAATGAGCGATGTCATAGAAACTTTATTTCGACGATAGGTAAGAATCTCATCTGTTACGGTCAACGAAACCGCATCAGCTCCGGCCCCTGTACCATAGCTGCACAGCATAATTTTTTCTCCCGGACTGGCAATATCCAGTACTTTGCTCAATCCAACCAGAGCAGAGGCACAACCAATATCGCCTGTTAAATCAGCATAAAGTGAAGGTAAAATCTTTTTACGGTCAACACTCATCACTTTTGCCAATGACAATGGCGCAGCCGGATAGGGCTGATACGCAACGAAGTAATCGTAATTCTCCATTGTCTTTTTTACTTTATTCAGTAGTCCGTTCATAGCTCCTGTGCTATGTTTCACATAACCATGTTCAAGGCGGTCACGAGTAAGTGGCATCAGCGCCCTGATATAGCGTTCATCTTCCGGTCTGACTTCATCAGGAAAGTTAGAATGATAACTGAAGGTATCATCAATCTCCGCAATTATATGCTCCGTCCCCAGGAACACTCCAGCTGCGCCAGCCCCAGAATAGGATTCTCTTAAATCACCCGGCGCAATATGTCGGTTCTTTGTATCAGAGGCAATTACAAGCGCATTACGAGTTGTATCAGATTGGATCATCGCATGTCCTGCAATGAGCGCGGCTGTACCTGATTTTTCCGCCGATTGAATATCTGCTGCATAATAATTGTTATTTGAAGTAAGAGCACTCATTACAACTGTGCTTGTAGCCCTTGATAAATCAGGATTAGATGCTGTGCCCAGAAAAACAGCATGTACATCATCGCCAGACACTCCGCAATTTTTCAAGCAGCACCGGGCTGCTTCTACTGCCAGTGTAGTAATATCCTCATCACTGTTTAATACAGTTCTCTCATTCACTTGAAATACGGACATAAGCATATCAATGTCTGTATTTTTCCATACGGCAACTACATTTTCTGCTTTTATTCTACGCTTTGGAATATTTATGCCGTATCCAATAATTCCACATGTCATTTTTATTCATTCCTTTCACTGATTAAGCGTAATTCACTTTTAATAATTATGATCAAACTTAATTGATTTGCCTTCCAAAATCTTATACGCAATATTAGCCATTTCTTCCGGTGTCTCCTGCTGGTTCCGGGCGAACCAATATTTTAATAAACCAACTTGCGCATAAACACCATGGTAAACATAATATGGAATAACCTCTTGTGGTATTTTCAATTTAATATCTGAACAAATGTCTTTCACAAATTGCTCTGTGCAGATTGCATCAAGAGATGAATAGCTCTTAGACCTGAGAATAATCCGAAAAAACTGTGCATTATCATATATGTATTGATAAAAATGTCTGAATGCAGTAATCACATCCTCATAAACCACCTCCTTTCGCTTCCAGTTGAAGTCTGAAATCAATTCAATACTATACTGCCATTCTTTCTGAAAATCTTTAATTCCAGTAAGCACATCCTGTTCCATCTGTTCGATCAAATCATATTTATCCAAAAAATGCAGATAGAAGGTTCCTCGATTTATATATGCCTTGTGAGCAATCATTCTTACATTGATTCCCTCAAAGCCTAATTCGTCCATTAATTCAAGGGTTGCCAGATAAATTATGGAACGAACATCACGCCCTTTCTTTTGATTACTAGCAGACATAATTTTCTCCCTCTTTCTTTCAATGAAAAATCATAGCATTACAATAAGTTAATATCTCTGACAATATTCTCCATAGATTCATTTTGTTCAAGAACGTTAAAATGATTACCCGGTACTTCTATTGCCTTAAATGTCCCCGTAGAAAAATTTTGCCATGAATGATAGAATTGTTTTTTCATATTAATTAATTTTAATAAATCTTCCGGGGTACCCTCCTGGCAATAAAACAACAGAATATCTGATGAAACTTGTGTATTCTTTTCCTGAGTACAAAGAGCTTCGTGATTGCTGACCCATGTAGTAAAAAACTGCTCTACAGAATCAATTGGAAGCATTTGCGGAATACGTTTTTCCTCAATCATATGTCTTGTAACCGCTGAGATCTCAAGTCCGCTATATCGTTCTGCATACTCTTCAAGGGTGAGATGAGTATTACCAAACGTCATATCAATAACCATCGGAAAGCAGTTCCGATAATTATCAATTCCAGCAGATATAGTATACGCGGTTGGTACCAGGCTGTCTATCAATATCAGTTTATTTTCATCGCCCTTTTTCTCCATAATTCTCGAAATCTCATAAGCAACGTTGCCGCCAAATGAATATCCTCCGATTAAATAGGAGCCTGATTTCTGAACATTTTTGATCTGTTCATAGTAGTATCTGGCGATTTCAGATAAGACTGCCTGGTTTTTTAGTTCGTTAGGATATGAAATTGCATAAAAATTATACTTTTCTTCAAATAATGCTGCCAGTTTTTTATAACAGAATACAGCACCTCCGGCTGGATGAATCAAGAACAAGTTTAATCCTGACGATGATTTCGCCATAAGATGAAAATTTTCAGGACGATTCACTATTCTGTCACTAATTTGCGCCGCCATCTCCACAGGTGTCGGATAGTCCAATAAATCTTCAAATGAAAAAGATGTTTTATATTTATCGTTGATATCCTTAATTAAGTAGATTGCCAACAGGGAATTTCCGTTCGATTCAAAGAAATCGCTGTCTCCTTCTATCGATTCAAGTTTGAGATGCTTTGACCACAGCACTATTAACTCTTTAAGCACAGCCGGATTATCTTCTGAATTTTCTTTTCCGGCCAGTTTAACCTCTTGTTTGGAAACAGCAGGCTCAATCCAGTGTCTGATTTTCTCAAATGGATAGGTGGGAACCGAAACTCTGTTTACTGCTAAATCAGAAAATTGAAAGTTCCAATTCACTGTTTCTCCATTTTTCCAGGCTTCTCCTACTTCATTTTTTATTATCCTTTCCCTTCCGGTAATCCGATCAGCCCCTTCCGTAAGGTTGGATGCCACAATATAATCACGGTATTTAAAAGTATTGCGGCCAAAACATAAAGTATAAGCAATGTTTCCTAATGAGAGACAATCACGTTGACCCTTTAAGAAGAAAAGTTCAAGGTTCTCCCGCATCTGCTGTAAAGAAGCTTCTGATTGTGCCGAAAACGGAAGCACAAACTCTCGGTTTATTTCAGCCCCGGTTCCTTGTGAATCTGCTATATAATTCTCAAGTATACAGTGAACATTAGTCCCCCCCATTCCCAATGAGTTTACCGCAGCATATCTCTTCTCTTCTCTTGAAAAACGAATATTATTAGTATTAACAAAAAAAGGAGTATTGGGGAGGTCAATCTGCCTGTTCGGAACTTCATAGTTGATATTTCGGGTAATGATTCCATTATAAAGCGACAGTGCCACCTTTATAACTCCAGTGATGCCGGCAGCGGCATCCAGATGTCCTATATTAGCCTTTATTGAGCCTAGCGCGCAGGAATTTCTTTCTTTTTTTCCATAAGCTTTTGCCAAGGCTCTGACTTCAATTGGATCTCCCAGCTTTGTTCCGGTACCGTGAGCCTCAATAAAGCTCACATCGGACGGATTAATATCGGTATGTCGGAAAGCCTCTCTTATTGTTTCCATCTGACCAGTTATTGAGGGTGCCGTAAAACCTATTTTTCCCATTCCGTCATTGCTGACTGCGCTCGTATTAATAACAGCATATATATGATCCCGGTCCTTCAATGCATCCTCCAAACGTTTGATTACTACAACGCCGCAACCGTTTCCTTGGACCATTCCAGTGGCGTTATCATCAAAGGGTCGGCATACGCCATCGTGAGATTGCGGGCCGCCTTCGGTATAATAATAGCCGCATCGACCCGGGACGCTTATACTCACCCCACCTGCCAAAGCCATATCTGACTCACGGTTTCGCAAGCTCTGGCAAGCAAGATGAAGCGCCGCAAGAGAGCTGGAGCAAGCATTCTGAATGGTCATACTTGGGCCAGATAAACCAAGCTTGTATGATACCCGGGTACATAAGAAATCTTTATCTGCCCCAATTAGCATCGGGTATTGAAAGGTCTCTCGATCACATACGTTTCCCCAGACATTATGCAAAAAATAACTATTGATTGAGCAACTGCCAAACACTCCTACTTTTCCTTTGTACTTCTCAACAGCATAGCCGGCATCTTCCATCGCCGCCCAAGAACACTCTAAAAAAATGCGTTGCTGGGGATCCGTCAATTCCGCTTCATAGGGAGTCATGTTAAAAAATTTGTGATCAAATTTATCTATATCACTGACAGCGGAATGATAAGGAACATAACCATTCTCTCCCGGCATCTTTCCAAGACTTTCAATTTCCTCATCCGACAATCGTTTAATCGAGTTTATCCCTTCAAGACAATTATAAAATAGCTCATTGGGATTATCTGCATCAGGAAAACAACCACTCATTCCAATAATTGCAATTTTTTCATACATTATCCATTTCCCTCCCTATCTTCAATGCTTTGATGTACTCTGCCAAAAGCTCAACCGTAGTAAATTCAAACATATCAATCATGCATAACTCCTTTTCATCAAGCTTAAAGACATCTAATATTTTATAGTAGAGCTTTGGTAGATGAATAGATGTTCCACCCATGTCAAAGAAGTTATCGTTGATGGATATCTTCCGATTATTCAGGACATCTTTCCAGACATCTATCAAAGTACTAGTAATACTATCATAAACCTCGCTATTTTCCTGATCTTCTTCGGTTTGATCAGAAGGTAATGGAAGCTTTTCCTTATCCACTTTTCCATTTACCGTCAGCGGCTTTTCTGTAATTTCAACAATAAAAGAAGGAACCATGTAATAAGGGAGCTTCTTTTTTAGGTAAGTCAAAATCTCGTCACGGGAAACCTGAATATTCGGATTTTCTTTTATAATATAGGCAATCAGCCGCATATCATTTTCGGTAAATTCCCGGTAGACGGCTATACATTCCTTAATATTATCAAATTGCATAACTGCAGTTTCAATTTCACCTAACTCCACGCGAAATCCTCTTATCTGAACCTGATTATCAATCCGGTCAAGATATTTAAGTTCACCGTCGGAAAGCATCACGACAAGATCACCGGTATGGTAAACAGGTGTATCGGAAAGATTGAGATTCTCATCGTTGATTCTTTGAAATGCGCGCTTGGTCTCTTTTTCATTTTTATAATATCCTTTAGTTACAGATTCACCTGCGATAATCAACTCACCCGGTATCCCCACAGGCATTAAGTCGGCATTGTAATCCCCTACAAAACAGTTAATATTACTATATGGACTTCCAATAATATTATCGGCCCCAAGCAAAATATCTTCCATGGTCATCGGATGAAAAGTAGATATTATAGTTGCTTCTGTAACACCGTATGCATTACATAGCTTCGGAAAATCCTTATTCTGATATTTATCAAAGAAGGGCTTAAACAGTGAGAAATGTGCTGCTTCTGCGGCACTGAAAATATACTTGACGTGTCCAAAACAGTGCTCTGTTTTCAAATCTTCATTTATCAGGTTTACAAGGTAGGTGGGTGTCTGCGTCAGTACTGTCGCCTTGTGGTCTATTATGTATGAGTAAAAGTCATTGGGAACCAGGCATATCTCTTGGGGAATAATTAAAAGTTTCCCGCCAAACAAAAGCGCGCCAAATATCTCCATGATCGAATAATCAAACCCCGGAGAATGGAATAAAGTCCAAGTGTCATTTTCTGAAAATTCATACTCGTTATATAACGCCTCAAAATATTGCAGTATATTGCGATGGGATACCATTACGCCTTTGGGTATACCGGTTGAACCTGATGTAAAAATAATATACGCAATCTCAGACGGCAAAGCTGTATGTCCAATCTGCTCATTATTTATAATTTCCAGCTTTGTATAATCAATTACCTCATGCCCAAAGTGTGCATATTGATATATAATTTTTTCATCTGCCAGGATGAGTGTGTTTTCCAGTTGTGACAAGATCGTATCCTTACGGCTATAGGGAATGGTTGTATCTACCGGGATATACGTTTTCCCTGCCTTAAGAATTCCTACAAGCAAGCCTATGAGTTCCTTTGATCGAGGTACAGACACAACAATATTTTGTTCCGGCCGGCCACTTAAAAAGGCAGAAATTTTGTCCGAATATTCATTCAGCTGGCTATACGTCCAGGTACTGTCAGAATCCTCCAGCGCAATCGCATCGGGAAATTCTTTAAAACTATTGTTAAGCACACTTACAATGTCTCCCCCAAGGGCTCTCTTGACTGGCTGTTGGTGATTCAAAGTATGCCAGATATCTTTCTTGTCATTATCTGACAACAGATGAATGGTTTCCAGGGTTTGTTTTCCCTCAAGAAGTTGATTGATAATATTTGTGATTGTGCTTTCCCAGGGGATTTGTGAAAAATAATCGCTGTACTCAATTGTGATCCGATAATTGTCTGTTTCGATATTCTCAATTGTCATTGAAAGCGGATATTTTATGTGTTTAGCAGTTAATGGAATGGGGGTACAAGTAGTTTCCGCTAACGAAAAAGCTAAAGCTTCTTTATAATATGTAATTACATTGTCAATGTTTAAAAGCTCACTGTCAGGGCTTATAAACGCATCATATGACTGATATCGCAATAACTGAAAAATTTTCTTTGTTATTTCTTTCTGTGCCATCTCTACTGTATCAAAAGAAATTGTTAAGGGAAGGACGTTAACAAAATAACCAAAAGCGTCTTTACAACTTTTATCTCTATTGGCCAGCGGTATACCTATTTTGGTCTTGGAATCCCGATTGATTTTCATTATAAAGACGGAATATGCCAACACAAAAAAGTTGTAAATAGAGATGTTGTTGGCTTTCGCATACTCACGAATTCGCTTGTCATTAATCAGGAATGTCGCCGTATCTCCTTTTAGTACTTCTATTGTGGGTTTTCTAACCGGAAAATGGGATTCTATCAATTTACACTCCGATGCCACCTGTTCAAAATAACTTTCTGCCTGGACTTGTCGATTTTGACTGGTCATATGATTGATGGCATCAAAATAACTCTTCCCTTCAATATCAGGTAATTTCTCTCCATACCCCTTCATATAATTATATTGCCTGCTCGTTTTTTCAAAAAATTGATACGCTGTAAAAACGTCAGAAATTATATGATGGACAAGAATAAACAGAAAATAATTATCTGTCCCTGTAAATAAATGGATATGACATAATGGCCATTGACTAACGTCGATAACCTCCGAAAACTTTTTGTCAGCAAAAGATTTTGCAAATGTGTTCTGCTCTTCAACCGGCATGTAACGGATGTCGCTCCGGTGAACTTTAACCTGCCTTTTGGAATCATACACCATAACAATCTCATGATTCTGCTCCGCAAAATTCACTTTAAATGCTTCTTGTGCATTTAAAACTTGTTCAATAGCCTCACATATACATTCGCTATCTAAGGTAGTCGGAAAACGAAACAAAAATGCAAGGTTATAGGAGGGATCCTCCGGATACCATTTCAAATGCTTGTATAACTTGTTTTGCACAGCAGAGATAGGTTGTTTCTTGATCATTGTATATATCCATCCTTTCTTATTATCATTACGGCATTAATTTACCATATCCTACAAGAATTTTCAATCAACACAATTCTCAATACTGTTAATTTCAGAAACTCCTATATCTATGATTTTTATTCGTATATTTTTGCACCATCATAAATGCCCGATTCGTCTGCATTGGCAATTACCCTTGTTCCCTGATCAATCCCTGATGCAATCACCGCTTGGGTGCCCGCTTTATACTCAATTTCTACCGGCGTCTTCACAGCCTTACCGCCTTCAATTTTAAATACATAATCCTGTTTATCTGCATTAAACACTGCATTGACAGGCAACAACAACTTATCTTTTCCCTTGTAGAGTAAAAATTGCATTGACACATCATACCCACTTCGTCCTATCAACTCCTCCTGTCCTGTCAAATCTGCCTTAATCTGAACGCGGTATTCATCCAGCCCAAGAGCAGATGTTCCTTCGGTAGCAAAGTCATATACTTTACTAATCGTTCCTTTATATATCTGGTCCTTTCCCCTCAACTTCAAGGTTATTATTACTGGATCTCCTTTTCTAATATAAGGTGCTATGCTGGTTAATACTCGTGCCTGTGCCTCAACTTTATCATAACTGCTAACATAAACTGCCGCTGTCCCTGTCTGTATTATCGACATTTCCTTCACCGGAAGGGATGTTATAATCCCATCTCGGTCTGCAACTACGGTGCAGTCTGTTAATTTATCTTCGGTTTGTGCCAAGGCTGTTTCCTGTGATTGAATCTCTGCGCTTAAAGCCATTATGGCGCTATCATAAAATTTAGCATTTATTCCTTGTTGATCAATTCCGCTCTCCTTTAGTTTAGCCAGCATTTCCTGACTTTGTTGATAGCGCTCCTTAGATTGCTTCCAGGCCGAACGCGCACTCTCATAATCCGCTTTGGCTTTTTCCCATTCTACCTTTGATATGCTTTCACTATTAAACAAAGCCCCGGAACCGTCATATATCGTTTTTGCTGACTGATAGTTTGCTTCCTGCTTATCCATCTCGCTTTTAATGGCATTAAGATATTCTTGGGGTGATGAAGTCTGCAGCTGATTGATTTGACTCTGTTCTAACTGGGCCTGCAAACCGGCAATGTTGCTCTGATACTTTTCCTTTTCGTACTGATAATCTTTATCATCAATAATAAAAAGAATGTCTCCTGCTTTCACCTGACTATTTTCTTCCACACACACTTCTTTCACCGGTCCGCTGACCTTTGCCATTAACACGTATTCTCCGCCAAAACTCAGAGTTCCTTCTTCGGTGTAATAATCTTCCACATTTCCTATTTCGGCTGAAACGGAAATCACATTCTGACCTCTAAGCCCGATGATACTTTTAATAAAAACAAGTACTGCAACCAGGAACAAGGCGGCTATGATAAAATATTTTTTTGTTAGCTTCATCTGCTCACTCTCTTTCTTTTAACACATCAGTGATGTTTATTTTTTTAATTACCTGTATCTGCGCCAGAAACGACACTACTGTTATAATGAAACAAATGATAAGTGCTTTCAGATAAGCCTCCATTTGCGTAAACAAAATAATCGTGTAGGTATCTGTTTTAAGGATACTCTCAACCAGCCGTCGGACAGCAAGACTTCCAGGAATCCCTGCCAAAATACCCGAAATAAAATATAGCAATTGCTCAAATACCAGAATCCGCTCAATCTCCCGGTCAGAATTTCCCATCAGCTTCAATGTACCAAATTCAATGATGCGTTCCCGGATATTAATCATGGAAATGTTGTAAATCAAAATCCCTCCGGCAATCACGGATATAAGAGCAAACATATTGATCATGGTCATAGTACTTTTCATCTGCCCGCGATAGCTTTGCAAAATCCGTTCTGTATCCACAAGCCAAGTGACCTTTCTGGTATTCAGAATCTGCTTTCTCAATTCATCCGAATACCCATCCTTAACATTTACAAGAATCGTATTGGCCATAGATCTGCCATAGAGATATGTTTGAATCCCCTCCCCTGACATGTAACAACTGCTTCCAAAATTTTCTATAATCACTTCTTTTACAGGGATTTTAACTGTCTCAGATGTCACACCAGTACAGGCTACCTCCAAAATATCCCCTTTAGTTACATGAAGTTTTTCAGCAGTATGGCTGTTTATAATGATTCCATCATCCGGCGGCTGATAGAATTTGCCATAGATGTCCATAATTTTCCACATATCCGAGTGCCTGTTCAACCCATAAAGTTTTGCAAACTCCGTCAAATTATCGTGCTGCAGCTTAACGGGCATCTGGATCATACCTTCGCTCTTGGAAACTCCGCTAAGTTCCATCCCAGTGTTAGATGCACAATTCTGAGAGGTATAATCTGCCAGCGACATCTGCATATCATAAGTTTGAGCCATAGCAAACTGTTGAAAATACATTTGCTCAGTAAACTGTCTGAATGAAAATAATATGGAGGACATGGAAAACGGAAATCCAATCGCCAAAACAATTAAAAAACATCGTAAAGGATTCCTTGTAATAGATCGCAGTCCCATTCGCTCCGTGGAAGCGAGGATTTTTGTCAGAGCAGTTGGCAGCGGTAATTGGAATGCAGATTCCGGTGCTCTGGCCCGCATCGCCTGTGCCGGCGTTATTTCCAAAATCTCCCTGATTCCAAGGTAAACCGCTGCGCTGCTGGTAATGATTGCAATAATCACCCCACGCACCCGGCAATCCATCAGACTACGATATGTCGAATCGGGTAGACTGAATAAGTTTATAAACAAAGTAAACATAAACTTGCCAAAGGGAATTGCAACCAAATTGCCAATGAGAGCACCAACTATGCCAATACATCCTCCCTGAATCATATAAGCGCTGATTAATTCTCCATCGGTCATTCCCATTGCTTTCATCGTTCCGATTATGCTCTGATCCTTTTCAATCATTTTTTTCAATAAAATATATAGCATAAATATTGATACTGCCAAAAAAATAACCGGTAGAATTGTCCCTATAGACTTCAACTGTCTCACTTGTTTCGCAACCATCGCATAACTGCTCTGGTCGCTTTTTTCCCTTATATCAGTGAGTCCATAACCGGTCAGATAATCAATCAGCCGGGCTCTCACATCATTGTATGTATAACCATGTTCCAACTGGATTCCAAGTTCTTGATAGAAGTCTTTTTTTCCGGTCCAATCCTCCATCTGGCTGATATCTACACAGGCGATATCATAAATTTCTCCATCCGGAAAGATGGAGCCACTGGAAGGAACTGCATAAACATAATTAGGAGCAAAACAGATGCCCTCTAATGTACATTTTCTCCCCTCGCCATTGATGAGAAGGGTAAATTCTGCGCCTTCTTCATATCCGTTTGCCTCAATCATTTTTCTACCCAGAAAAATCCCTCTGTCGTATGAACCTGTTTTTGAAATACTAATCTTGTTTAACTTATCTTTTTCCTCATAGGATAGCAGATGAACCGTCACCATCTGCTTTTGCCCATCTAACACCAGCCTGGCATTGGTTGACATCTTTCCAGAGGCTGCTGCGATACCAGGAATTTTTTCAAGCTGTTCAATCTCTTTAGAAGAGATTCCGCCTACTGTAGCGAATACATCTGCCATTTGATTCGTCTGATAGTACTGTTCGATCTGCCCTGTTAGATTCTCCAGAATATCGTTCATTGCAGCATACACAAAAATGCCCAAAGCAATAATACAAGAGGCTCCCATCAAAGCTCCTATGCTATGGATACTGGAACGAAAGATATATTTCCAAAAGTTTTTCATTACCAGTCCACCTCCTCCGGTTTCAGAGGATTATCGTTTACCTGTATCCGCTCCAGCGACCCATCCTTAAAGTAAAATACCCGATCTGCTATGTGTGCAATCTTCTCATTATGAGTAATTAATACAATTGTTTTTTTGTAGCTGTTGTGAAATTCAGAAAGCAGGCTTAAAATCTGTACACCAGTTTCACTGTCTAATGCTCCTGTAGGTTCATCACCAAGTAACAAATCCGGATTCTTGCATAAAGCTCTGGCAATCGATACCCGTTGCTGTTGACCGCCTGAAAGTTTATTGGGAAAGTGATTGACCCGGTCCGACAATCCAACCTGTTGCAAGAGCATCATAGCATCCAGAGGGTTTTCGGACAGCTCGGAAGCTAAATCAACATTTTCCAGAACAGTAAGCCCTTGCATTAAATTGTAAAACTGAAAAATAAAACCAACGTGCTTTCTTCTGAACAAAGTCAGCGCTTTGGAATCAGCTTTATGTAATTCATTATCCTGATAGCATATTTCCCCTGAGCTTACATTTTCAATTCCACCAATCATGTTTAGCATTGTGCTTTTTCCCGAGCCGCTTGGACCAAGAATTACAACAAACTCACCCTGATAAATTTCAAATGAAACGCTCTTTAAAGCATGAACTGTTATTTCACCCAATTGATAGTCTTTACATAAATTCCTTGCTTTCACAATAACATTCAATCTTCTTTCCCCCACTAAATATTTAATATGAACTAAAGCCCAGCACGTTCATCCAACCTGCTTTCCAAAAGTTACATATGACCTTTGCATAAGTTAACACATTTTCTCTTAGATAATCATGGATAATGAATTCTTCCACATGATGGATAATTGAACTGGCTAAAATATGAATGAGGCCGGTCTCTAATTTGGGCGGTGAATATCCATAACATTCCATATCCTCTATCAGCATTATAAACGTGGATTCCACTACCTTTGACAACTCATTTATATATCGTTCTTCTTTCTCTGGCATGTTACAGCATAAGTACAACTTAAACACCGTAATGTTGTCATATATATAATTTATTAATGCTGGAAGTAATGGTTCAAACAAGGTACTAGGAACATGATTCATTGATGAAAGCCTTTCCTCTGCCGACATTTTGTTGAACTGAAGATAGGATTCTGTGAACATTTCATAAAATTGATCCATAACCGCTTTTGTTAATGCATCAAACAATGCCTTCTTACAAGAAAAATGAACATATATGGCTCCCGTTGTTACATTAGCGTTTTTTGCAATCCTACGCAAAGATGCTTCTTCATACCCGTATGTCAAAAACTCTTTCTGACTGGCTTCTAATATTGCCTCAACTGTGCCAATTGACTGTTCTTTCATAAAT
>Ga0153937_1000433_pt1 | contig 15422 bp, 13 predicted proteins | sample TSNY021MetaG_FD_104680 | JGI IMG/M metagenome (GOLD analysis project Ga0153937, IMG submission 104680) | Attine ant fungus gardens microbial communities from New York, USA - TSNY021 MetaG | ecosystem: Host-associated > Fungi > Mycelium > Unclassified | place: USA: New York, Robert Murphy County... | reverse complement strand
TTACGTATCTTTTCGCTGAACCAGCGCCAATTTACAGCTTGCTCAGGGAAAAGCCCCATGTGCTTAAAATCCGTGGGCTTTATTCGGAATTTTAATTGCTCGTAGTTTATCTCCATATTTTCGGGAAGCTTCTTTTTAAACTCCCATTGGCCTCCGCCTTGTTTGCTGCGGTGGTAATAACCGTCCCATTTTGTCCATGGCCCGCTGTTTTTATCCGCGGGCCAAATGGCTTGGGGGTCAGGCCGTATTAGCGTATAACCGCCCCACCTCTCCAGTTTTTCACCGTCGCCGGTGTCTATCAATTCATAGTCCTTCCAGTCTGTTGGAATTAGCATAGTGTCTCCTCAATATATATATTTCTATTACCCAACCGTCGACTTCCTCCACAATGACGGTCTTAGCAAAACCAGCAGCGGGTATAGCTCCAAGCGTCCGGCAAGCATACAAAAGCACAGCACAAGCTTAGAGAGGGGCGAAAACAAAGAAAAGCTCCCGGAAGGCCCAACCTTGGACAAGCCTATACCTGTGTTGCCTATGGTGGATATAACGGAGGATACGGTAGTGGTCATGTCGTAATTATCTATGGATATTATTAGAGAGGCCGTAATAATTACCAAAAAATAAAGGAAAAAAAACATAAAAACCCTATGAGTGGCTTCGCCTTCAATAACTTTACCGTTTACTTTTACCGGGTTTACGGCTCTGGGGTGAATAATTTTATTAATCTCCGCCTTTATGGATTTAAACAAAATAATAATCCGCATCATCTTAAGTCCGCCGCTGGTGGAGCCTGCGCAGCTTCCGGTAAGCATAAGGATGATCAGCACCATTTTGCTTAGGACAGGCCAAAGATCAAAATTTACCGTAGAAAACCCCGTTGAGGTAATAATGGAAGCCACTTGGAAAAACGAATCCCGGAAGGCTACGTCAAGACTTCCAAACACGCCTTGGATATTAACTGTTATTATAAATACGAACACAGCTATAAAAGCTACATATGTTAAAAGCTCGTTATCCTTAAGGGCAAGCTTGAAATTACGCTTGAGCAAATAAAAGTAAAGCGAGAAATTTATGCCGAACAGAATAACAAATATACCTATTATATATTCTATGATGGCGCTGTCGTAATATCTTATGCTGGAATTATGAATGGCAAAGCCTCCCGTGCCGGCGGAGCTAAAAGCGTTAGCGAAGGCGTCAAAGACGGGCATGCCAACGCCTATAAGCAGCAATATCTCCAACAAGGTAAGACTAATATAAATAGAATATAAAATTCTGGCGGTCTGCTTTATTTTCGGAACGATTCTATGAGTTGTCGCGGAGGACTCGGCCCGCATCAAGTTGATAATAGAACCTCCGATAGAAGGCATTATGGCTATAGCAAATACCAAAACGCCCATGCCGCCTATCCAATGGGTAAAGCTTCGCCAAAACAAGATTCCTCTAGGCAAAGCTTCAACATCCAATAGTATGGTCGCCCCGGTCGTGGTAAAACCTGATACGGACTCAAACAGGCAATCCTCAAAGCCGCTGAAATATCCGCTGAAATAAAAGGGAAGGGCGCCGAAGAAGGAATAAGCAAGCCAGGTTAGAGCAACGGCGGCACAGCCTTCACGGCTGCGGAATTTATTGTCGGTAGGTTTTATCAGGCTCAAAAAAAAACCGGAAAATGCTGTTATGATAATGGAGTATATGAAAGGCATCATATCCTCGCCGCCGTACATAAGAGATACTACAAGTGGAACGATCATAGTTAAGCTTTCGTATACTATAAGCTTTCCAGTTAAACTTAAAACTAATCGTCTGTTCATAATAGCTCCTATGCAATTAAAATATCGTCAAAATCATTTATTTGCATATTCTTTACAATGATAATAACGATGTCGTCAGCCAGCAGCTTTGTATCACCACGGGCTATAGTAACTTGATGATTATGGATCACACAGCCAATAAGCACATCCTTTTTTATAGGCAGATCCTTAAGAGGAATGTTGATGCACAGGGACGCTTGCGTCACCTTAAATTCCAACGCTTCTACAGTGTTATTTTCCTCGTCTACAATTTTACTCAGTGTTTGAATGTTGTTTCTAACATTATTGCTAAGACCTCTGACATAACTGACGATTTGATCGGCTGTCAAATTTTTAGGGCTTATTTGGCTTTCCACTCCCAGGTTGCGTATCAGGGCGGAGTTTATGCGGTTGATTTTCGCTATGACCTTTGGAACCTTGCATTGCAGCGCGTAGAGGGCCACTATGGCGTTTTCTTCGTCCCGATCCGTCAAACACACCACCGAATCCATATCACGGATGTTCTCAGACTGAAGCAGCTCTTCATCCGTACCGTCGGCGTTTATTATCAAAGCTCCTCCCTCAATTTTCTCGGATAATTGCTCACATTTATGCATATCTATTTCTATTATTTTACTTTTGATATACATCTTGCTTAAAATATTCACCAGATAATGGGTGATCTTTCCGCCGCCTATTATCATCGTATCCTTAATTTTGATCGTATGCTTGCCCATTTGCTTCATAAAATTGTAAACATCAGAGGGCCGTCCAAGCACTCGCACTGTGTCGTCTTCCTTAAGCACCATATCTCCTTTTGGAATGAAGGCCTCTTCCCCACGTTCTACCACTGCCAGAAGAACAGGTATGTGTATATTGGGAAAAATTTTCGCCACCTGTTTATTACAAAGGATATCGTTGGCGGAAACACGGAAGCTGACCAGCTCTACCTTACCGCCGACAAAGGTGTCTATATCGTTGGCAACCGGGAACCTGAGAAGCCGTGAAATCTCCATGGCAGCCAAAAGCTCCGGGTTTATTACTACGTTTATGCCCATTTTTTCTCTAAACCCGGACAATTCCAGGGCATATCCGGGATCCCGTATTCGGGCTACCGTATTTTTCACGCCTAAAAGCTTAGCCGTCAGGCAGCAAAGGATATTGATCTCGTCAGTGGAAGTAACGCAAATAATTATATCGCCTTCACTCACTCCGGCTTCTTTTAATACCTGCGGACTTAAAGCGTTACCTCTTACTCCCATTACATCGATAGCCTCTGTGGCATATTCTAAGGCTTCCTGCTTGTTATCTATCATTACTACGTTGTTATCTTCCTGTGTAAGCTTCTTGGCTAAGGTATAGCCCACTTTACCGCAGCCTACAATAATAATATTCATTAAAAAGTTCCCCCAAAATTCATTTATGAAGTGTAAGTTTATCATAATAGCTGAGCAAAATCCGAGACGTTAAGTGGCCCCTTTGCTTAATTCGCACATTTTGTGTTTCGTACGGCGTATATGTATATTTTAGCTTGAAATTAAAAAAATATGAAAGAAAGGAGAGGAATATATGCCGGATAAAAAGAAAAAATCTAAGAAAAAAGATAAGGATAACGGCGATAAGGATAGGCTAGACAGCCTGCTAGACGCAGGAAGCGGCGTTGTCCACTAATTAATATGTAGAACCCGGCGGAGAAATTTTTACCGCCGGGTTTTATACTGTATTCTGTACCGGTACAATAATTTTATGACCGATACAATTAAAAAATACATAAAATAACTTTCTGTTTAATAAAATGTAACTAAGTGTTTACAAATAAAATTGCAGGAGGTTTTTTATGGAACTGGTACGGGAAAGTATTCAGCTGGAACAAAGGATAGGCAGAGAGAAGACACAAATTTTACTTGAAGGAGATATTATCGTACCGGATGTAAAACCCGACATGGCGGTGCTCCTTCAGACGGAGGCGGATGTATGCATTGACAAATGGGAGCTTTCAACCGACAGGGTAAACTTTACAGGGCGGCTGGATTTCCAGGTGCTTTATCTTGCCAAAACACCGGAAAGGCCGGTTCATTCTATGAAGGCTTCCGCGGCCATTGATGATTTTATCAATATGGAAGGCTTAAGCAAGGATATGTGGGTAGAGCTTTCGGCAGAGCTAATTAACATTGAGTACCGGATGTTGAATGATCGTAAGATTTCTTATCGCGCGGTAGTTACATTGGAGGCTTTTGGCGAAAATACCCACAGCCAGGACGTGGTTGTTAATATGATCGATATACCTGAAAGCCAATTGCTGAAGAAAAAATTGATCATGAGTAAAAATATCGCCAATAAGGAAGACCGTTTTATAGTAAAGGATTCGTTGCCTATCCCGTCCGGCAAGCCTAATATCCGGGAGATACTGCTTTCCGGCGTGGTTATTGGAAACAGGGAAGAAAAGGTAATGGCGGGAAGGGTAAATATAACCGGCGAGATACTGGTTACAACACTGTACAAGGGCGACGCCGATGACAGTATAATTGAATTTGTTGAACATGAGCTTCCTTTTAACGGAATGGTAGATATTTCTGATGTTCAGGAGCATATGCAGGCGGATATCGCCTTAATCCCCCAGCAGCAATACATACAGGTCCAGCCGGACAGCGACGGAGAAGACCGGGTACTGGAAATGGAAGTAGCCGTTAACGCAAAGATAAAGGTCAGAAGTCAAACGGAAATCGACGTTTTGGAGGATGCGTATTCCATAGATAAAAGGCTTGAGATGACAAGGTCACCGGTGGTTTACGCAAAGCCTGTTTGCCGGAACAAAAACCAGTTTCCGGTAAAGGAGGTGGTGCTTCTTGAAGACGGCTGCCCCGGAATGCTGCAAATATTCCGGGTAACAGGAAAAGCACAGATGGACGATGTCAAGGTCATAGAGGATAAGGTAGTGGTAGAAGGAATTATACATACCTCAATATTGTATGTGGCTGAAAGCGATGATTCCCCCTTATATTCTTATAATACGGTTCTTCCTTACCGTCAAGTTATAGAAACAAGAGGCGCCAAGCCTGATATGGATGTTAAAGTGGATGTTTCTATCGAGCATACCGGGTTTAACATGCTTAGTGACCGCGAGACCGAAGTACGGTTCTTGCTTAGCTTTAACACCAGGGTAAACGAAGAAAAAGAAGTAAGCATGATAACGGACATTGATTTTATTGAGCTGGATAAGGAGTATTTGGACTCAATGGCGAATATGACTGTCTATGTTGTGCAAAATGGAGACACTCTTTGGAAAATAGCCAAGCGGTATAACACGGATCTGGAAGAGCTTATAAGCATCAATGATATAGAAAATCCCTCCTCCATTTATCCGGGACAGAAGTTACTTATATTAAAGAAAATAAATGTCGAATAAAAAAATATTTTTAAAAAAACTATTGCAAAACTAACTCTCGTTAGTTATAATATATATGTAAAAAAGAAAAGAGAGAAAATACAGAAAAAGGATATATTTAAAGGGATACTGAAAAATATAGTATCCCTTTTTTGTTTCTCATGATAAAATACCCAAAAGCTCCTCATCCGGATTATTACAATAATATATAAGGGGTTGACATATCATGGAACTGGAAAAAGCTCTTGAGGAATTAAATGGATTGGGAGTTGAATACGAGTTACAGAGGCATCCGGCTGTTTACACAATAAAGGAAATAGATGATTTGGGCGGTTTTGAAGGAACGCACATAATAAAAAACCTGTTCATTTGCGACGACAAGGGCAGAGAGAGTTTTCTGGTATTATCTTGCGGTCATAAGCGTACAGATCTAAAAGAGCTGGCGGACAAGCTCAATGTAAAAAAACTGCGTTTCGGCTCTGAAAATCGTTTAAACGAGCAGCTGGGGCTTTTAAAAGGCGCTGTCAGCCCTTTAGGGATCATTAATGATAAGGCTCACACTGTGACACTGGTTATTGACAGGGAGCTTTCCACATACGAAAAATTAGGAGTACATCCCAATGACAACACTGCAACCGTAATCATGTCTTACGATTCATTAATGAAGATTTTAGAACACTATGGGAACCCTATAATTTTTTTAGAGGTGTGATGGTTCATGCATGATGCTGTAAAAATATGTGTGGTTGGCGCCGGAGCTTCCGGAATGATAGCCGCCGCCAAGGCTGCCGAAACCCTCGGAGGCGGCGTACTGCTGGTGGAACGGAAAGATGTTCTGGGTAAAAAAATACTTGCCACCGGAAATGGACGCTGTAACCTGACAAATGTTTATGCCGACGGAAATAGCTATTATGGAAAAGATCCGGGCTTTTGCCGCGCCGCTATGGAAAAATATCCTCCTTCTCGCGTTATGGAATATTTTCAAAGCATAGGACTTATAACCCGCAGATCGGAGGAGGGTAGGGTATATCCTTACAACGAACATGCGGCCGCTGTTCCGGCTGTCTTGAAAAACGAGCTTATGCGTCGCCGCGTTGCCATGCTTAAAAAAGTAGAAATAACTGAAATTATAAAGGAAAAGGATATTTTCATACTAATTGGAGGCAAAAAGCAGATACGGGCCCAAAAGGTAATATTGGCCGCCGGAGGCTGCGCGCAGCCTGCACTGGGTTCCAACGGTTCAGGCTTTATTTTGCTTGAAAAATTAGGGCATAAGATTATAAAGCCATACCCGGCACTGGTGCAGATAAAAACAGAATTCCGCTTTAAAGGGCTTACCGGCGTTCCTTTTCAGGGAAAAGCGGTTCTCAAGGAAGACGGAGTCAAGCTGGATGAAGCGGAGGGTAAGCTTCTCTTTACGGAATATGGCTTAAGCGGTATCCCGGCTCTTTCATTGTCGCGGCTTGTACGAGAAGGCGCGGCTCAAAGCATTGCGCTTGATTTTTTAACGGATTATAATAGTGTTGAGGTGGAGAAGCTTTTCCAAAACGCGAAAGGACATCTGGGTCATTTATCTCTTTTGGATTTCCTGTCAGGAATGGTACACCGTAGCATTGGACAAGCTGTAATCTTAAAAGCGGGTATTGAAAACAATGCCTTAAAAATTGGAGAGCTTAGTCCCAAAATTATTGAAACTTTAATTGTGTTACTCAAAAATTATGAGCTATCGGTAAAGGGAATAAACGGCTTTGAGCATGCGCAGGTTACAGGAGGAGGTGCCGATACGTCCCAGTTTTGTCCGTACACCATGGAGTCCCGGCTGGTGCCCGGTCTTTATTGCACCGGAGAGCTTTTGGACATCTATGGAGATTGCGGAGGCTTCAATTTGCAATGGGCTTGGGCTTCCGGGCTTTTAGCCGGAGAAAGGGCGGCGGTTTTTAATCATGATGAAATCCAGTTTTAAAATTGCGTTAGCTTTGGCAGTGTTCCTGGCAGTGTCGCTGGGAATAATGCTGTCTCCTATCTTCGGTGTATCCGATGTTCAAATTGACGGCCTTAACAGATTGACTGAAGACTGGATTAAAAAAACGGCCTCCGCCGAGACAGGTCAAAATATTTTCTTGTTTCATAAGAGTAAGGCTATAAAGGCCTTAAAAGAAAATCCATATGTAAAGGATGCATATATTGAAAAACAATATCCCGATACGCTGATTATCCAAATCAAGGAAAGGGAACTAAGCGGTTACGTTAAATATCTGGAAAATACATATCTTTACATAGATGAAAAAGGCGTAGTGCTGGAGGTGGCGCCTTCCTTTACCGAGCAGCTTCCGGTGGTGGAAGGGCTTGAATTTCAGGAGTTTACTTTCGGGAAAACACTGGAGGTGAACAATTCGTCCGCTTTCAACGTGGTAGTTACACTTGCCAAACTCTTCAAGAAGTATAATTTGGAATCCCAGGTAATAAGAGTGAACGTTTCGGATGTTTCCGATATACATCTATACGCCGGAAAGCTTGATATAGCTTTTGGCGACATACAAAACTCCGACGAAAAGGTTCGTTGGATCATAGCTATTTTGGAAAAGCTGCCCGATCCGGATCTTGCTGGAACAGTAGATATAAGCAATCCGAATTCAAACATCTCTAATTTTAGGATTTTAAAATGAAACCTTCGGATGCCATGTTTAGTTTTGTAATTTCTTTCAACTGGAAGACCGGAAGACCAGACTCTAAGACCAGAAAAACTGAAAAGGCTCGAATGAGCCCTTGACAAAAATAATTGATGTTATTATAATCTAAAACGTTCTGCTTAATAAGTTGCAATAATGGGCTGTCGCCAAGCGGTAAGGCACAGGACTTTGACTCCTGCATTCGATGGTTCGAATCCATCCAGCCCAGTTACTAGAAATTGCTTAGAATCGAGGTTTTCTCAAAACCTTGGTTCTATTTTTTTGCAAATTATGCTTATGCTTGTCTGTTGTTCTCACAAGAAGATTATTGACATATATTTATTCATAGTACATAATACATATATGTTCTATATGATTATGAAATAATTCGATGTTGACTCTTAAGTACTTAATTCAGAAAGGTGAGACTAATGAAAATTTCAGCTAAGGGTAGATACGCAATGGCATCCATGATCAGTATGGCGCAAACAGCGTCACAGGGGGATTGTGTGACAGTGATCAGTCTATCGCAACGGCTGGGAATATCCAAAATATATCTGGAACAGGTGTTTTCCCTGCTTAGACGCAGTGGGCTGGTGAACTCTATCAAAGGGGCACAGGGCGGGTATCAGTTGTCGCGTCATACTTCGGAGATTTCTGCTTTTGACATTCTTGCGGCTACCGAAACCGGGATGTTTGAGGAAGTGGATGAGACTGTTAAAGATACCGCTCTCGCCATCGAAGAAGCTATGCAGAATATGTTGTTCCGTCCTGCGAATGAGGCATTAGCGAATACTCTGCGCCGTGTTTCACTTTTGGATTTAGTTAAGGAAGTCCAGAGTAAGTTAAGCGATGATGGATATATGTATTATTTGTGAGGTGTTATATTATGCGGTTAGAAAATTGGCGCGGTTGCCATTATGCGTCCATCAAAAATTGTTGCTGGCTTGGAAGTAAAGTTGGTGAAGAAGAGATACAAGAACGCAAATTTCGTAGCAGGCCGTTCTCGCGAAGTGAATAATTGAGGTGAATAATTCAAATGAAAATATCGTCAAAAGGAAGATATGCGTTAAGAATGATGATAGACATCGCGGAGCATAGCTCCGGCGAATGGGTGCCTATCAAGGAAATATCTGAACGTCAAGGAATATCTACAAAATATTTAGAACAGATAGTGACAAGCCTGACCCGTGCGGGCTTATTGAGAAGCGGACGTGGGCCGCAAGGAGGTTATATGCTTGCAAGGCCCTCCGAAACATATACAGCGGGGGAGATAGTGCGTGCTATCGAAGGGAAACTCGCGCCTGTAGCGTGCTTAGTTGATGAAACAAATCTGTGTGAGAGAAGTGAATACTGCAAAACGATTGGGTTTTGGAAAGGACTGTATGAAACGATAAATAATTATATGGATTCCGTCACATTGAAGGAATTAGTTGCTTCAAACCAAAATGTGAAAAAACAATAGGAATTGAAATTTTGGATAAGCTTTACAGTTCTTTGGTTTGCAGTTGACTATTGATTATTTTAATGATATATTTCATATAAAATCTATATGAATTGTACTGTTTATATTTAAAGAAGGGAACTGATAAAATGAATAAAGATAAGCATTACAAATTTGAAACGCTCCAGCTTCATGTTGGGCAAGAAAAATCTGACCCCGCAACTGATGCGAGGGCAGTGCCGATTTACGCGACTACATCATATGTATTTGCCGATTGCGCACAGGCGGCCGGACGATTCGGGCTGTCGGAAAACGGTAATATCTACACAAGGCTTATGAATCCGACTTCTGATGTTTTCGAGCAGAGGATAGCGGCGCTTGAAGGGGGCGTTGCCGCCTTGGCGACGGCTTCGGGAGCGGCGGCACTTACATATGCCGTACAAAATATCGCGTTGGCGGGACATAATATCGTGTCTGATAAACGCATATACGGCGGCTCTTACAATCTGTTCGCGCATACCCTCCCCGACTTCGGCATTACGACAACATTTGTTGACGGCAGCAACCCAGAAAACTTTGAAAAAGCCATAAATGAGGAAACAAGGGCGTTGTTCATAGAAACATTGGGTAATCCTAATTCTACTATAGTTGACGTTGAAGCGATAGCAAACATCGCGCATAAACATGGTATACCACTTCTCGTTGACAACACGTTCGCAACGCCTTACCTGTTTCGCCCTATCGAACACGGCGCCGATATTGTTATACACTCAGCCACTAAATTTATCGGCGGTCATGGAACATCTCTCGGCGGCGTGATCATCGACGCAGGTAAATTAGATTGGGCGGCGAATGATAAATTTCCAGGCCTTTCCAAGCCTAACCCAAGCTATCACGGCGTTGTATTTACCGATGCTGTTGGGAAGCTTGCGTACATTATAAAAATCCGGGTTACGTTGATGAGGGATACAGGCGCGGCGCTCAGCCCGTTCCATTCTTTTCTGTTCCTGCAAGGACTTGAAACATTGTCGCTCAGAGTTGAACGTCATGTGGAAAACGCGTTGAAGGTTGTTGAATTCTTATCTCGGCATCCGCAGGTAGAATCGGTTAATCACCCTGTCGTGAAAACGCATCCAAGCCATACGCTATATCAGCAATATTTCCCGAATGGCGCAGGCTCAATTTTTACCTTTGAAATAAGAGGCGACGCGGAACGTGCAAAGGCTTTCATAGACAGGCTTGAATTATTTTCATTGCTTGCCAATGTTGCTGATGTGAAATCGCTCGTCATTCATCCGGCAAGCACAACTCATTCACAGCTTACCGAGGATGAACTGGCTGAGCAAGATATAAAACCGAACACAATCCGGCTTTCTATAGGTACTGAACACATTGACGATATTATAGGCGATTTAGAGCAAGCATTTAATTTATTGTAACCTGACCCTGATTTCATAAGACGACTGTTCAAGTAGGAGCGTGTTTTACATAAGAATAGGGTTTTAATTCGGGTAAAACATAGTAAATATATATGTATTAAAAAAATAATTTTTAAAATTCATTGACATCCCAAAATCTTTTGCATATAATATAACATATAAAACATATGAATATTATATGAATTAAAATAATGAAAGGAGTATACACATGGTTGGTATAGCACAGAGTATTACTGATTTAATCGGAAAGACGCCGCTTCTGCAGTTAAACAAGTACGGCGATAAAAAAGAAGTTAAAGCGAACATTATCGCAAAGCTGGAGTATTTCAATCCCCTCGGCAGCGTGAAGGATAGAATCGCCTATGCGATGATAACCGACGCGGAGGAAAAAGGTCTTATTACGAAGGATACGACGATCATTGAGCCGACAAGTGGCAATACCGGTGTTGGTCTGGCTTTTGTAGCTGCGGCGAAAGGCTATAAGCTTATTCTCGTTATGCCCGAAACTATGAGTATTGAACGCAGGTCTTTGGTCACGGCTCTAGGCGCGGAGTTGGTACTTACAACCGGCGCGGAAGGCATGAAAGGCGCTGTTCGCAAAGCGGAGGAACTGGCCGCTGAATTGCCATCCTCTTTTATCCCACAGCAATTCAATAACCCCGTCAACCCGAAAATACACCGAGAGACTACGGCGCTCGAAATTTTGGCGGATACTGATAAAAATATAGCGGCATTTATTGGAGGCGTAGGAACCGGCGGAACTATATCGGGCGTTGGTGCTGTGCTAAAAGAACAAATTCCGGGTGTAAAGATTATTGCTGTGGAGCCTGCCGATTCACCTGTGCTTTCAGGCGGAAACCCCGGCCCTCACAAAATTCAGGGCATCGGTGCGGGTTTTGTCCCAAATGTGTTTGATAAAAGCGTTGTGGATGAAATTATCCAGGTTAAAAACGAGGAAGCGTTTGAGACGTCCCGCGATGTTGCGCGACTGGAAGGATTGCTTGTAGGAATATCCTCCGGCGCCGCGCTGTATGCGGCGGCACAAATTGCCTTACGACCCGAATACGAGGGCAAAAACATCGTTGTTTTACTGCCAGATACCGGCGAGCGATATCTTTCCACTACGCTTTTCACCGGAAATTGAGATAAGGGAGAAATGTATAAGTTAATACGGAAAAATTCTGTTTTTCGAAAGCGTTTGGGCGTCGGCGTTCTTCGGAACGCGAAACCCAGACGCTTTTATTATGTCATAGGAAATTGCGTTGATTCCAGCCTTTCGCCCAGAAGCGCGGCGAAACGCACAAGGAAGCAATTTCCTAGACTAATCACGGAAAACAAATACGCGCGCAGCGCGTTTTGTTCTTTTAATTTGAAAGACGAGGAAGATTTATTATGGGAATATATCAACATATAGAATCCGCTTTGATTCATGGTGGCACTTACGGCGATAGACAAACCGGCGCGGTCAACACGCCTATTTATCAGACTTCGACTTATGAGCAGGATGGTCTGGGGAGGACTCGCAGCGGCTGGGAATATTCTCGTACCGGCAACCCCACCCGCGCCGCACTGGAATCTCTTATTGCGGAATTGGAACATGGCAATCATGGCTTCGCGTTTGCTTCCGGCATGGCGGCTATTGACGCGGTTCTACATCTGTTCCAAAGCGGCGATAGCGTGATTCTATCAAGTAATGTCTACGGAGGCACTTTTCGTATTCTTGATAAGATTTTCAAGCAGTACGGACTTTCCTACGTCATTGTAGACACTTCCGACCTCCAAGCGGTGGAGAGCAGTTTTACCCCTGACGTAAAAGCGGTGATAATTGAATCACCCGCCAACCCGCTTCTTACTGTGACGGATATAGCGGCGGTTTCCGAAATCGCAAAAAGTCATAATGCTATCACTATTGTTGACAATACGTTTATGACGCCATATCTGCAGCGTCCTCTTGAACTTGGCGCGGATGTTGTAGTTCATTCGGCTACAAAATACCTGGGCGGACATAGCGATCTGATCGCGGGGCTTGTTGCCGTAAAAACGAAAGAGCTCGCCGATAAGATTCACTTTATACAAAATGCAGTAGGCGGGATTTTGCAGCCATTTGATTCATTTTTGCTGATTCGCAGCATTAAAACGCTCTCCGTCCGCATGGATAGACATGTTGAAAGCGCTGAGAAAATCGTATCGCTGCTAAAAAAGCACGAGGCTATAAGAAAGATTTATTACCCCGGATTACCGAACGCGCAGGGCTATGAAATCCAGGCAAGGCAGGCGAAGAACGGTGGCGCTATGATTAGTTTTGAGCTTGAGCATAGTTATGACATACGCAAATTCTTCGATAATTTGCGTCTTATTGCCCTCGCGGAGAGTCTGGGTGGAGTGGAAAGCCTTGTCTGCCACCCGGCAAGTATGACTCACGCCTCTGTCCCGAAAGAAATACGCGATAAAGTCGGCATTACGGATACGCTTATTCGTCTGTCTGTCGGGATTGAAAACACCGAGGATATCATCTCAGATTTTCTCTATGCGATTGAAAGGGCGCGAATGTGATGCTTTATAATGATATGCAGGAACTGATCGGCAACACACCCCTTGTGAGGCTTAAACATTCCGGATTAAACGAGAGCGTGAAAGTTTACGCTAAGCTCGAACTATGGAACCCCGGTGGAAGCGTAAAAGACAGAATCGGTAAATATATGATTGATGATGCGGAGAAACGTGGCCTTCTTGTTCCTGGGGGCACAATCGTAGAAGGCACCGCTGGAAATACGGGGCTAGGTATTGCCTTTGCCGCACTGAATCGGGGATATCGGCTGATTATGGTCGTACCGACGAAGTTCTCTGCCGAGAAACAGACTTTACTGAAAGCCTTGGGCGCGGAAGTGATTAATACGCCACAAGAGGATGGAATGCTCGGCGCGGAGCGCAAAGCGGAGGAACTGTGCCGCAGGATACCGAACGCCGTGTCGCTTGAACAGTTTCGCAATCTGGCGAACCCACTCGCCCATTATGAAACCACAGGGCCTGAAATTTGGCGCGATATGGATGGACGTATCGATTATGTCGTTGCCGGTGCGGGCAGCGGCGGAACTTACACCGGAATATTGCGCTATCTCAAAAAACGTAATCCGAATATAAAGGGTATTTTGGCCGACCCAATCGGTTCCTCAATAGGCGGCGGCGAACATGGCGACTATGACATTGAAGGTATCGGAAACGACTTCATCGCAGATACGATGGATATGAGTCTTGTTGATGACGTGATAAAGGTTAATGACAGCGAAGCTTTTCACGAGACGCGTTTGCTGGCAAAAAACGAGGGCATATTTGCGGGTAGTTCTTCTGGCGCGGCAATGGCGGCCGTACGGAAATTCACTAATAAAGTTCATGAATGTTCGATAGTCACTGTATTCCCGGATAGGGGCGACAGATATTTCAGCAAAAACCTCTACACGTAAATATTTTGTTTTACCCATTTGATACGCGAAGAATTTATGCTTAATTCATATTTAAACTATAGGAATTATATATAAGCAAGCGTGTTGTTAAGCGACGAGACAACCTCCGCGCTGGACCAACAGACCGTTAAAACAACTCGCTATAGGAGGAAATAATAATGCCAAAAATTAATTTATCACTACCCGCAGTGCAGATAAGGGAAATCCGAATCAATTCCATTACCGGCTATCAAGGCAACGCGGAGGAGCTTGTATCGGCATCAGCTTGCGGACTGAAGGACAAAAACCGCTCGTTTTCGCAATGTCTGGGCTGTGCCACATCGAAGGCAGCTTGTATGACAATATTGATTCAGGATGGCGCAGTGATCAGCCACGGGCCTGTCGGGTGCGCGTCTTGCCTTCACGAGTTTGCCTTTACATACAGGGTAAACTCGCCGCTCAGAGGTGTTGACAACCCTACGCAGCGAAAAATCTACTCCACGAATTTACAAGAGAAGGATACCGTCTATGGCGGTAATGTCAAATTGGCAAGCTCTATTCGCGAGGTAAGCGAGCGTACCGGCGCTAACGCGATTTTCGTCCTCACGACCTGCGCGGCAGGAATCATAGGCGACGATGTTGAAAGTGTTTGCGACGAAGCGGAAGAAGAACTCGGCATCCCTGTCGTTGCAATATTCTGCGAGGGCTTCCGTTCCAAGGTGTGGACTACTGGCTTTGACGCGGCGTATCACGGCATCGCGCGTAAACTGATTGCCAAACCTCGCGAACGCCGCACGGATGTAATCAATATCATCAACTTTTGGGGCAGTGATGTGTTCAAAGATTGGTTCGCCCCATTCGGCGCAGCGCCCAATTACATCACTCCATATTCCACCGTTAACTCGCTGAAATATTCCAGTGAAGCAGTCGCTACCGTTCAAGCGTGTTCCACGTTGGGCAGCTATCTCGGTGCAGTGCTGGAGTTGGAATTCGGCGTGCCTGAGATACCAAGCGCGCCCCCATACGGAATTGCGCAGACGGACCGATGGTTCAGGGCTTTAGGTAAAACTCTCGGCAAAGAAGAAATCGCAGAACAGGTCATCGCGGAAAAGAAAGCGGAATTTTTACCTAAGATAGATGCTTTGCGCAAAAAACTTACCGGTAAAACAGCCTATGTAACAGCGGGAGCGGCGCATGGTCACGCACTCCTTGATATACTCGGCGAATTGGGGATTTCCGCTTCAGGCGCGGCGAT
>Ga0153937_1000428_pt1 | contig 15471 bp, 14 predicted proteins | sample TSNY021MetaG_FD_104680 | JGI IMG/M metagenome (GOLD analysis project Ga0153937, IMG submission 104680) | Attine ant fungus gardens microbial communities from New York, USA - TSNY021 MetaG | ecosystem: Host-associated > Fungi > Mycelium > Unclassified | place: USA: New York, Robert Murphy County... | reverse complement strand
TGTGGTTTTGAACTATTTGAAAAGAGATTTCCCATCGGACATATACAGCCGAATATGGAAAGTGACAGTTACTATTATTATCGCAGGTATAGAAAATAGGGATTCATCTGTGGAGGGACCTGAGCATGATAAAAGAAATAGATGATAAAGATTTACATGATGCGCTTGAACTTGTAAACAATGTATTTTCAGAGTTCGTGGCGGCCGGTTACTCTGAAACGGGGAGAAACACATTTGAAAACTATTTAAAAAATAAAGAGGATGACGTTGCTTCCGGCCTGAAAACAGGGCATAAAAAAATGTGGGCATATTATCAAGACGGTGTTATCATCGGTGTCATTTCAATAAGAGATATTTCTCATATTTCGCTCATGTTTGTAGACAAGCGGTATCACCGCAGGGGGATCGCGCGTGAACTGTTTGATGTTGTGCTTGAGGAGGTGCGAGGATTTGATGATATTGCTCAAATCACTGTAAACTCTTCTCCATACGCGGTTGGTGTTTATGAACATTTGGGATTTCGAAAAGTGGGCGAACAACAGGAAAAAGACGGGATCATATTTATTCCGATGACCCGAACTGTATTAGAGTGATCTGAAAAAGGACTTGAAACGATAACAAGAAGATATCGGTTTCAAGTCCTTTTTGCAGCATTTAATCACGAAATGAGACGAGTTTTATGTAGTGGTTTCCTTTTTCACAATTTTGGCAGGGACAATACTCTCATAACACCGGTAATTTTCAAGGGACTCAACCGCAATTTGTGCCATCAGAGGGATGTTTTGCGCGACTGATGTAATTGGGTAAACGGCAAAATCTGAAACCGGCGAATTATCATAACCGATCAATTCAATGACCTCTGGTACCGAAATATTATTTTTGATACATTCCCGCAGCACCAGATTCGCAATATCATCATTTGAACAAAAAATGCCCAGTTTACGGCCCTCATACTTTGCTAATAACTCTTTTAGCAATTTATCCATAGCTTTTCCTGCTTCCGGCCGATAGATGTCGCTAAAAACCGGCTCAATGACACGTTCATAGGTACCTCCTTTTATCGCAAACTCAAAACCCAGAATACGTTTAAAAGAAGGCCAGTCTTCGTGGTAGCCATTGTTAATATGAATGAAGACATCACATTTATTCTCAAGCAGAAGTTCTCCTGCCAGTTTTCCGCCGGTAAAGTTATCATTATTTATTTGCATAAAATCTCCCCCGCAGCGTTCAATGGAAATCACCGGGATCTGTAAGTGTTCTATTTCATCCTTACTAAGCAGATGGCTGAGAAGAATTAATCCCTTGATGCGGTAAGAAGCTAAATCGGCGATGATTGAAAGTTCAGCCTCTTTGGATTCGTTTGAAGTATACACAATAAAATTATAACCGTGAACTTTACCTTGTTCAATGAGCTGATTCAGCAATTCACTGTAAAAACTCAAATGCAGATGAGGGAAAATGACTCCGACGAGGTTTGATTTGCCGGTGACTAAAATACGGGCAAGATGATCCTGGCTATAGCCTAATTCCCGGATAGCTTCTTCGATTTTAACTTTTGTGGGGGAAGCCAACAGCTCAGGTTTGTTGAAAAAGCGAGATACTGTAGTCAAAGATACCCCACTATGGGCTGCTATATCGCCAATTTTTACTTTATCCATAAAAAGCTCCTTTTACATGTTTTGATATGATTTTAGTATATCACATTTTGAAGGAAATGCAATTCTTTTATGAAAATAATTTCATTATATTTTCAGCGTTGTTTCAGGGGGGATTATAAAGTTATAGCTCGTAAAGATTTTGATGTGAAATATTAACAAATTTTAAACTTATATTTTGTGTATATGCATGAAAGTGTTTATTTTTTATGAAAACGTTTGACATCATGGTTTTCAAAGAATATAATCAAAATATGATGTGGAGGTAATAAAACTATAACAGGAGGGAAATGTTGTGAAAAAAAGAGTCTATTCAATGATCGTGATGGCACTGACAGCAACAATGATGTGTGGATGCGGAGCTCAAAAACCGAATCAGGAACCAGCGGCAAGCCAGGAAGCAGCAGAAACTGCCAAACAGCAGCCGCCGGAAGCAGCCGCTCCCGGCAAAGAAGAAGTAACCTTTTGGATCCGTGGAGCGGAAACGGATGCAATCTGTAAGGCTTTACAGGCCGATATTGATGAATATAATGCTTCGGAGTCCGGACTGGGGCATGTGACTATTGAGTACGTTCCGCTCAGTGATTTTGCCACGAAGTTTAATACTGCATTTGCTGGTGGAACTGCTCCGGACATGGTGGATACCGGTGTTGACCAGATATCAATCCGCGCCCATATGGGACATTATCTTGCTTTGGATGATTATCTTGATGCATGGGAAAGTAAGGGGGAGATTCAAAACGGATATCTGCTTGCTGGTAAAATGCTTGACGATGGAAAGACATATGGGCTGGGATATGCACCGACTCCCTGTTTATTTGTCTGGAGAAAGGATTTCTTTGAGGAAGTTGGCCTGGATCCTGAACTACCGCCTGGGGATTGGGCAGAAATGCTTGAATTTGCAAAGAAGCTGGTTGTAAAGGAAGGTGACACCGTGGTCAGAGGTGGCTTCTCCCTTGAGCCTGCAGATTATCGTTTGTATACACTGATGGCACGTCAGGCGGGGAGCACCCTTTATAATCCGCAGACGAATATGCCTGAACTGGCGAATGAAGCAGGAATCAGGGCGCTGCAGTATTTTGCAGATATCCAGCCATATTCGATTGTGTACAATCCGGCACCAGGGGCTAAAACTTTGCGGTCTTTCCTGACCTCCGAGTCCGCCATGGCGTATATTACAACGGAAGAATTGTCTGCAATGATCAGCAGCGATCCGTCGCTGAAAGATAAAATTGGCGTAAGCGCCTATGTGTCGGCTGTCAATGGGGTTGATTCCACATGGTGTGGATACCGCTTGTTCGCTATCAATGCTGATTCAAAGGTGAAGGATGCGGCATGGGATGCAATCCGCTATCTGATGACAGAAGACAGTAATCGGAATCGTCTGGAGATGGCCAATGTATCACCGGCATGGAGTAAACTTCTGAAGGAATATCAGGAAGTAAATCCACAAGTAAATGAACCGGCTGCCAAAGCGATCTCTGTTGGTGAACCATTTCCTAAAACCGACTGGATGGCATCTTATGGCGAAGCAATCAGAAATGCCCAGCAGGAAGTGTTATATGGACAAAAAACACCGGAAGATGCCATGAAGGATGCAGAAAATATGATTATTGTGGATGCAGAACTAAAATAGCATCCACTACCGGCGGGCTTAAGGAGATGGGAATATGAAAATAAAAGGAAAAGGAAAACAATATGTATTGGGATACATGATGGCAGCGCCTTTTTATCTTATCTTTTTGTTTATATATCTGATGCCGATTCTGGAGACTGTTTGGAATGGCTTTACAGACAGAAAGATATTTGAAATACCAAATTTTATTGGCCTGACTAATTATATCCGGATTTTTCAGGATACGTATTTTATAAAATCAATTCAGAATACCTTGATTTATGTGGTATTTAATTTATTTGGCGTAATGGTAATCGGCCTTTCCCTGGCCTTGCTGGTAAATTCGAAGTTGGTGAAAACGGGCGTTTTCCGGGTTGCTTATTTCATCCCTTATATTGCATCGATGGTAAGTGTTTCCATTATCTGGATCTGGATGCTTGATCCGACGAAGGGTTTTGTGAATTACCTCCTTGGAATGATTGGGGGCGGGGGAAAAAGGTGGCTTGAAGATCCGAAGTGGGCACTTCCGGCAATTATAGTTATGGGGATCTGGAAAGGTGTTGGGTATAACATGCTGGTTAACTTGGCGGGGCTTCAGGGGGTGCCAGATATGTATTATGAGGCGGCAACGGTAGATGGTGCAAATAAATGGCAGCTTTTTTGGAATATTACATTTCCGCTGATAACACCTACAACATTTTTTCTGTTTATAACCGGAATGATTAATAGCTTTAATATGTTTGAACAGGTGAATGTTATGACTGGGGGCGGTCCCATGAATGCCACAACGACGATTGTGCATCAGATTTATACGCGGGCTTTTTTGAAGTATCAGATGGGATACGCATCGGCGGAGTCCGTACTATTGATGCTGTTCATTGGTTTCTTTATATTCCTCTCTTTCCGCTTTGGGAAGCAGGGGGATGATTTGGGAATGTAAGGGAGGGGTAATGATAAAAAATATAAAATTAGCAAAAAAAGCAGGTTTATACCTGGTCATGTTGGTATTGGCGCTGATTTTTGCATTTCCGTTCGTCATTATGTTTTTCACTGCGTTTAAAAGCCCGGCCGAATTGCAGCAGCCATACTTTACGCTGTTGCCAAAGTCCTTTACTCCAGAGAATTTTATTGGCGCAATGGTAACCGGAAACTGGCCAAGATATTTTTTTAACAGTGCGTTTATCACCGTTATAACGGTAATACTCAGTTTGTTCTTAAACTCCATGGCGGCCTATGCATTTTCCAGATTAGAGTTTCCGGGACGAAATGCGCTGTTTACATTTTCGCTGATTGCACTGATGATTCCAGAACAGGTTATCATGATACCGGTATTTTTAAGATTGAAGACGATCCCTTTTTTGGGCGGGAATAACTGGTTGGGAGTCGGAGGAACAGGGCTTTTAAATACATATGCAGGACTTATCGTTCCGTTTGTGGCACATCCGTTTGGTGTATTTTTGTGCAGGCAGTCGTTCATGACGTTTCCAAAATCATTGGATGAGGCGGCAATACTGGATGGATGTTCCCGGTTCCGCATTTTCTGGAATATGTATCTGCCTCTTAGTAAACCCGTTCTTGTCACATTGGGGCTTCTAAAGGCAGTAACAACATGGAATCAATATACATGGCCCTTGATATTAACAAATTCCGACGGGATGAGGACCGTACAGCTGGCATTAAGTAATTTCTCCACGGAATTTACAACTAACTGGGGATATGTAATGGCGGCGACGACTCTGATTCTTCTGCCGGTTATGATCCTGTTTTTATGCCTGCAGAAATATTATGTAAGCGGTATCGTGGCATCTGGAATTAAGGGATAAGCGAGGAGAAACAATATGAATAAGCCCAATATTTTGGTTATTTGCAGTGATGAGCATCATCCTCATCTTACCTCGTATGGCGGCCATCCTTATGTAAAAACACCGAATCTGGACAAGCTGGCAGAACGGGGAACGGTTTTTGAACGTGCTTACTGCAATAGTCCGGTGTGTACGCCCAGCCGCATGAGCTTTATTACGGGAAAATATGTAAATCAGATTGATAACTGGTTTATCGGAATTCCTTTAGACAGAAAGGAAATTACATGGCCGAAGCGCTTGCAGCAGGCGGGAATTCCGTCAACAATGCTGGGAAAGATGGACTTCTGTGGTGAATATCAGGATGGCGGATTTGGCGATTATAAAATCATTGAGAAACGTGGAGCATATGAGACTTATCCTCGCACATCTCCGCTTTTATCCAGACTAAACGGATATGTGAGAGCGGATAAGAGGGAGCATATTATACACTCCGGAATACGCAAAGATATGGTGACGGATGGCCGGAATGGACATGATGATGAATTGGGTTTTTATGACCATGACAGGATTGTAACGGAATGGGCTTGTGACTATATAAGAGGTAAATCCGATAAAAAGGCGGAAGGGCCGTGGGCGCTTTATGTTGGGCTTTTATATCCGCATTGGCCTTATACTGTCCCGAAAAAGTATTTTGACATGTATTACAGCGATAAGATTGAAATGCCATATGATTTTAAAGTACCACTTAATCCAGCGCTTCATCCCGAGGTTGCAAATTTTCAAAAGGCGCAGAATCTGACAGACCTGACGGATGAAGATATTAAGAGAACCCTGGCTGCCTATTATGGAATGGTAAGCTGTATGGATGAAATGACCGGACAGATCTTGCTGGAACTTGAACAGGGCGGCCTGATGGAAAATACATGCGTTATTTATACGTCTGACCATGGAGAATCTCTTGGGGAGCATGGGCTCTTTTATAAGCAGTGTTCCTATGAGGGGGCGGTTGGAGTACCGCTGGTGATGGCAGGACCCGGAATTCCAAAAGGAAATGTCATAAAGGAGCCGGTGAGCCTGGTTGATCTGTATCCGACAATCATGGATGTTGCCGGTTTGGAAACGGAAAAAGATCGTCCGGGAACCAGCTGGAAGAAGATAGCCAGAGGGGAGGTCCCGGCACCGAATATTGTTTTCTCAGAGTACCATGGTAACTTTTTCAGAAAAGACTGGTATATGCTGACTGATTCAGAATATAAATATACATTTTATGTCGGAGACCGGCCGACGTTGTTTCATATGCGGCAGGATCCTATGGAAATGAATGACCTGGCACTTGATCCGGCATATCAATCCGTATTGGCGAAATATGAAACATATTTGCGGAATATCGTTGATCCGGAAGCGGTATCCATGCGTTCTAAAAGTGATCTGGGGCTCATTTCCCCGGCGGGGGAAGACTATACGGTTAATCTGACGGCCCAGGAAGTGGAGGCGGGATACAGAACGGGGCGTTTCGGATTTGAACCGGAAGTGCCGCCGCCGTTAGATTAAGGTATAAGAAGGGAGCGCTAATGTCAGTAAAAAAACATGATTCTGGCATAGAGCCAGTGCAGGCAAAGAGAGATATCATTTTTTTGATGGTAGATCAACTTTCAGCCAAGTGGCTGGAATATGGACTTAATGGTGTGTGCAGTCTGCCAAATATAAAGCGTCTGAAAGAAATGGGTATGTATTTTGACCACGCTTATGCTAACAATCCGGTTTGTTGTCCGGTAAGGGCTACCATAGCTACCGGTTTATCAAGCAGAAGTCATGGTGTTATTGAAAATGGGTATTATTTGAATCCTGATGCCCCCACTTTTATGAAAATACTGCAGGGAGGAGGATATAAAACAGGAGCTTTTGGCAAAGTGCATTTTATGCCGCATTTCAGTGGGTTTCATCATGATGTAGAGGCTTATGGATTTGATGTGGCTCACATTACAGAGGATAATCGGGGCGGAGAATGGCTGGACTGGGTGTTAACGGAATTTCCGGAGTATGAGGAGCAGATTTTAAAAAGTATACCAACTCCAAAGGTGGAAGCATTTAAAACATATGGACCGGAAAAACGAAATCTTCAGAAGCGGATTGAAGAATTAAGAAGAGAGCCATGGGCAACAGATGATGAGCCGGAAGCTACGGAAGGGGCTCATTGTATGACATTTCCGGAAGCAGCTTCGCAAACGGCATGGATAACAGGAAAAGCTGTGGAGTTTATTGAAAATGCGCCCCAAAATCAGCCCATGTTTGCCCACATCAGTTATGTGCAGCCTCATAATCCTTATGAAGTCCCATCCTGTTATCTGGACTTGGTGGATGAAATGAAGATTCCTGAACGAGTTATACCAGGCTGGCAGAATGATTCCGGAGCACCGGAATATTTTAAAGATAAATCGCCGATTGACAGAGCAAACTGGAAGTATGAGCGGCAAGTTTATTTTGCCAGCCTGTCGTTCCTGGATAAATACATTGGAATAGTTCTTGATGCGCTGGAGCGAGAACGGGGACTTAAGAATACGATTGTGTTTTTCGCATCTGATCATGGGGATATGCTGGGAGATCATGGTTTTTACCTGAAAGAAGAGAAACATTATGATACTTGTATTCGTGTACCTTATCTCATATGTGGTCCGGATATTCTGCAGAATACGGTTTGTGGTGAGATTGTACAACCAGAGGATTTCTGCCCTACGATTCTGGATATGGCAGGCCTCACTATGGAAGTACCTCCATATCAGGAGGTGTTTATGAAAATCAGCCTGGGGGAAATTCCTGTTTACCATGGCTTTTCTCTTAGGGGGCTTTTGGAAGGAAAGAAGACATCCTGGAGGAAAGCAGGGTATTGTGAAAGTTATAATCCGGTTTTTTCTATCAAACCAACCGACTGGGCCCGAACGGTTGTTACCCAGCGATACCGTTATACGTACTATTTTCGTGGCGGTCAACAGCTGTTTGATTTGCAGAAAGATCCGGATGAATTACAAAATGTAGCAGGGTTACCGGAGTATCAAGAGGCTCGTCAGGAGCTTAAGGATATACTTTTGGAAAAGGTAATTGAGCAGGATTACCCGAAACCGATTCGGCAGTTGTATTGTATCGGGGTACATTAATTAAGTCATAAATTAAAAATTTGCCCAATCACATTTGTTATGAGATGGGCCTTGGGAGAAGCGAAAGGAACGAGAATGAAGATGAGAAAAAATAATTTGTGGAAGCGGATAATTAGTTTAAGCATGGCAATGTTGCTTGGGGGGACTGCTCTTACAGGCTGTTCAGGCGGAGGCGGTGATATAACTCCGCAAACAGAGGTAGAGGCAACTGCCACTCAGAAGCAAGATGATACGAAGGAAGGTTCGACAGAAGCAGTTGTTTCGGCAGGGGGAGAAACTATTAGTATTTTAGTGGAGTCGGGATCAAATGCAGAGTTAACAATGCGCGCTATTTCTGAACAGTTTACGGCAGACACAGGAATCAACATTAATATAGAAGCTGTGCCATATTCAGGGATTTATGATAAGCTATCTGCAGAATTGGTTGCAAAGACAGGCATCTACGATGTGGCAACGATTGATATCGTATGGATTCCTTCCTTGTATCCGGGGCTGGAGCCCTTAGATGGACTGCTTCCGGAGGCAGATTTAAATGACTATGCACTTAGTCTGCTCGATGGCGGCATAATGGAAGATACGCTGTATGCGATTCCGGCATGGGCAAATTGCAAGATTATGTACTATCGGACAGACCTTTTTAATGATGCAGAGGAAAAAGAAAATTTCAAGAAAGAGTATGGATATGAGTTGAAGGTTCCTGAAACATGGCAGGAATTCCGAGATGCGGCTAAGTTTTTCACGCGAGATACAAATGGAGATGGAAATATAGATATTTATGGAACCAGCTTCTCGGCTATGATTGGTGCTGATACTACTCAATCTTTTCTGGATTTTGCGGCGCAGGCAGGAAGTCCGGCAGTTATGTTTGATGCAAACAATGAAATCATGGTAACAAATGAGGCTCATAAGGAAGCGCTGGATTTTTTAATTTCATTGAAGCAGGATGGAAGTGTTCCGGATGGGATTTTTGAAATGGGCGCTCCGGAAAACCAAAAGATGTTCAGTGAGGGAAAACTCGCTATGGTATATGTCTGGGCAGGAATGTGCCCGACAATTGCCGATCCGGAAAAATCTCAGGTGGCGGATAAATTTGGCGTGGCACATGTGGCGGCAGGAAAAGGTGGGTATGCGGCAACTCCTGCACCATGGTATAATGTCGTTCTTCAGTCTTCCAAGAACAAGGATGCGGCAGAATTGCTTGTGAAATATCTGCATGAACATAATGGCGAGTATGCAAGACAAAAAGGAATTGCGGCGAGAAACAGTCTTCTTAATGATCCGGAGTTAAATAAACCGAATCCCCAGCTGGCAGTCATGATGGATACACTGGCTCAGCCGCAATCTGTGGGACGCCCCAAAACGGAGTATTGGAATGAAGTGAGGGACGCTTTAAATGTTCAGATTCAATCGGCTATCATGGGGGAAATTGATTCAGAGACGGCACTTAAGAACGCTGCTTTGGAAATTGAAAAGATTATAAAATAAGACTGCCAAAACGGCAGGAGGAGGTCGGATGAAAAAAAGGAGCTGGTTTTCCCGAAGTAATTGTTTAATGCTGTTCTTACTGCCGACGGCTGTTTTATATTTGTTGTTCTATGTCTATCCTATCGGAAAACTGTTTATGGACAGCCTGTTTCATTACAACAAAATGAGAACAGTAAGATCCTTTATTGGCTTGGACAATTATGTCAAAGTTTTTGCCGATACGGCATTTTATGAGTCTTCCTGGATTACATTAAGATATATATTTTTCTGTGTGCTTGTTGAACTTGTATTAGGTTTTGCGATTGCCCTTTCTTTAAATAAAGGTTTTCTGGGTGACAAGCTGGCCAGGTCTCTGTTTATGACTCCGCTTATGCTAGCCCCGGTGGTGTCAGGCCTTACCTGGAAATTCATGTTCAGTTCTCAATTTGGTATCTTTAATCAACTGCTTTATAAAGCCGGGCTGATTTCCAGCCCGGAAGCAGTCTTGTGGCTGTCGAATAAGTCACTGGCTTTCATCGCCTGCTGTATTGCACATATCTGGGTCAGCACACCGTTCTTTATCATAACGATTCTGGCGGGACTTAAAGGTATTGCCAAGGAATTGTATGAGGCGGCAGAAATCGATGGAGCTAATAAGGCGCAGGGACTGCTTTACATTACCATTCCCAGCTTAAAACCTTTGCTGGTAACAATTATTTTGCTAAAGGCCATAGATGCCGCAAGAGGATTTGACATCATATGGGTATTGGCTCAGGGCGGACCGGGAACGGCAACACAAACATTGAGCATTTACTTATATAAAAATATGGTTACTTATAATAAAGCCGGCTATTCCAGCGCAATGGCAATTGTTTTTATGACTATGATTATGATTGTTGCCCGTATTTTCCTGAAATATTTGAAACCGCAAGGAGGTGGACAGGAGTGAAAAAGAAAAAACGACGATTATCCGGCAAAGTTAATTTCCTTTTTTGCATGGTCATGTTGCTGATCTTTGTTTTTCCGTACCTGAATATCTTTTTTTCATCATTTAAACCGCCGCTTCAGGTGGTTTCCACATCGCCTACGTTTTTTCCTAAGACATGGACGCTGGAAAACTACAGTGAAGCATTCGGAAAAATGAATTTGTTCCGATTTTTTAAAAATAGTTTTATTTCCAGCAGTGTAAGTACTGTTTTGGCATTGGCGGTTGGATCTATGGCGGCTTACGCCATTTCAAGGCTGAAAGGAAGGAAAATAGCAAATTCATTCCTTACATTTACGCTGTTTATGCGGATTATACCGTTGATCAGTATTGCAATTCCGATGTTCAGCATTTCTTTGTCGGCTGGACTTTATGACAAAATAATTCTTCTGATTGCTTTTTATACCGCTTTTCAGCTGCCGTTTGTGATCTGGATGATGCAAAGTTTTTTTGACAGCCTTCCGGAAGAGATTGAAGAAGCAGCAATGGTGGATGGCTGCAATACCAGTCAGGTATTTACAAAGATCGTTCTGCCGATGGCAGGAACGGGATTGGCATCAACGGCAATTTTATCATTCATTATGCCGTGGAACGATTTCTTGTTTGCGTTATTTGTAACCGGAACAAAAGCCAAAACACTTCCGGTGGCGCTCTCGGAACTGGTCACCGCATTTGAAGTCAGTCTTGCGCCGATGACAGCAATTGCTGTATTTTTTAGTATACCGCTGATAATTCTGACGATGTTTCTTCAGAAATATATTATTAATGGTATGACTGCAGGTGGTGTGAAAGGATAGGAGAAGACAGGATGCTGCACTGGAGCGTGGACTATAGAAGTCATCAAAATCTATTTGATTATGAGAAATATTTTACAAAAGCATTAGCGAAATCATTAAAAATAGAATACCCGCAATCTTATAACTGGTGCAGAAAAAAATACCGGATTTTGCCTAATTACTGGAATGGGTTTTCAACGCACCATGAAAACTATGAGGGAGCGGGGAATATAGAATTTGAAAAAGGGCATATCGGATCTTTGTGGGAAGTGAAGGGGATTCAAAACAACACAGATTCTGCGGAAAGAATCCATTTTCATTATTTTACTGGGGCAGGGACAGGGATAGCTGGAAACTATCGGTGCACCGTGGAAAATTTAAACCAGGATGGTTACAGATCACTGGAATTAGCGGGAAGGGTAGAATGTGGGCGGATCGAGTTGCATACTGGCAAGGGTCTTTCGGTCATTAAGGAGCAGACGCAGACAATGCCGGTCTATACGAACTGGTGCCTTTTGGATCGGTTGCCGGAACAGCCGTTTAGTTTGCTTGAAAACCTGGACAGCCTTTACCGGGAAGTGAAGCAGCAGTATCTGGAGACGTGGGATTATAACGGAGAGCGTCTGAATGGATACGTGGTAAGCGGGTATGGTTCTCCTTTTTCCTATTATTGGGTAAACACACAGGGGCATGTGGTTGTTGCCGTGCAGACATTAATGACATATGTGTTATGTGAGGCCGAGTTTCAGGGAGGAAATCAGGTATGAGTGACAGACCCAATATTATCTTGCTTAGTGTCGATGAGATGACATATACGGCATTGTCTTGTATGGGTAATTCCTGCCTGGATACCCCTAACATGGATTCGCTATTTAAAAAAGGCATTGCTTTTGAACGATCATACAGCACAAACCCGGTTTGCTCTCCTGCGCGTTCCAGTTGGGCAACCGGCCGTTATCCCAGTGAACTGGGAAGTAATCTTAATTTTTGCCAGTTAGCCAGTCCTGTTCCGGACATTGGACAGTTGATGAAAACGGGAGGTTATTTTCCAGCGCATGCCGGGAAGTGGCATGTAGAAGGGAGAGATCCCAGAGAAAGTTTTCATTGCCTCTACTATGGAAATGATGAAATATGGGCATATGGTGCGGAAATCTTTGACTGCGCTACAACTCATGCTGCGATCTCTTTTTTTCAGGATTATAGTGGCGAGAAACCATTTTATCTTCAGCTTGGTTATATAAATCCGCATGATATGTGTGAATATCTTCACAACTATGAATACAAGAAAATTCCTGATTGGAGCGGCTTTGACCTGATAAAGCAATTGCCGGATCTGCCGGAAAATTTTGGTGTTTTTCCAAATGAGACGGCTGTACTCAGAGCCTTTCGGAGAAGTGATGACTGTCTGATTCATCAAGATATCCGGAAAGCTGTTTTGGCATGGCCTGAAGAAGAGTGGCGTTACTTTATCTGGAATTATTACCGGTTTGTGGAGAAAGTAGATGTGGAAATAGGTAAAATGCTGACTGCACTCTGCTCATCACGTTTTTGCGAAAACACGGTAATCATATTCACTGTGGATCATGGAGAATCTCTGGGAGAACACTCGATGTTCCAGAAATTTACATTATATGAAGAGAGTGTTCATGTTCCGCTTGCTATTGCAGATTATTCAGGCAAGTATGTAAAAGCGCCGGGCGGCAGAAGCCGCGCTATGGTTTCAGGTATTGATGTATTTGGCACGATCTGCGATTATGCCGGTCTGGTACATGATACCAATGCCAAAAGTGTGCGGAGAATCGTTGAAGGATATGAACAAGATCTGCGCGACTATATTTATATTGAAAATAATTATTGGGGAAGGGCTGTAATTGGCCCTCGCTACAAATTGATTTTTGACTATATTCCCGGACTGGCGATGGACTATATTCCGCCCAGGCTGCGTTCACATAAAATTGGGGACATGCAGTTGTTTGATTTGTTATCTGATCCTCATGAAACAGAGGATTTGAGCAAACAAAAGCCAGCGGAATGTGAAGAAATTTTAGATTGGGTTGCTGATTTTGAAAAAGATTTAAAGGTTCAAATGGTTCACGATTCTGCCAGAGGGATAATTGAACGCTGCCAGAGGCGAGTCTGGCGTGAATATGCTATCGGGTGATTTCCTGGAAAAGGGCGTCGTATCTTGATTGCATGGGCGAATGGCTGGGATTGGATGTCATGGTGGAAGGGTTTTTATTTAAACATTTTTAGGAGGATTTAATTTTGGCGGGTAATAATTTTTATGATGTAACTGAATGGTCCGTTGGCAATCCGTATGAGGATATTGGGGCGGTAATCAATAGCATCATTGCGGATATTAAAAGCAGGCAAACGGACATAAATGTGAATGAAGGAGGAAAGCCGGGGGCAGTTATCTATATCCCGCCAGGTGATTATCATCTTGCCAGTCAGGTAGTTATCGACATCAGCTATCTTAAAATCATGGGTTTTGGACATGGATTTACATCTTCGAGTATTCGTTTTAACACTTCAGAGAGTGAATGGCCGGATTGGCATGAATTATGGCCGGGAGGGAGTCGTATACTTGTAGATATTTCTGCTGCGGCAGATGCTGAGGAGTATGCCGGAGCGGCATTTTATATTAAACGGGACGGGAGTCCCCGGATAAGTTCGGTAGAGTTTGCTGACTTTTGTATTGATGGATTACATTTTTTAGATGATAGTTCAGGTAAAGCAAATCCGGAAAATACTTATATCAATGGGAAAACGGGTATTTATGTAGCCAGTTCGGGGGACTCATTCCGAATTACAGGCATGGGACTGGTGTATTTAGAGCATGGAATCACTGTTTATAATGCGGATGCTCTGGCTATCCATGATAATTTTATAGCTGAATGTGGCAACTGTATCGAACTTCGAGGATCGGGACAAGCTTCAAAAATAACCGATAACCTGATTGGCGCCGGCTATAGAGGATATTCAATTTATGCTCAAAATTTTGGCGGGCTTTTGATTACTGCAAATAATATTTTTCCGCGAGGGGCAAGCAGTATCCATTTTGCTGGTGTGGTGCGTTCTATGATTAGCAATAACAGGCTTCATGCATTTTATCCGGGAATGGTGGTATTTCAGGAAAACTGCTCGGAAAATTTAGTTTCTTCCAATCATTTTTATCGTGCGCATGAACCATGGTCTCCGATGCAGGAGCACAATAATGGACTGGATGACCGGTATGGAATCGTGTATGTAAGTGGTAATCATAATTCTGTAATTGGCAATCACTTTTCGGAAATCATAGATACACGGCATATCATGCCGCCTGGTGCAGCACCTGTAATCATTCGTATTGTATCAGGACAGGGAAATTATATTTCCAATAATCATATTGTTGCTGCTTCGGAGAACTCAGAGGCATCGGCCATGACACCTGATTCTTGTTTTTTTACCCAGGTAGAAGCCATGTTGACTGCAAAAAACTCGGAGGCAATTGGCGTGATAGCAGTATTGATAGAAAGAGAGTCACTTCATAATACGATTCTTGATTCGGGAAGTGAGGAACAGGTTGTTATGGATAAGGCTGTTAATGCCTTCAGGGCTACTCCAACGCTGTAGAGGATTTTTCTGGTGATCTAACAATCGACTGTGCATATACAGACGCTCTAAATGCGGAAAAGTCTGCAACAGCAGACTTTTCCGCAATCCTGCTTCGTTGTGAATACTGTATTAACCTTTAATCAAGGCTGCTCTCTACAGCACAATACTTCCCACTAAAAGCAATCCCATATTCATATACCGTGGTATAACCCTCCACTTTCATATCCGCTGCATAGCTTTTTTCTTTGATTTGTTTAAGGCCTTCTACGGCTGCTCGAACAATCATATCTTCTGCGGCATCCTTATCCTTCACATGTTTAAATTCAATCACCACCGCCGCTTTGTTCTTGTCATGGGGACGCATGGTGCAGTCGGCTCTGCCTTTGTATTCTTCTCTGTTAGAACGAATCATATAAGTACCGCCT